>ENA-UOTZ01000879-UOTZ01000879.1-compost-metagenome-genome-assembly--contig:-NODE-879-length-23552-cov-17.667859_pt1 | contig 23552 bp, 26 predicted proteins | sample MGYA00238144_ERZ746983 | MGnify/ENA primary metagenome ERZ746983 (study PRJEB28759, sample SAMN06268863) | compost metagenome | isolation source: single cell | place: USA: California, Emeryville, Joint... | reverse complement strand
TGCTTCTGGACAGGCTTGACCTTCATGACTTCTTCCTTGAGCTTTCCTTCAAGGAGGGTGTTGACGATTTGGGATTCTTTATTGGAGATTTTTCATGCCTTGAAGTCAATGCAATTATTACCTTTAATTGGGATGGAGAATCTGTAGATTTCCTCAACGGATTTGATGATACCAGCTTGGACCAATCTGCCGAGCTTGGTGACTGGGTGCCATTCTTCAACTTGTGGGCCACCCTTTCTTGGGCCTCCCTTACCTCCTCTAGCACCACCAAAACCTTGAATTGGAAATTAAAATTCCGGGAGCCTGGAATAGAGATTCTTACCTCTTCTTTGTCTGTCGCCACCAGCGCCGCCAGCACCTCCGAGTTGTCCTGGAGCTCCAGTACCCTTCTTTTCTCCTCTTTCAGCCATTTGAATTCTGTTCTTAGGTTGTTATTGAACTTTTAATGCTTTTGGATTTAGCAAAAGTTTTATAAAACTTTCACAGGCAAACTTATTTAAACAGTTAGTAAATTTGAATGTTTTTTTGAAATAGCTTTATTTATTCAACACAATAAATTGAATACTCATAATGGAAGAGCAACCTCTCAGTATCTTTGATTCCTTTCTTTAAAACATTGATTTAACTGGTTATTTCAAGCACTCAGATACGCTGCTGGACAAAAATTAAACATATCCCAAATCGAAAACGTGAATATAAAAGGGATCTTACAGGTATACTATCATCGTGAAAGTCAATTTTGAAAAGTTAATTATTTCAAAAAGGGAAGGGTGAAAGACTTAATTGATGTGGCTAATGATTTTGCGTTTGTTGACGTAGAGAAGGATGGTAATCTTGCCTCTCTTTGTTTTGAAATAAAACGGAACAGAGTTGATAAAATCAAGCTCAGAAGCGTATAAGCTATTCAAAATAAGTCAGCTGGGATTGCAGTATATGATGAACACTGTGGCTCACATGACAGATAATGTGCATCTGTTAAATGATTATCTTCAGATTCAAGAAACGAAATTTCAAAAGATTGCTGGACTTGTGAATGCGCAGGTAACTGAATGAGTTCTGGCACCATATATTTATTGTGAATTTTAAATCACCAGAATAGCAAAGTTGATGAACTGAAAAAGAAAAAAAGAATGCTGGAAGAACAAGAAGCTCATTATCGGAAGTTGGCTAAGGCGCTGAAGGTAGAAAATACTTCTGTTAGGGGAGAATTGGCTGGAGGACAGCCAAGAGAAGAAAAGAATTTTGCTGGAATGACGAGTCAACCGCAGAAGAAAAACGAGCCAGTTCCGAAGTTTGATAATTTTACAAGAGAAAGGACCGAAAATAAGGAGAATATCAATGCTAATCTGAATCTGAGAAACCTTGCTGAATGCAGGCAGATTCAGAAATCAAGTGCTACTCAAGTCGAGTATGGAGTGAATAAGGCTGCGAGATCAAAAGATGAAGAGAGGACAAATGCGAAAAGAGGTAATGTAGAGGACATGAAAACGAAATACGAGGCTATGAATCAGCATGAGAGAGCGAAACTCCTCGAGATGCTCTTCAACAGGGAGACAAATCCAATGTCGAATATAGCAAATTTGGTGCAGAACCCTACTCATCTTAATCCGAAACAGCATGATTTGTTCGATAAGACTCAAGTCATTCATTCATCTAATTTCTCAAACGTCTCCGAGAGCGATAGCATCATTGGTGCCCCTCAGAACCGAAATCCTTTTACATCAAAGCATCTCTTTGAAGGAGAAATGCCTTCTACCCTCAAAAAATCAAAGGCTTCTTCTTTCATTCGTGTCAATGATTATGATGAGGAACAATACGAGGACGACGTAGAGCAGTATGAAGGCTATGATGAGCAATATGAGGCTGAGTTTGAGGAGTCGCAGTCCAACACTTATATGGACGAATCAAAAAGTTTCAATGAGCGCCGAGGAATCACAGATCCATCCTTTGAAGGGAAATACTACAAAGGATATTAATGCTATAATAATTGTAGATTAATCTGCAATCTATGTAAATACATTCAAAAAATAAATGTGACTAATTAGTTTTTGAATCATTTTTAATGACGATATCAATACTTGAGAAGAAGGGGTTATTCATCCATTAAATTTGCTTTCATCTTGCTTATTTATTAAATATCCTGAAACTTATGACCTGCTGGTTTATTCGCAAAAATAAAAAATTTACTCGAACTGGACGACACAGCGCAAATTATTTCAAATGACTGAACAAATGATGCTCATCGAACAGTTTGATCCTTTCCAGGACCTCATTTTCCAGCTGGAGCAGCATAAATTATACGAAACTCCCGATGGGCTCTTTGCTGGACATAGAGTCGCGTTCTCTGCTGTCATCGCCAAAGATATCATTGATGCCGCGATAGATAATGTGTTTGAGACGTTACACAACAAGGTGTTGGAAGCAAAACAGCGCCCCCATGAAATCCTGTCAACGCTCGATCTCGTCGAGAGAACCACGCTTAACGTGATTTTGACTTATGATGCTGTTGAGATTCAATTCCCAGAGGACACGGAAGCAGTAATTAACCTAGCTCTAATAAGACAGTGCGTGAAAAAATTTCATAGATGCCAACAGTGAGCGATAATTATTGTCGAAACCAAATTCCTTCAAAACTCACCCACAAGCCTCATCTCGAGCAAAGTTTCTCAAAAATCGTTTCAGATGGACCGCTGATGCGCTCTACGATTTTCCGCTTGACAGAAGATAAGGGCAGAGAAAGAGCCAAGAAGCATCTCGTGGTAAATACTTTTTGGTTAGTGTGATGGTTTGATTTACTTGTATAACTGCGCTAGGATATAAACAAAGAACAGGTGCCAGAACCAATAGATTTGAAAGACCTTCTTGAGGACACTGCCTTGGAAGGTAATCGTTACTACCAGCTTAAGAGATCATTCTCATCTTTCACAGACCAACTCCGAGAGGCAAAGCAAAGGAACCTGAAAAGAGCGACCGAAGAAGAAACACAAAGGAAAAAGCTGGAAGAAGTAGACTCTTTATGATGTGAATAATGAGACTTATAGCGCTTTCTAGGCTATGCTAGAGGCGAAAACGAAGCTCGTGAAGCTAAACGCTGATATCAGAAAGAAAACCTATACGTTTGACTATGACGGAAAGATCATCATGACTAAAGGAACCAAAGCCGACAAACTCGCTCCAGCTTCGTATCTCGTCAAGTACTTGCTTATTTATTGATATCTGAGCATTATTAATTCATTGATAGCTATACTGTGAACTCTCAAACCTCTGAAGACCAGATCAAGAGCCACCGAAGCAAGATCCCTTCAGTTACGAAAATAAATACTAACACTAAAGACATAAGTCTGGCTCGCTCTAAGCCTAAGAAAGTCCTATCAGACGACAAAGAGCTTTCAAAAATGATGATAGTTGGTCCTCCCGCGATTTTCGAGGACTTCAGGCCGAAAATGGGAGTGAAAATGATGGAGGCTGGTCGGAAAAAAGAAGGCGCGAAGTATACTTTAAGCAGTCCTACGTTCGCTGCAAGCGGGTTGCTCTCTTTATCCGGAGCTAACTCTTATAGACTCAGTAAAGAGAACAAAATCCGCAGAGACGAATACTTTCAGTTTGTCAAAGGCGGCAATCTCAGTCGGCAAGGCATGATAGGACAAACTGAAGAGACAATTACCTCTGAGTTAGGACAGACTGAACCTATCAACTCTTCGAAGCTTAGCATCCAGAAAAATACGCTTCTGGACAAATCGAAGTTTAGCGTTCCGAAACTAAAGCTGCCGGAAGAGCTCATTGCAAGTACAGTACGAGTGCATTCATCGAGATTAGCAGAAATTATGAACAAGCAGGACGAACAGCCTTACAGCGCGAGGCTTGAGCTTAAAACGAAGAAGTCTCAAACGTTTAAAATCGATGATTCGCTGCAAACGAATCCTGTCGATAATTTCAATATGAACATTATTTCCTCAAAGGACTGGGGACGCAATATCACTGTCAGCACGTCGAATTATACTCCACTTCCTTTTCCCAAGGGTGAAGAGAAATTACTGTCGCATGCAGTGGGAATTAAGCCTAAGTATCCAAGAGAGAGACAAATTAGGCACCCGTCTGGTGCGAGTTCGACATTAGTTTCACCACGGTCTATCACAAGAGATACTTATATACCTTTCTAGGTTTTGAAATTTTGATTTCTGTCGGCTTTCCCTTGCACCGTCGTGGATATAAGAATTGATTTGTTATCTTTATTATTCTCCAAGTTTTTCAGTTGGATAGGAAAGATGGAATACCAGTATAATTATCTTCATGGTTACTGCGAAAACCAAAAGCAGATTAAAAAAAGCGTTCATTCACTCTTATTCGATGAGATTTAAGTAGTTACATAAGAAATAGACCTTTCTCATTATGCATGGACAAAATCATATGTAGACATAGATATAAATCTCTTGATTTAAACTGAAATTGAGAGTTTTCAAATAAGTTTAATGAAGAAGAGCAATGAGAACAGGCCATTAATGAGCTTGAAAAATTAGGAAACCGACTATTTTTACAAACAAATCCTAGTTTTCGTCGAAGAAATTGTTGGCTCTAATATAGTGCAAGCATTGCAAGAGAACGTCCTTCTCGTTGTAGATAGAATCCAGCAGCAGACTCGTCAGCAAGGTGTTTGTCTTGTACTGATAGTCTGTGTTTACAACCCGTGGTTGAACAAACTGTCCCAAGTGGTCTTTTTCCTCCAACTTTTTCTGCTGTAAGGTCTTGATTATAGCTTCTGGGTCCTCATAGCCTGCTTTGCTATCTGTACCTTCCCCATTACTCTTTTTCACGATTTTTCGGACCTTCGGGGCAAATTTCGATAGCTTCTGCTTCGCTTGCACTGGACGAGCCTCAGGTTTGCTTCTCTGGTTTGATTTCTCGAGCAACTTCGACTCCTTGATCATTGGTCTTTCAATTGGGGCATCTCCGTCGTCAGCACCGTTCGATTCGAGCGCAGAGATCTGCTTCTGGAACTCTTGGAAAGCTGCATGTTCCTCGGACTGAACATTTTGATCATTTTCATTTCCGTTAGCTTTGACTTCAGGCTGTGGGTTTTTGTGGGCGGAAGCATTGTTTGTTGGTTTATCCGGAGTGGGGTTATTATTATTACCTTCATTGTCTTCATCACCTTGCTCGGCTTTCTTCTTGTAAGGGAGATCGACTTTGAATGGATGCTGATAAGCACGAGCCAGAAGAGACTTGACTCTTTCTTTTCGACGTATACTTTTCGAGTTCATCAACTTCATGATCCTGATCTTTTTCCGAAGTTTTATCTCGAGCGCGCTGAGCTGAGGCTCGACAAGTTCGCCGGCCTCTTCTTTAGCTGCTTTCTCCTGATTTTTTCTCTCGACGTTCGCTTTGCTTGGATAATTGCGCTTCCTCGCTTGGAGCCATTTATCTATCTCTTCTTTTGTCTCTTCAGTCATTGGAGGCTTGGTTGCTGATGTCGGCTGAGTGCCGTCAGCCTTTGGAACAGGTTGATTTTTTTTAATGTTTCCATTGGTAGGTGTTCCTTTCGATTGTCGGCCTTTGTTGGACTGATGACCATTTTGAGGATGCTGATTATTGGTTTTTTGATTGTTGCTTTGGAGGGCGTTGCTATTCTGCATCATCATATTTTGCATCATTTGCATTTGCTGCATCTGTTGCATCTGCATGGCCATGAAAAATGGGTTCATCATAGGAGTTTGTTGCATTTGCTGCATTTGAAGCATATTCATGTTTTGTTGCATGACAAAATTGTTTGGGTAGAACTGAAAGTTCGTTGCCATTGGGTTCTGCATCACTTGAGGCATCTGCCAACTTGTGCCAGCGGCTGCGGCCATGTTCTGAGGCATATTCTTTCTATTATCAGCATTTTTATTGTTTTGATTTGGCAACATTTTTGACTTAACTGAGACTTATTTTGCGCGATCAAAGGATTTTCTTAAGCAGTAAGGGTGTCTCGTAAAATTTCTATGAAATGCAAATTATGAACTGTTGCAATTAAAATAGGAAATTAAGATCAAAGCGTTCCACGACTTTTAATTGGCTTCTCCATTGGCAGAGAATCATTAGCAATGAAATTAAAAGTTTGCTTACTTTCTCACAATTTAAGAATGATTATATTTTATTTAGAAAGCAAGATGAGTTAAAAAACATATGGGGAAACATGTTTCCTAGTGGAAAAGGCATCAAAAAAATTTATTTTTTTCCTTGGTTCATTATTTGGACATCTCATTTGAATTAGATGAGAAATTTTTTTAAGTTTTATCTTTTTGATGAGACATAAAACACGGCATCGTTGGTCAAATACGATTCAACAGCTAATGTTTTCCAAATACGTAACTTATTGAGTTATTTGACAATTTTATAAATCGCTTGAAAATTTCTCTCTGAGAACTCTAACACCTTTATTACTTTCAGTTAGCTTCTAAAAAATTTAGAGAAAATTTACCATTGCATATATAAACAAAACGATCAGCGAATTGGTGATGTGCGCAGCAAAGCTCTTTATATTTTGACCGTTTTGCAAATGAGCTCAGCTTTTGCAGATTTTAATTTCTCAGCGGTGTCTACAGCCGACTTCAACATGTCTAAATTTGTAAGTTCTCCCTTTTCCTTCAAAATTTGAAGGGTATCTATCATAGATGTTAGTTAGTTAAAAAAAATATTCACATTTATTTCTCACCATTGTTCGAATTCAATACGACTGTGATCCTGTCCGAAAGGTATTCTTCCTCAACTTCATCAGTGTCAAGGATAACATTCCTGCAGTATATGTGAGATTATCTGATGAGAGAATGACTCTCAATTCAAAAAAGTACTCGTTGTAAGTGCTGAATGTGAAACTCAAGAAAATATTTTCTTTTTTGAAAAATCGCTGATTCGTATTGTTTTTATCAAGCGTGACCTATCCCAGACATCTATTAGTTCAACAGCAACTCAATTCAATATTACTTTGTGAGTGACCTCATCGATAAGTATCGCAGGGAATTTCGCTACCCAGCTTTAGCACAATAAGAAATAGAAAAAACTTTTACTTGTGAGTAGAGCCGCGTTCAATGCCAAAAACATGCAATCAAACAAATTGCCTTGATAATTGATTAATTTCACCTTGGCTTGCACCGCCTAGCACCGCTTAGGTCAGAAAACTCATGGACTCAGCAAATACCCATTTGTAGCCTTTTGCTTTCTCATCTACAAGACCGGTTTGAAAATCCTCGATTGATTTACTATTATTATATCACAGTTTAAGCGACTCCAGAGAGCTTGGTGATAGGTTACGTAAAGAATTTTTCTAAAGTTTCGGAGTAGTAGGCCTCTTCTTTAATTCTCTCCATTCGCGGCTTTTCACTCTTAGAAATTTGTGTATCGTATAGCTTTCCGAACTCGACCGTTACAGCTGAAAATTAGATGAGTTTATGGTGAGTTCTTTGAATGGGTTATTGTTACTCAGAGGTTTTTGTTTGATTGTGATCACGGCGCTCTTGATTTCGATGGGTTGGGCTTCAATAAAACAATAGCAGCTGGTTGCTCCCAAAACGATGAGAGATGATCCTAGATGGTTGGGACTTATGTCTGCCATGGGAAATTTAAGAAATTATGTTTTTGTTTCTGCATTCATGCATTTTTACCAACTGCAGCTGTTATCTCTCTCTGCTCTTCGAATTTTCTTCCGTCAGGACGAATCTGTTTCTCAAGAAAAGTCTTGAGATACTCCTCCGGCAATAGCTTCTTGAATAATGCTTTGAGATTGTTGTTGAATAGCCAGAAAAGATATCTTACCTTCGTCCATTTTAGCAAATTAGGTCTGGAAAAATTAAAATCTTATTGAGATTGCAGATTTCTACTTTCCAAGCTGACAGAATCCGAAATATCAATATCTGTCAATTGTTGAGGAAAAATAACAGATGGTATACATTCTTGATAGACCAAACATAATGTGCTATTTTACATCATTATGAAAATACTGCTCTTTTTTGATAACAATACACTAAATACGAGGTTAAGACATGAACAATGTATATTGAAGATAAGATTGTAGATATGGTTATCATAAGAAGGTCTCTTTCTCCTTCTTTCTCTCTGCAAAACAACAATAACATTTTTCCATACTTGAGTTTGTTAACAAAAAAATTTATGATATTGATATAGATTTATCCAAAATACTTTTTTATCAAAATCTGGCTCTACTGCCACTAGCGATCCGAGATACATGATGCCAAATAAATCATAATTAAATAAAATTACTCAATGACCAACTGCGTCAGAAAACGTGAACTTTGGTTTATCTTGCTGAGTTGCACCATCTATCTTAGGCTTAGGCGATCCCTAGAAGAGCACGATGAGTAACCAAACAAAAACATGATGGTAAAATTACAGCTTTTGAACCCTTAGGAGTTCGAATATATCGATGCCGAGGTGTAGTACTCGGTACTATATGCCCCTAAAATATTGCCCCTTAGCACGATTTAACAAAACCACATTAGCTTACAATTCTTTTATGCTGCTTTTCCTTCTGCACGAGACTCTCTCTGATCATTTTCTTCTTCTTTTTCGAAATCCCATCCAAATGCTTGAGCATCAAATAAATGTCTTCTGGTGCCAACACTAAAAAATCAAACATTACTCTCACTAATCATTCCAATAATTTTACATTCTTCAATCAATTCTCTTGTCAAAACGAAGACCACAGACTCTCTTGGAGCAAGAACCTTCTCTTTCCTGAGCATATTCGTAAACGTTTCTTTATACCCGAAAAAGTCTCCCGATTTCAAAGGAACGTTCACCTCGTGATATTTCTTGAACTGCCTTATTTTCCATTCCTTCGAGCCAATAGGCCATATATTCCCTCTGATAATTTTCAGTTCAGTCTCACGTACGACTTCCCCTGAATAGAGGATATAAACCTGACCACTAGCATCATTTTTATTGTAAATAACCTCATTCTTGAAGTATTTCTTCGGGTGAATATTCAGAGCGACTCGGAAGATTTTCTCGTCGCTCAATAGCCTGAACACGGGAAGTCCTTGCAGGAAGTGCGCCTTCTCAGCCAACGAGAGCTCGATGGTCTCCTTGTGAGACAAGAAATTTTTAAATTCTCTCTCTGATATCGAAGCCACGAAAGCTTCCTCTGAAGCAACAACAAGAGAAGCTGCTCGAATACCCTTCTTTTCAAACGCTTGCCTACCAAGCAAATCGCCTGCAGATGCGCTTCCCAGCACGCCTTCATGGTTCCTGATGGAGATCTCTCCTTCGATGATGACCCAAATCTCACGGGCTATGTCATCTTGATGGCAGAGATACTCTCCTTTTTTGTAATATTGTAGTTTTAGCTGCTCTGTAAGTTCCATCAGGTGACTCGCGGTAAAACTTGAAAAGATAACAACGCCTTGGAGAAAGCGAGTGAGAATTGATATCTCCCAAAATTTCCTGAGATTCGCTTCTTTCTTGAGAATGCTTACGACTTTATGTTTTTGCTCATCGCGATTCGCTTTCAGATTCTCAAAGTACGCGTCTCTGCCAAGCAGCCACTTTGGAATATGCGCGAATGTGTCGCTTTCAATTGTTTTGATGCGCTGGGTAACGAGTTCTTTGAGCCCGTAATGATCGGCCTGCTCAGTAATAGCCGGTTTGCTTATAATGGCTGACTGCTCTCGAGATGATGAGTTCAAAGATTTTTTGCTGGAGTTCTTTTTCTCACTAATTTTATTTAAAGGCAAATGAAAACCTTCACCTAGAGGTTTTTTTAACACAGGGGATTTCAGTTGCGCACTGAAATCGATTTTTTCAGTGGAATTTGTCGTGAGCTCATCCGCCCTGGTTGAGGCACCTTGTCGATCGGAGATATGCAACAATGAATTACTTGCAAGCTCTTTGCCTTTTAGAGAAGAGGGATTTCCTGGGAATTTTGGGCTTTCCAGGCGATATGAAAAAGTTTGTGAGAGTATTTCTCGCTTCAGATCAATTTCTGTGGAAGCAAGCGCTGTTAAAGTCTCTCTAGGAACACTCTTCTTCATTTCTGAAACAGCATGTGCAGGCTTTTGTTTGACGTACTTAATGGTAGAAGGGAACCGTTCAGGTTGGTGTTGTACAAGATGGTCGGTTATTTGCTGAGAATCCAGTTTATAAACCGATAGCGTAGTCGCGGAGGGAGGCTGCCAGTCAATTTCTTGTGTCTGAGGGCGGATCATATAATCGTTTTTGGAGTCCTGCACTTGTTTATTATTAGTCGATGGCTTGGTAGGTCGATATGAGCGGTTTGAAATCAACTGAGAATTCTGGGTGCTAGATGGACGTCCGCTACCAACAGGTAATTCTTGATGTGATCTTGCTGATCTCGGTCCGGCGATATTGGACAAAACTTCGCTGCTGCTTGGATTGTGTTTCCAGATAGCAACATCGTTGAAATGGAGACGACTGTCGAGTGCTGAAAGGCTTCCTTGCGTTGAGGGGATTTGAATCGAATAGTTTTTTGAAACTTTCACGGAATTATCTCTTCTTTGACTGTTTACTTTAAGCTGTTCCATTTCTTTTGTGTAGGTATATCTTTGGTGCAGCTCAAAAGGCGTTGAGCCCTTGCTTGAGGGAGAAGGTGGATGTATTTCTTGAATTAAGCTTTCGTAATTCTGATAAATTGGTATTAGGAAGATGCATGAAATCAGATCGAATCACCTTGATTGCTTTTGATTTTCTCATGAGTTAGGTCTGTGTTGTAATCGAAAATTGTTGTTTTTAAATGGTTTAGAAGGTTTCGGGGGGTTGACGATGTGCTTGTTCGATTCAAATAGTGATGCCGCTGTTTTGATAATTGAAGTGTTATATAACGAAATAAATTAATTTTTCGTCATGAGGCAATCAGTTTAGAGAGCGTTTTATTCATAAGAACAAAAATCAGAATTTCTTCAGTTCTTAACAAATTGCAACGCAATGCAGAAATTTTGGCCACTTAATACAAAAAATCTCAGAGCTTTTTTTCTTCATGAAATAATGAACTTATACGATGAGAGCATTTTCAGGAGTATTTATTTGTCAGAATGAAGCCAATTATCTGTAAATCTTCCTCTCCATCAGGATGTTTTAACTCTGGATATAAAATCGAGTAGAGTAGAATGTCCGAGACTGCATTTCGCTGCATAATAATGTTTCACTGAATATGATAGAAAACAAAACTACTCAATAATAAGCAATGGCAATTGATGAGAGTAGTAGTAATTCGATTGCTCAGCATAACAACAAAACCTAAAAAATACTATCATAATCTTCCTTGTCTTCCGCACTATTATCTTCAGGCTCTATTGAAATCGTGGGCGTATCGATCTTAATGATCGTTTCATGGCCGTCCTCGTGGTTAGCTGCCATCGGCTTCTCAGCAGCTATAGGATTCTTCTCAGAACTTTCTTGGAAAAAATGAGAAATGTGATCGTAATCTTCCACTTCGATCACTTGTTTCGGACTCTTGCTCCTAAAAAAAAGTTTAGCCAACATTATTTCGCCATAAAATCATACTTATCGTCTCTTTCAGGTTGGGCCCTGACCAAGCAAATAATAGAGATCACGATAACTGCAATAAAGGCGAATATTACAACACCTGAGAGAATTAAATAGGCGAACGAACATAAGAGTTACCTATAATTTCCCCTGCAAATCCTTCCCTTTCCTTGTTTTCAATAACTTTAGTTTTATTTTTCTGAGATTTGTTTCGATTTGTCGCAGGGAAAAGACTGGTGTTTTCTTTTTTCGAGATGTTCTCGACCTTTTTTACCGCTAAGCCCCAGTCAATCTTTACATCACTCCCTTGCGGTGCAGTGGGCATCAACGCTGAACAATTTGACTTATGTATCGTTATCACATGGCTTTCCCTGTCAAAGTGGAAATCGTGATTTTTCATAAAAATTCCTCCTAAGATAATCCTATCGCCGCTAATTATGAGAAATTAGAAAACAGTTGGCATGTAGAAAAAAATCAACTATGTCAGGATTCCAATGCAGTAGTTCTCGCTTCCAGCTCTCTCCGAGAATAAATATTCATGAGCCGTCAACGTGTAATTTTGATCGTTATCAAGCGTGAAGGTGAAATTGGGGAAGCTGAACAAAAAGTCATCCAACTTTGGCCATTCTTTCTTGTTTCTTTCATAGCAAAGATCGCCATTAATGACTTTTTGTTTCACTCCTCCACAATTCGAGCCTTTTCTGCCACAGTAATTGTTCAATTTATCTAACAACTTCCTAAATAAACCAACCATTCATCCGGTAAGCACGGTTCAAATGTTAATGATTACCTTCGGATAGGGTCGGGTAAGTAGAGCATAGTGGTACCCGAATCAACAAATTTCCCTTGACCTGCATCAAACATTTCTCTACTCGCCACCAGCTCGTCGTCATTCATCTTAATTGTTGTTTTTTTATCTCAGCTGGAATGAAAGAAGATATGCTTTTTACGCTTAGACCATGGATATTGATCGAATATTGCCCAGTATTCGTATAATGAACTACGATCGGTTGGCTGTTTTTATCAAGATATCGCTCATCCTGTCCTCCGATAGTAAAGTATCCTCCGTCAGCTGCGTAGCACAACGAGAACGACCGCGAGAACTGATCACTCTGCTCTTTTGCAATCATGTCAATAAAATTAGGAGCGCTATCTCTCGCTGTATAAAGAGGCTCAGCAAACCACATTACGAGACATTAAGAATGTTACTGTTCGTCTTGAGACCTAAACCCAAGATTCCGTCAGCTTTTTGTGAGTAAAAAAGCCCTCTTTCTCTTTTTTTTATTTGAGTTAGTCCCAAAAAGATGGAAAGAAGGCATTACTGAGTCAAGCAACCAAAATATCCCTTTGCATGTGTCCGAAAAACATCCAACAGTATCTCTGTTGCGTTTTTTTTCGACTTTCCATAGAAGAACGCTTCAATTTCGTCTCCTGCTGTAATGAGATCAGACGCTAAGATCCCTGCATAACTGCTGCCCTCTGTATAGCTCTAAATTATTTACACTTTCTTATCCCAAGTTTCATTTCAAGCGATTTACGATCGAAACACGGCATTGATTCCCTGAACATTGAGTGCAGACGAAATTTTCAACTTGTTCAGAGCAACCCACAGTGTCATACTCTTGAGATTTATCTGGGTCGAATCTCTTATTGAAATGCTTCTTTCCACAGTTATGACACTCTGTTGATTATCAAGACCAGTTTAAATTACACATGCTTTACCTTGGCAAGGAATGGCAGTGATACTGCTACCGGTATCAACGATAACCGTCTCTTTTTGAGGTGGAAAACCGAAAAACAGCGTCGCATAGTAGTACCCAATTTCAGCATTTCCGCGTAATACGATTGTAAGGTTGCTTTCATGCGGTGTGTACTCAGCAAGCACTCTTCCTTCAAACATTGGACCAATGAAATTGAAGTCAGAATCAGGCTTTGGAGTGAGTCGAACGGCGGCCGAAGCTACATATAGGAGGAGAAAAGCGAAAAGTAAACGCAGCTGAAACTGAGCAGTCATCGAATTAAAAATTATTAATCAAATTGCCTCTTCTTTGAGATATCGTTAGCAGTCATAAAAAAAAGTCAAGGCAAGGAAACAAAGGCCATTATATACAGAGAGAAAAAATGATGAGTTAATTAGTTGGTGTTTTGTTTGATTCGAACGGGGTTTTTCCTGGACCTTGGTCCGGTTTCAGAATGTTACTTCACAAGTTTAAATACAAGGTTGCTTTTCGAAATTGATCCAATTTTATTCATACGCAGTTAAATTTCTATTGTGAGATTCCACTCATCTTGTTTCTGCAAAGTCCATGGATTTCATTAAACAGAACACCAAAAAGATTCTAATCGGCGCAGGTGCACTCACCGTATTACTTGGGTACTCTCTTTCCTCTCTCTCGCAGCTGTTTGACTTTCATTTAACTTCCAAGAGCTTATTTCATTTTTCGCGAAGACGAGAAGGCCGAAGTAACTAACCAACTGTCGAGCATCTCTTAAAATTCTCAAATGTAGAATAACTCTCGATCCAAAGCAGCAGGAGGCCAGAAGAAAAAGAGAAGAAAGTCTTCGGTTGACATCGAATCTGAGACAGAAGACTTTTACGCGAACCTCACGCGTTCTAGAGTCAGCCTAGCGATAAAAGTCATTCGGGAAAAGAATCGTATTTCATTAAAGACGCTCAATGAAATGTATGAAGCAATGGTCGAATTTTCGAAGGATGATTTCATTCAACTTGTGATTTCAAACAGAAGGGGTAAATCTGTTTTAAATGCCTCAAGTATCAACAGGATCATTTAGAAAGAAGGAAAGTGATCAATGATAACGCCGCATATATCAAAACTTGGCAAATTTTTAATGACCAGCTTGAAACCTTGCTCCAGAAAGCTCAGAAGGAGGTCACTACCATATTGGGAGTCAGCGAAGCAGAATTTGAAACGTCAGTGGACAAATATATGTCAGAAGGAAGCGAGGAGCTTTTCTACATCCATTCAACACTCCCTGCACGCATGAAGTACAAATGATAGTCAATGTGACAACTGATGCATTTTATTCGACGATAGGATGTCCTTGGTCTCAAAGAAAAATGTTAGCAAGGAAGACTTTAAACAAATCGTGAAATCACAAGCGAGTTTTTTGAAGAGCAAGCATTTCTCATTGCAAGATTTGCTTTTACAAGCCGTAAGGACCTTATTGATCGCAATTTTTTGATTTTGTAAAACTAATAGCCTCCTGATGAGCGATCGCTAGCGATTCTCCAAAATCGACTTGACGATCACATTTATGAGACTTTCCAGGTGGAAGAAGAAGATCTGACTGAAGCCTTGAAAAGAGATCCGATAGGTAAGAGTGATCGTTTGCGCGCATTTATTTAGTGAAAAAAATTAGGTATTCGTCAAGATGAAGAAATAAATAAATTGCAGAAGGAAATAAAGCAAGAGCTGCACAATATTATACCAAAAAATAATAGAAGACAAGGTCCTGTTGGAAAAGGATTTAAGGGGCTATCTAATAGCGTTATGTTCTAATACTATATAGCGGTTATGTATCATTTTAATAAATGACTTGTATTCTTCGGACCTTGTTAAAGAAAACAAACCAACTCAAATAACAAACAGTACCTGCATGCGTTAAACATTTTGTTAGACCATCCTTCAGTGACCATAGTTTTCCTCTTTTATGCTAGAAGGCTCAAAAGAATTAATTGGCTCGAGATAGGTGCCAAAAGTTATGTAATTGGGTGTAATATAGCTTTGTTTGTTGCAAACAGCAAAATATAGGGCTAGGAAAAATTTGAAAAAACTATTGATGATAATCAGAAAAATTGCTTCGTTGATAGTAATTCAGGGTTTTAGGCTTCAAAGAAATGCTCGCAGTAGATAGAATCTGAATTATCTGCTATTTCACAAGGTTTTTGCGTCATTTCCATCCTTATTTTTAGAAAAACACGGCAAAATATCATTGGGTCAAATTCAGAATATTTGAAAATTTTGAAGGGATAAGTACGTCAGGAATTTGAATTATAACCAATTTTAAATTGCAAAACGTTCATTATTAAGAACGGATGGCTTCTTCTCAACAAGATATTATCAATCGTCTTAAGAGAGATCTTAAGCTTACGAAAGAGAGATGCGAAGATTTGGCTAACGAGCTGAATATCAAGGAAACTCAGCTCATGGAAATGGAAGCGGTAACATTTTTTCTTGCATTGAAGGAAAATCAACCTCTCTCCAGGACAGAAACGCCTTCCGAGCAAAGCTTCTCGATGGAGACCGCAAGTTCTCGCAGATGGAGACAATTATCTCTATGAGAGTCGAACAGGGGCTTGAAGCAGAACGCAAAAAAATGCAGGAGCAGGAAAATTACATCCACAAAATCGAAACCGAGCTCAAAGGAAAGGAAGTTTTCATCAAAACTCTAACTGAGCAGTTGGAAACTCGAGAGACAGAAGTCTCTTTCCTTTCCCAGAAACTCAGAGAGCTCTCTGCTGACTATAACCTCGGTGACGCTATGAAAGACATCAGAACATACAGAGACGAAAAACTCCGCGCTAATCGTCAAATACAAAAGCTCGTAAAAAACGATGCATTTGGTTCTTCTCAGTTTAACATTTTGTTGCTATTTAGACGTCAGAGATTAATGTCATGTCTGACCAAAATGAAAAGCTCGTCGCTGAAATCCGCTACCTCAGACAACTCGCAAAAGTCCCAGAGGATCAGTTTGGACTGGACCTTGAAGCTGTATTACATTGCACTTTGCGCCTATTGATTGTTTATCTTTAGATCAAACTTGCAGATCGCAAGAAAGTCGAAGATTACAAGGGGTTGGTCAAGATATTAGATAGACAACTCGAAGAAAGCGAGGAGGAAGTCGCTCGCCTGAAACATCAGATAAAGCAGATGACTTTGCTCTATAACGATGTCGGCAGCCATGAAAGATATAGAGACCTTACCCTCGAGCAGATTGAACTCGTTGATCGGTATGTTATCAATCTTAAGAACGGAAAAAATGAAGTAAGCTCTTTGAAATTTCGCAAAAAAGCATCTAAAATCTGCTGTTTAGTTCCCGCTGACCGATCGATCGAAGGAACTGCAGAAGGAGGTTGAGAAATTAAAGGCTCAAATTGAAATTCTTGAAACCCGCAATTTCGAAGGCTTAGAAAACTTCTTCCAGAAGCATCAGTTCAGAGGCTCGAGGCTTGGTCAATCCGAACTTCCTCCTGGTACTGATCCTAAGGTCGCGGAGGCTCTTCAAGCTCAGCAGCAAGATCTCCTGAAACAAATGCAGGAAATGCTCGCTAGATTCGCTGCTGGTGGAGTAGCCGGACAGAATCAGCCTGGCTTTGGCGAAACTCATCCGCTCCAGTGGCCGCCTGTTCCTATCCCAGGTGCCTTTGGAAACTTCAGCGATATACGAGAAGGTTATTCCTACAGATTCAAGTCTAAGCTCGGAGTTGACATGGGAGACTTGTATTCTGACCAAGGCTGGGACCAAGTAACAGCGAAATACCAGATTGCTTGTTTGCAATTGCAAGGAATGGAGACTTTAGAGCTGTTGGCAAGGAAAGAGCGTGAGCTCGAAACTAACAACGTTGAGATTGAGGAATTAAGGAACGATATGAGGACTTGCCTGTTGCTGCAAGATGAGCTCTTTAAGCAATATCATGATGAGAAGAAGGGTTTCGAAGCGAAAATTAAGGAAATTGAGAAGGAAAGAAACGATCTCCTCGATAGAAACGCCGAGTTGGAGCACCAGAACAAACTTTACGAGGACGTCGTCAAAACGCTGAAGAAGAACGACGAAAACAGTCTCAAGGCCAAAATCGCTGAATACGCCAAGAAAATATCCATTCAAGAAGTCAATCTCATCCGTTTGGCAAGAAAGTACGAATGTCTCAGAGAAGACGAGCAGAACCTTAGAGAAGTCTACCACATGTAACTCTCTCTACTAATACTCTCTCTAACCCTTCGATAGAGCTGACGTCAACTTTGCTGAGAAAGAAGACGAACTCGTCCAGAAGCTGAATCAGTTGACTGCTTGGAAAGACAAAGCTTCCACTCAGGTTTTGAAAAGTCGCCCTTATGAATACATCTAACTTGTTGATTTCCATTGCTAGTTAAAAGTGCTGTTTAACATGCAGAAGAACTCGGTCCCTGAGGACGATTACAAACTCGTGAGAAGCAAACTCGAGATTTTGCAAGAGCATTATGCAGATATGAGAGTCAAGGAGGCAAACCACCTTAAGAAGATCGCAAGCATGGAAATTTTCGAGCGAGAGCTCTTTGTGAAGACAGAAGAGAATAAAGACCTAAAGGAAGAGCTATTGGAGATTGAGGTAGAAACCGAGATTCTGAAGAAGAGGTTAGAGGAGCTCGATCCGACATTCAAGAGATACCAGATGATCTTCAGACAAATCGTCGATGTGTTAAAGACCAAGAATATTTCGCCTATCAAGATCTTTGATCTGTTCGATTCCAATAAAAATGGAAAAGTCTCGAGAGCTGAGTTCGAGCAAGCTCTGAATAACATGCAAATTTTCTTGAATAAAGGCGAGATCGAAACGATTTTCTTGTACATTGATGTTGATGGGTCCGGAGAAATTGAATACAGGGAGTTCATTCGAAGACTGAGGAGAGAAGGTGTTGCGATGAGAAACACCGAAGAGGATCTTGTCTTCCAGATATATGAGGCCATCACAAAAGCTAATCTCACGCTCAAGCAAGCATTCGATGTAAACACATTTCCAGAATACAAAACTAACAGTCTGTTTTGCTTTTTCGCTTTAGATTTTCGATCAAAATGCAGATAACTTGATCAGTAAGAAAGATTTAAAGGATACTCTGATTGGCATGAAGTTCGGTGTCCAGCCAGAAACGATTGACAAGTTCTTCGCTATCGCTGACTCGAGTGGAGATGGACAAATTAGCTTTGAGGAGTTCTATCACTTGTTTGAGAGAGTACTCAAAGATGCTATGAGGTGAGATGAATATGATTTTTTTTTCATTGATTAATATTTGATGAGAAGAGATGAGAAAGTCAAGAAACTCGATGATTTGGACTGGAAAGTCTCTCTGATGGTGAAAATGGACGAAGCCATCAAAGCAAGTGATATGACGCTTATGGAAGCGTTTAATGTAAATATACAGCGTCTTTAAATTGGGTTATATTAATCTATGATGGTTGGTTAGAGTATCGACGCTAATAAATCTGGAAACATTACCTACGACGAGCTGAAGTCACTATTCGGAAAAATGGGAGTGAACTTAATGCCAGCCGAATTAAGAAACCTGTTCCAAGCAATGGACAAGAGCAAGAATGGAGAGATCAGCTACTCTGAATTCACTCACTACATGAACGTACTTATCAGTTTTATTATATTCTAAAATAACCTTTCCCACAATCTATAGGAATGCAAACGTGAGTATGAGAGAGTAAGACGGCTACAGAATCTTGTAAAGCAACAAGAACAGCTTAAAGGATGTAAGGATTGCAACTCATTGAATTCTATAATGACATTTATTCAGCTGTCTATGGAAACGCAAGTCTTGATGACATTGATGGTTCAAGCAGAATCGGCTCGACTAACGAGAACTCCAGATTGACCTATCGTATAACCTTGCTCGAGCAGAGAGAGAAGAAAGCGAATGATCGCATCCGGCTGCTCAACGCCCAGATTAAAGGCTATCAAGACATGCTCAAGGAAACCGAGGTCACGATAAAACAACTCGAGGAAGACAATATTAAGCTCAGTACCGAGTACTACAAGAGCAGAGAGCGAGAGCTAAAGTATGAATCGCGATTGAGCGGCACTATTTCCAAAGAAGAGGGCGATATGCTCAGAGGACTGAATGACAAACTTATCTTGGAGCGAGCAAGTTTGAAGTCCGGAGTCAACACGTTCAAAGGTTTATATGAGTCTTCTATTTCTCAGGTATATATATCGTGGATTCAAGGGCTCGATTGATCATTTATCACACACATTCTTAGGTGAAAATTCTGAAACTTTCCCTTGAGAAAAGAAAGAACGAGGTCATCGTCTTCCAAGACACGATCAAGACGCTTCAAATGAACGGCGATGATCACGCGCTTATCGGAAAGTTGCAGCACCAGGTTATGGTTTCGAGATGGAACGAAGGACAAACTAATAAGAAATTCGAGAATCTTGTTGATGAAATCAGAGCGCTGAAGCTGGAAAACGAGAACATGTATTCAAAGGTAAACTTTCCTGCTCTTGAGGGGAAAAATGAACCTTCAATGCTGTAGCTGAGCGAGAAAGAAGAAGAGATCGTCTCAGCGCATAATACCTATCGAGAAAAGCTGAATATCACTGAAAAGAACCTCACGGAAGCCAAGTTAAAGTAGCCATCCTCCTATCAAATTGGAAAGATATTTACTTGTGTATCTTAATAGAATCATCCCAACGCTTTCCCTTGCCAAAGTCGACGAATTGGGTCAGAGAGTGAGAGAGATCGCTGCGATGAAATCGGACTTAGAAGCCTATAATCGTCAGTTACGAGAGACTATCCATGAGATGGGAGTCAAACTTGATTACCTTGAAACCAACAAGCAAGCCATTGAGGAGCTTGAACGAAAGCTTAAGCACACAAATCAAGATGAACTTTCCGAGCAGTTGATAGAGCTGAGCAAGAGACTTTCTGAATTCAAACTTGGAGAATTAAAGTAATTTTGCTTCTTAAGTTGAATGTTGTAAATGACGAAACTTTTTCTAGGGCTAAGAGAGAAGTCGAGATGTATATTCAAAAGGAGGACTACTTGCAGAAGATGATCAGACAACAAACCGAGAATATGAAGAAAATGGAAGAAGAGCTCTCCGCTTGGGAGCAGAAAATGGTCCAAAGAGTAAGTTACCTACTCGGCTCTGTCAGTGTTAACCTTCTGAACAACCATTAATAGGAAGATTTCTGGAGAAAGAGGTATAATGACCAAATGCAAATCATCTTCAGCACGACGAAAGAAGCGGAAGCAGCTGGTGGCTCTCCAACCAAAAAGGTAAAAGACGCTCAGGTCAAAGAGGGCGCGAAGTATCTCGCTGGTGCCGGACAATCAATGGAGAGGGATGCTGATCGACGACAAAGACTAAGGGAAGTTGAAGACCAGCTCCATGAGAAGGACAAACGAATTGATATGCTTGAAAAGCTTCTTGCTGAGAGACCAAAGACTGGTATGTCAATGACACAGGGTCATATGTCAATGGAAGAACATCCTAACGAGCAGATGTATAAAGACCTCCTGAAGCAGGAAGAAAACAAGAAATTCGCTTATGCCGCTCAGAAAACTATCCAAACGCTTCAAAACATCATTGAGGACAAAAACGAGCAACTTGCCCGAAAGGAAGAAATTATTAAAAAGATGAGGGAAGAATACATCGCCCATAAGACCGAAGACGCCCAAGAGATCGCACGGCTCTCTGAATTAGCGATTAAGTACATCTCTCTCTCCCACTAATGAATTTTTCTAATCTTTTCCCGCGATTTTAGAGGAAAAGGGGCAGGATTAGACCAGTCAGGACTCCAGACCCTGCGACAAAGCCAGCATTTCGATTCGCGACAAATCGGAAGATTGAATCCAGCTGAAATCGAAGGAATCTTCGCTGAGAAGGACCGAAACGTTGAAATGCTCACCCAGCAGTTGAAGGCTGAACTGAGCCATAGAAACCAAATCCAGGCGAAACTTAGAGAATTACAGGCTAAGTACCACGATCTTGAGAAGGAATTGGCGGATGAAAAGGATAAAAACCAATCGAGTCTCCTGCACAAGGAAATTGAGCATTTGAAGAAGCAAGTGAAAGCAAAAGACCAAGAGCTCGTCGCCTTGAAAAAATCTATTGAGGCCGTCAAGGCTGAGTACTTGAAGATCAGCGGAAAGGCTGCGGAGAAAGAGGAAGTAATGCAAGATAAATTAAAGAAGACTGCTGCGGACCAAGAAATGCAAGTTAAGATGGCACTGGACCGTATTCAAGCACTTGATAAAAAAACCAAGGAGTTGAGCAAAGAGCTCGAGGAAATAAAGATAAGAGAACTGCAGCTGAAAGGAGAAAATACGACGTTGAAAGAAGAGCTTGCGAAGGAGAAGCAAGCAAACGAAAATCAGAGACTCATGCTGAGGGATGCGCAGACAGCATTGGGTAAGAGTCAGAAAGATCTGAAAGAAGCAAAGTCGAAGGAGTCCAAAAAGGTTGGTGAGTTCTTCGAGGAGGCTAAAGCGGAGGAAACGAAAGCATTGGAGGAAAAAGTCAAGTTCCTTGAAGCTGAAATCGCTTTACTCAAGACAGGTTCAACCCAGCAAGAGTAATTAGCTCGTTGTTTCTTTCTTTGCTAAATTAACTTCTCTTCTAGCATTTTCGATAAGTCAGGCTGTCTGAAAGCACGAGGATTCAGCGGATTCAAAGACTCTACTGAAATCGCGACAACGATGAGGGTTTGGGTTGCTGCTAACCCTCAAATCAACCTCTTTGCAGCTTTAAAGGTAATTTTGCTGGGAGAAGAATTAAAGAGTCTAATTGCAACTAATTTTCAAATAGAAATTTGATAAGGATAACACTGGACTCATAACCCCGGAGGACCTGATTATCGCGCTTGAATCAGTAGGTTTGAAGCTGAGACAGGAAGATAAGGGAACATTCCTGGCAGGATTTAAGAAATCTGCTGACGGTAGGATAGATTACCTTCGAGTCTACAACCAGATAAAGGGCATTCGTGACCAAGAAGCCACTGCGAAATCAGGTTTTCAATAATATGTCAGAATAATTGTCTAATTGCCTCCTCTACAGAGCAACTGGACGCCGGGCCAGTGAAAGACAGCGCTGTTGCCAGAAAAGAACTCATGATGCCGACCGAGCGAGAGAAAACACTGCAAAAGAGCATTGATTTGCTCAGAACTCAAGTCGGAGAGCTTAAGAAAGAAAACGAGACACTTCAGAAGCAATTGAATGATTGGAAGCACAGCCATGAGAAGCTGAAGCAAGAATATAATGTATTGGTTAATAAGCCGATATCAAAGCATATGGGCGAAGGTGTCGAGCTAGGAAAGTCTCAAGCAATTGGGCAGAAGGTAATTTAGTTACTATCAAAGCACGCAGGGAATTAATGTTTCTTTAAGTCTGAAACTATTCAGGAGCTGAGAGAAAAGGTGTTTGCGCTTGAAAATAAGAATATGGCTCTCGAGAAGAGCTTGTTTGTTGAGAAAGACTCGGTTATCAAGAAGTTGACAGATGATAAGAAGAAATTAGAAGAGGAAATCAAAAATCTGAAGGTATTCACGTCTTGAGGAGGCAGTCGTATAAAACGATAAAATAGGCTGAGATTTTGAAAACAAGAAGTCAATTGGAATACTTCTTCAATAAGAAGATGAGCACAGAGCAATTGAGAGAGGAAATAGAATATGACAAGGATATGATCATCACAAATCTCAAAGAGAAATTGAATGCTCTGAGAGAACGAGAAAACGCGCTGAACGAGAGGGTGTTCGAGCAAGATAAGGAGCTATTGGTAAAGATAATATAGAAAATTCGCACTTATAATATTAAACTAAATAGGAACTCAAATTTATCAAGGAGAATCATGATCTTCAAGTCGATAGGCTGAATCGTCGTATCCAAGAGCTTGACGAGTTTAGAGAAACCGTAAAGAAGTCGCAAATGTCTAAAGAGGCCACAGGGAATTTAGCGGCCAGCGGAATGCAAAGGCGCACTTTCATGAAGAAATAAATGTACATACTCCGAAAGAAATCGCACATTATGATTTATTTATGAGAGATCAGAAATGTATGCAGATCCTCCACATTTTTGAACTATCTGAGCTTAAATTTATTTCTATCAAACTGCATATTTTCGTCATATTTATCTCTTAATTCTTGTATAAACCCCTTTAATATCCTCAGAATCATATCGCTCAGAATTTCTTAATCTAGCCACAATTAATAATTAATGAGAGCTCACTAGTCCCAATACAATCAGGTGCTCATTTAACTGGCTGAAGAAACTAATAATTTGTTACAAATTGTTAGTTTGTTTGATAGGAAAGTCAGAATTGGGTATTGAAATTGGA
>ENA-UOTZ01000878-UOTZ01000878.1-compost-metagenome-genome-assembly--contig:-NODE-878-length-23566-cov-7.065435_pt1 | contig 23566 bp, 9 predicted proteins | sample MGYA00238144_ERZ746983 | MGnify/ENA primary metagenome ERZ746983 (study PRJEB28759, sample SAMN06268863) | compost metagenome | isolation source: single cell | place: USA: California, Emeryville, Joint... | reverse complement strand
TTCCAGAAAGATGGAATTGACTTTTATGCCTATGAGGTCCTTAAATGGTCGACCTTGCATCGAATACCGGAGTATTACATCTCAAATCTTGATTATAAGATTTATGCTACTGTGGGAATCAACCTGGGAATAATTCTTATACTCGCAATCCTTGCTTTCACATTAACTTCTCGTAGAAATAATAAGCTCGTTGAAAGAACACTTGGCTTCATCTTGGGAGTTTACCAACAATTTTTTGAATATATCTGTTTCGTCCCAAACCTTGATCTCTATCTTCAGGGTATCATCAGTGGAGCTGCCTCGTCGCCTGCTTTTGGTTTATCCATCGCTTTCATCGCTTGGCCCATTATTTTTATGGTTTTCACTGAAAACAGGTATTCTCTCAACACAAGCTACTCTTCAAATAATGCGTGGAGTGAGCGGAAAGGATCAATGCGGTTTATCAAACTATTAATCAAGATTGTTGTCATCATTGTGAGCAGGATTCTCCAGAGATTTGATCAAAACCCGCTGTCAGTGTTTTTAATCAATATAGGAGCATCCGCAGTGCTTTTTCTCTTTTTTTTGCATAAACAAAATCACGACGACCCAACCATGTCCAATATTGTTGCTTGGGGCTATTCTCTCTATATCGTTTACAGTGGATTTGTCTATACTAAAAGCGCTGCACCTCAAAATACCGAAGTTGTATATATCGCAATCATCCTGCTTGCTGTAGTTGGATGCGCATTGCAAAAGCTATTGCAACTGAGAATCCACTCTTTGTTTTATGCAACAGATTACATGACGCTGAGTTGCGATAATCTTGACTGGTTATTACATCAAATTCAAAGGACTTTGTTAAAGGCAGAACGCGGAGATATTCCTGCTCAAAATAAACTGATGCTATTCATTGAAAATTTTATCAAGCAGCCCCTGCTTCACGATGACTCGATTCTTGGCACAGTCAACTCATTCGACGAACTCAAACAAAAGTTTCAGATCAATAGTTCACTAATGAAAAAAGAGAATTTCATCTTCAACTTACAACAATTAGCTCATAATTCAATCTCGATATTATATTCACAAAAGCTTAAAACATGCCGCTCGCAGAGCTATAACCAGCTCGCTCTGTCATATATCTATTTCTTGATCCAGCATAAGAGCAGCAGCTTGATCCGAGCCGCTCAACTCATCTCTAACATCTACCACAACCATCAAACCTCCAAATCTAAAATCAGTCTTTCAGAAAAGTTCTGCTTGCACCAGGTTAAGCAGGTACTGGGAGATGAAATCGTAAATCAACTGAACTCAAATGAAGTTAAGGCATTAGAAATTACAGCGCCACTGGACTACGAAGATCTGCACAGGACAACGCGGCTCAATTTAGAGGAGATTCTAGTCAAATATGAAGAATTTTACTCGCTAATGAACGGCAAAACACTTGATCTTGACGTATTAATGAGTAAAGGGAAGGCACTTCAGACGATTAAATCCAAATTTGAGCCTGATATCATCAGACTCTTGAATCTAAATCCCTACAGCAGAGATTCGCATTTTCTTTATAAATTCTACATTCAATATGAACTTGGCAATCCTTCGATTCTGGCTTACCATTTGTTCGAAAAATTGATGCTCGAGCATCATTCAAAAGGGGTTCGTGTAATAGATGAAGACATAGAGCAAGGGATTGTGAATATCTTTGCGCATGATGGCGGAGTTGCGATTATGAGCATCGACGAAAAACACGTCGGTAAGATTCTACGAATGACTACGAAATTTGTTCGAATGTTTGGCTACCAGGAGCGAGAACATAAAGCTTTAGTGCTTGAAGCATTAATGCCAGTAGTTCTGGCGAATGTCCATAATGCTGTCGTTCAAGCGAATATCAGGTCCCCACAGTTTCAAGCAGGAATATCGAAAGTAACTGCCATTGACAAAAAAGGGTTCCTCCTTCCAATGGAGCATTTGATTAAGATCATTCCGTATCAGAACGAGCTCTGTGCAGCTGCTTTCCTTTCTCCCTCCAACTATGAGGGTAGTATTCTTCTCATTGACCCAATGGGGTACTTACTGCATTACACTAAAGAATTCCATGCAGTTGTTTGCTCGGGGGCTAATATAGACGAGCGACCGCTCTACGGCTTGAATTTAGGTTCTGTGGCTCCTTTCCTGTTAGCAGAACTTTATTCACCTGGAGTAACACAGAACGCTGGATTGTCTCCGCAGAATTTGGCATCGAATGAGCGTACCCTTCCGAACGAAAGGAAGAGGGGATTTATGCTTCTACCAAAATTGCCGGAAAACTTGCAGCTTTACGAAAATGTTTTAAAGAAGGTGTTAAAGATCCATCAAAAATTGACCCAGACACAAAACAAATCCCACTTGACTGAAGACGAGCACATCCAATTGGTTGTATCAACAGCTCAATCGTTTTTAGAATCTCCAAATTTACGGCTGCTGCAACTCGAATACCAGATTTCTGAGTTCAAGGTATCCAGCCAAGCCGAACCGATAGGTTATTACCTTCAGATTTATGAGACCATCGAAATCGACGATCAGCAGGTGATTACTTCTGAGACTGAAAACCACGCGTCTTTTTTTAACGCTCTTGCCAAAGATATTGACTGGGACAGACAAATTTCGTTTAAATCTGCCTTAAGCTCAAGAATAATGAAATTATCTCTAGCCAACAATATGTTTCCTACTCCCACCTATCCCAAAAACGGTTCGAGGTTTAGTGCGGATATGGGGGCGTCCTTCTCAAGAATAGATTTTACTGTAGACAGAAAAGAATTGAATTCTGTTGGAAATCTAACTGAACGGATGAATACCATTGATCATTTACTTACGAACATTGAGTACACTGCACGTACCGCACGAGACGGTGAAGAAAGCCTCGAAATCTCTCAAAGGGTTGAAGAATCAAAGCAATTCCTTTTGAAAAAGCTCTCTCATAGGAAAGAAAATGATGCTTATCCAAAAAATCCGCAAAGAGTCTTAGATAAGGAACAAAGTTTGTTTTCCCTAAACTCCCAACCAAGAAGACAAATTTCCTCTATAATTATGACTCAAAGAGAACATGTTCCCAAAACAACACCATAAAAGAAGTCGATGAAGTTGAAGAGCTATTAGCACACATCCCAAATGACGCTTTAGTCAACGAATTTACGAAAAGGGGGTATTCGGTGAGTTTTCATGGACAAACTCCAGAGTCTTTAGGACAAAAAGACGTCGAGCGTTCTGGTAGCTATTCGCATCATTTAATGATGAAGAAGTCCGAGCAACCCATGACGAACAGGATCATTATCTCTGGTGATCAAGAGGCGAATATTGATATCAAAGACTCATTGTCAGAAGAACCAGACAAGTTGGATAAACCAAAGGCCCGCATACCTTTCTGTGTAAGTGAAGATCAACTAAGGCAAGTGCAGAGGGAATCTCAGAAGAGTTTGAATAATAAATCAAATAAGCAGGAAGAAGAATTTCACTTGGAAAGCTTGGAAGGGATGGACCACAGCACACGGAAGTCCTCTTTATCATCAAAGAGCGCAAAAACTGCTGCTATCTACCAACAGTTAATAAACAGCGAAGAGAACCCGAATCATCTGCGAAGTATCCAGCTTTTTGGTCTGCTCGGGTTCTGTGTCATGGGAATGATAATGTCAGGTCTCTTCGCGACATTATACTCGCTACTAACCAAATACATTATTTTTGTTGATATTGCTGACTATACCTGCCCTTTCACCGGTGGAATGTCATACTTCCTATATAACACCGAGAAAATCATCATGCAAAACAAAGGAATCTTCGATATTGCTCAATTGAACGCTTCATACATGTTCTCGTACGCTGCACTGCTCAACGAACAGGCTTATAACTTGCTAAGGGAGAAGTACGCAAACACCATGGCAGTGATTGACCTCGAAGGCCTATCAGGCCATGTGCAATACAGCGATTACCGAATAGAAATTACCCAGAAAGGCCCAAATGACGCTTTGGAAGTTCAGTTAATGGAATATTTCGGAGCGGTTGAAAGATTGCAAGGAATCATGTATGATTATATGAGAGCAAACTACTCAACGATTAATGAGACAAATAAAGTGGGTTTTTTAAAGCAGTTGATCGGAGATTGAAGACATTATTAGAATCATTAGAAGAATCCTGCTTGAATTCGTGAAATTTACCGCTTCATCCGAAATTGGATAAATGTTTGCGGGATTAATTAGGGAGATAGGGTGCCAGAACTTAGATCTTTGTCTTAAGGAAGATGGAGAGCTAAATATCCTTCTATAAATTGAATGGAGATCATTAATATCACGGAAACGTAAAATATTTTGAAATGTTCTTGGAACTCTTAATTTGGACTCATAATTAAATAGACTAACACATTTAATCTCAACATCTGCATTTGAAATCAAGTCGCTTTGTCTCATCGATGCTAATGGAAGTCTTTCGCTTTCTTCGCACTGAGACCCGGGGATTGTAGGCCATTTAGTTAATGTAACGAACTCTATTTGTTTTGAGCAATCATTCAATTGAACTCTAACAGTTCATAACAAGCAACACGATTAATGTCAGAGAAAGAGAGATACTAATACTTATACAATACAATAATAATATCTCTCTACTCTTTCTTGACCCAGATACAACTAAATTATGTAATAATTGTGTCCAAAGCAAGCTAAACTGTTTAATTGGCCGGCTGGAAGTAATTCTTAATAGTATCGTTAAATGCGTCTATTACAACTTTTTTCACGGCAGCTTGCTGCATAATACTGTAATCCTCGGCCGCTGTGAGATCTCGCAAAAGTTCAGCTTCTTTTTGTTTGATGTCCAATGATTTTATATAATCAACTAGTCCAAACTTTTTAGCTGTCTCATCGATAATTTGCTTATTGAATAGTGGAATTAGGGAATCTAATACGAGAGAATTGGTGTTACCACTATTCCGTTTGAAAGAAAGACGGTGAGTTCGGCAAGCAAATCTTTAAATTCTTCTTTTTGCTCTGCATTCATCTCCATTTCCAGGATGATGTCCAAATTGTTCATCGGTTTACATTCTTGAGAGAGTTTGTACATGAATTCTTCAACCATCATGTGATATTTCTCGCATCTGCTGGTTTTGTGGCTCTCCATTACGTTGTTATTTCTTCTTTATTTGGTTAATTTAAATTCAAATAATAGTGTTGTTTCACCCGCAAAAGTTCACAAATTTGCTGAACTGAAAATCATTTACTATTATGAGGACCTATATTTCGTAGACAATAAAATCCTTGTATTAATGATGGTAAATGAGAAGAAGCCAAGCTGGTTTGAGAATAGATTTATAATTTTGAATTAGTAAACAGATATCAGTTAGAGATCCTTGCCACGATATCCAGCAACTGAACTGTTTTAGACCAATAAATCTGAGAGGAAAGAATAACTGATTCCATTCAGTACGAGAGAGGTTATTATTCATTTGATGAATAGCAAATAAATGATCATTCTTTAATCATTTGCAGTGTGAAAAAGTACAATGCGACCTAGTTCGATAGCCAACGAAAAGATTTACCTCAAAGAGGATAGTGTAAGAAACCAACTATTAAGTTGTTTTAGCATTATTTACGTTCCAATAGGTCAATGCAGCACCGTATTTACAAAAACTTATGTGATGATAATTTAAAACCAGTAAATCCCCAATGAAAAGCAATCACGCGCACTTTGTTGCTTTCATGCGAAATATAAAAACCTTTTCTTCAGATGGTGAAACCTGGGAAGTTTCTGTTCATGATTCCACGTGGATAATTTAATGCTCAGTATTCTCCGTGTAAATCAATACAGAACACTAGTAAAAAACCTAATCCGTAATGATTAATTGCTGACTATCTGAATTCATAAATCTTCTAAATTCATGATTTCGATTCAAGAAAGTCATTCTCTACAACCACGCAAATGCAAGTTCGAAACGTTATGGACGGTTTCTCTAGATGATATAATTTCAGATGCACTGCTCCTCAGAGACCAAAAAGAGATCCTGGTCGTAACTATTAGCGAGTCTTTTTATCGTATCAGTATCCATGACGGAAAGATCATTGCCAAGATAAATTTCCAGCAGACACTCTCCAACAATGTGACAAATTACAAGATTCTCGGACAATCGAAGAAAAATACCATCGTGTACTCCTCTGATGGAGCAAAGATGAATTTTTTTCACTTAACAGCTAAGAAGAGAAAATGCGTTGATTATTCTGACTATTCAAAAGGAACTTGGGTTCTAACCTCCCTGTTTCTAAGCTCTCGCTCAATTTTACTGATAATTGACAATAAGTTCGTCATCAATTTTTATACACAGAAGAACGGATGGAAAAGACCCGCATTGAAGATTCGAATCCCTAATCGCTCAGCCATCCCCCGCAGCAGCTCAGCTATGAAAATCGGAGCGTGTAGTTTATTCGATGAAGCCTTGATTGCTATCAGATTAATTAGAGGGAAACAAGAGGAACTCTTCTACTACTCAATCATTCATCAGAAATGGCTCACTGAGAGAGCAGTGCTTCATATGTTCGCGACACAAGATCTTAGGGACAGCACTATCATTAATACTCCCTGGATTCATCAAGGAGATTGTTTGAGTCTAGCTAATCAATTTGCTATGACTCATAACCCTGTGCGCCGAACAAACGACATGAGGCTTCTTATGGAAATAGATAACATTCAACAAATTTGTTTTTTAAGGGAAAAAGGGACCGTGCTAGCAAGTTTCACTCAAGATCCTTCAATTCATGTGTGGGAAAGAGTCGCTGAGGGTTGGCACCTGGGAGCAGTTGGTAAATTTCAAGAAGTGTTGAAGTTAATTCCGCTTAGTAATAGTATGTTTAGCTATACTAATTTCAACCCTGAGTTTGTTTGTTTGAAAATTAGTTATTAGTTGTAAATAGTATATGGACTCGAAAAATGAGAATTCACAAAGTATTTGTATTGCATTATTAAGCAGATTCCCTTTAAATCACATAACCAAACTAGTTCTTTATCCTAGATATAGAGGACATTATGTCTACTCTCTGTGAGTAGAATTTTATGTGTTGGGTTTATATGATACAGTAGATACTTGCCTTTTGCAAATTAAATTAACTTGTTTGTAAATGAAGATAAAAACTATCATAAAACAATATCAATCGTATCTTGGTTAATCTAATTTCAATTAACCATGTTTCAAAACAGCACGGCATTTGTTATTAACGAGAGCACTTTATTACCAAAACCTGTTATTTTCAAGGAACTGATCCCATATTTCCTAATGATGGAGAGTTGAAAAACCTTTACCTTGGATTATTCTGCTTTCAGATTACAACATTTACGCTCTTTTCTAATGTTGTTTGATTTAATGACAGCATCTTTACCAATAAAATTACATATTTCACCATTACTTCAAATTTTTCAGTTTGGAAATTTATGAATTAGCTTACAACAGCTATTTCTACCTAAAATCTCGCAGCAAATAATGTTCGCTCAAATATTTACCAATACCTCATACATAATGCGGATCATATCTAATTTTCATTTGAAAATTGTTTCAAAATTTGAAAAATTAAATAAATTATAATTTACTTAATTAATATCCATTTTATCGAACAATTAAAAGGAAAGACATCGGAAAACATACTCCGAACTCATTCAAGCAGCGTCAGTTATTAATGTTATCTAAAGTTATTCTGAATCTTTAGTTGCGAGTCTCTTGATGAGTTAATAGATCAATAATATGCTCTAGCTCCGCAATTTGCTCAACTTGATCCTGAATTATAAGATTTTGAGATAAAACATAATTCAGCAACTATTCCTGAGTTAAAATAATGAAAACCAACTCATGTCTTTTCCTTTTCATAATCTTTTGCGCTCCTCTGCTCCTAACCGCGCGTCCGGAGCCAAACATAGACGGCCCTTATGAACTTAGCCCTTATGGTTACATCGAATCTGTCCCTGATTCAACAATGATACAGATCAGACTGTACATGGACAAGATTTTCTCAGGGTTTAATTTGTCATTCAGCTATTCAATCAACAATGCAACCGACAAAGTGCCCATCGCGAAAAGTCTCGAAATCAGAAGCACTCTTGATCCAGTACAAGAAGGGTACATTCAAGTAAGACCCTTAGTGGACATCAATTGGACACATGAGTCCTTCGTGATTCTATATAACAAAAGTATGACAATCCTCAGCATAGACGCTGTAGGGGAGTGCACAACGTCGCAGGTCGAATTTTCCAAAGAAATCTCCTGCAATGACTTAATTCAACCTGATTTCAATCAAATTGTATTGAATTGCTGGAATAACGAGCAGAATCAGTTTGTCTTGGGCTACTATAACCTTTCAGCAGCGGACCTCATCTACGTCCCTGTTGATCACTCTCTCAATGTCCCATTATCAGCAATAAAACTCAGGAAAATCCCCTTAGATGACTTGCCAGTCTTTTGGCGATATTACGAAGGCGAGAACTGGATGATTGAGGAATGGAGGATCGATGACGGCACAAAACGACCTGTATTTACAAGGGGATTTAACTCCACGCAGTTCGGAGAGTCGCTAGGTCTAACTCATCTCGCAGACCTACAGATACTAAGTAGAAACCTGACGGCTTTAGCTAATACTACAGGAGTCATCGCGCTTGTAGACTGGACAACGACACCCCCGAAAATAAAAAACAAAATTTCACTTGAGAGCGATCTAAAGATAACTAGTGGGAGATTAGAGCTCTCGGGCTTAGACACGATTTATTTCATTGAATTCAACAACAACTGCTTGAAGGCCTTCAAAATGAACAGCTTTGACTTCGAAGATATGTCATTCTTCTTTTCTCCAGCTCTCGCTGAAGAAATCTACGGTTATGCCTTGATTGACACCCATATCCTTGCTATTCACTCCGCAAATCTGACCTCAGACACTTCTTATATCAGCATTGCGACCCTGTACCCTAATACCAATGGGGACGTAATTTATACGGAAGTTCCGTCGATTCCGACAGCATCCTTCATGTCCAAGTCGAAGTTCTCTCCCAAATATGCACTCGAAACGTTCTACTCGCTTATGGACGACACTTTGTCCATTGTAGCTTACACGAAACCGTATTTAATTATTAATAAGACAATGCTCTCGGAAGTTTATAATCTAGTCACTATCAATGTCACTTCCACTGCCCTGGATGAGAGTATTTCGGATAGTGTCATCTATCCAGTTTATTTCTACAACGGCACATACTTCCAGGTGGACACCTCTCAGCTCATCTCAAAAGATAAGTTCTTATATGGAGTTCATCCAATCCCAAAATCAATCACTCTTAAAGATATCGGCGTTCAAGCCCCGAATCCGAGAATCTTGGATCTTCAACCATTAATGGCTGAATTAAATGACTACACGCTAATTGAGAGTTTTGATCGTGTTCCTAACTCTGACGGTGTGGTGGCATTAGACCCTTTAGGTACATACTGGGTCTTTCAGATGAGCTACTCAAGCGTAGTTTATCGATGCAATGAAGGGCTCAGCCTGTGTGAGCCCAAAGGATATGTGAATTGGCCAGCTTATCAAAAAAGAATTGATGTGTTGACAGAAGCATTTCCTTTTATGATTCTAAGCTACCCTAGTTATGAGAGAGTCGATTACTCGACTTTTTTGGTGGCGAGGGTCTACGAAGGTGGTAATAACCTCATTGAAGAAAAGTATATGGGATGGAGCGGCGCGAGTTTGTCAAGCAACTGCCAATCATTGCAGGTGAAGAAAGTAAATTCGACGAATTATCTACTGTGTATCGACACGGATATCTACTATGGGAACAGCTCTCTGACGATTTTCTACCTTGATGACCTCCTTGAAGTGCCGTCAGGCAAAAAAGCTAGCTGGTTCAGGAACATCTCGATTGCTTTGGAGGATTTCCCACCTCTCGACCCCGATGACTATGTTGGGGTAAATATGGTGTTACATGGAGATTTAATGTTCATTATGATGGACATCAATTTTATGCTCTATTGCTACAACCTTGCCACGATAAATTATTCAAACCCAACGGCCCAGAGCATCCCGCTGGTCGAGCAGCACCAAGCGCTGAATTATCTGAATGGTGGAAGAGAAACTTATCTATTTATCAATACGCCCGGAGAAATTCTGATCATTGCCTGCCCTGAGCTCGGCATTATAGAAGAGTGGCTGATTAAGTCTTCTAATCCGCCTGGATCTATCCTCAACTATTATGGCCAAACGCTTACTTACGGAGAAAGTTTCGACAAGGGGACTGCGATAGAATACAAAGTGGTCTCACCAGTTAGTTACTCAAAGAGGACGAACACCCTCTACATGATAGGAACGATGAACTCAAACAACAATCACCTCCACGTGTATAACATGGATTATAGAGGTTACAACTACCCTTATATCCCTCGTTTAGCAAGAGGAAAACTTACCTCGTTTGACTTTAAATACCTACTGGTTGGAGTCTCTGCTGTTCATAAGGATTTAAACTCTGATTATCTGGTCCTTTGGAATGTGAAGAACAGCCTCTATTTATATTATAAAGAACCACAGCTGATCATCGATACCACTAGCTATGATTTTAATGCGAGTGGTCCTAAAGAAATTTATGACTTGGAGCTGGTAATACTCATGTCGAGCGGCTTCACGGCGCTTGATCCAAAGCGCGTGGCTATTCCTTTCTCGATTTATTATATGGAACATGTGATATCGCCAGTGAATTGCTCGGGGGAATACGCAAATAGGATCACGTTGGAGGAAACGGCGATTATTTGGGCGCTAAAACCCGAGGATTATTTCATTGGAGACGTGATAGAGCTCGAAATCAAAGCGAATGATCCGGGGGATACCGAGAACAATCATATAAAGCTCTTGAAACGTACCGAAGAAGACGATTGGTGCAAAATTAAAACATTTTTGCCGAATATGTACCTCTTTGGTGCTGATATGAGAACGGATAACTTCACATACCTGCTCACCAATACATCATTGATCAAAATCAACACGACGCAAATCTTCCGAGATTTGGAGACACAAGCGACACTAATTGATCTCCCAAAACCTCTAACACAGTTCGTGACTAATTTCTTCATGAGTCCTCAAGGACGCTGGGTGCATTTCTACTACCCTTTCAATAGGACAATCATCGCTTATGATACGACAAAAGTTTCGAAAGGCAAGCTGAGTGGCGGAATCTTACGAGCTTATAGTGTTAATGGATATTATCAAGCTCGCTTCTTCAACGATTCTCTCATGTATCTAACTTTAGAATGCGCGAAAGAGATCGGAAACTGTGAGAATGAAACGTTTGTCACTCTATGGAATCTTGGCACTAACAAAAGTTCTACGTTCATTCAATATTCAGATCTATCGCGTGCTGTCAACTTAAACATCACCAAACAAACGCAACTTCTGACGAAATTAGCTCCTTTTTCAGGCCAAGATTACATGCTCTTACTCACAGCTATCACCGACGTTTCACGAGATATTTATTGGCTCGCTGTTTGCTCAGTCCAAGTCTCAAAGAAATCTCTTACTTGCACAGCGCATAATTTAAAGGAGACAATAACTGACTACAATATCAGTCAAATTGGCGTGGACTGGAATACTCTCGACATCATTAGCGCAAATTCAACCTTTAGTTGGGAAATTCTACTCGGAAATAGGCTTCATAACTCTTACGTCGCACAAGTTGCTATGCCAAGTACAAACTCTTCAAGCAATTTCACAATCCTTTACGGCCTTGATAATTACTTGCCAAACACACATAATACCCGGATTTCGTGGTCTCGAAGATATGTTGTGGTCGAACGAGAAGGGAAACAGTTCGAAAATAACCTCACGAAACTGAATCCTCATGTATTGTACTATGATCGTTTCAGTACCGATCGTTTCGATGTCGGAAAGAGCTACAATTTGCTTAAAACGGTCGGAGTGTCCACGCTCAATGAGTATGCTGAAATTCTTGTTTTAGACCCCACTAGAGATGGTCTGTTGCTCTTGCCGATAAGAATCTCGAATGGTTATCAGATTAACATCAGGGACTTTTACGTGTCTTTCAAAATTGAATTCAATAATGTCTTACAGATAAAATCAACGGAGCTCGAGCTCAGCGCACAAAATTTCGGTAGTTATAGTTCAGTGAAAATCGAGATAATACCATTTTCTCCACCGATGAAGAAGCCGTATCTCCCGGTAATTATTGCGTTTGGGCTGTTGCTTGTGGGTATGGTGGCTGGTGGGTTGTATTATTTGTACCAGAAGAGAGTGAGAGCGATGAAAAAAAGGCGTCGTAGGGAGGAAGAGTATGAAGTCGAGGGAGTTAATCCTGTGAGAGATAGTCGTAGTAGTAGATGGGGAGAGAGTTTGCTTGTTCATTATCATGCTGAACGGGCGAATCCCAGCCTTAAAGTATAGGACAACTTATATTCGTTTTCGATTCCATGTGGTACATGAATGAAGCATCTTTCGAGTGTTGCCTCTTTATTTTATAATCAAGTATAATTTCTAAGGCATCAAACTGATTTCATTTTTCTTTATCAGAAATGAATTATGAATAAAAACTACAAATTAATTATTGCTACCTTCATTTGAGATTTTAATTTTTATATGATGATTCTGATGCTCTTTGTTGTTGCTGTTGACATGAAAAGGCTAAAACAACCAATAGAAGCCCTATATAATAAGATTTTGAAATTTCGTTCCATAGCGAGCGCGAAAAGAGAGGGAGAGAGAAAATAAAAATCAAATTGAACTCGCTCTATGAGTTGACCTTTCGAAATCAAAAGCAAAAGAAAAAGCCAAACCCTGTTGCGTTGAGATTATTAGTCTATGGAGAAGCTGCTCTTTATCGTATAGTGGCTCATAATGCAAATCCAGTGGAATGTGATTTCACAACAAGTTCGACAACTCTTTAGTATCTAAACCAAATCAAATCATGAGTGCAATCTTTACTGCTTGAATCATCGCATGCAGTGGGAAAATGGCCTGTTTCACATCTTTCACGTTACCTGTGTGATGAACAAAGGCTTAACTGTCTGAAAATCTGTCTTCTCGTTCATTTCATTGAAATATTATGAGAATTGTCATCACTTTCTGAGGATTTCCACACCTTGTAACGAAAACATTGTTTCTGAGAATATAAAACTTTGATCCAGCAGATACACTTTCTCTCGCTTGCAACTAGCTCATCGCAACAAAAATTATATCTTTATGTCCCAATTCTGTTGAATTCTCACTGAATCCATCTATAATAATTCATATGAATGGTTCTCTAGCATCAATCTCTGTTGGTCTAGAATATAATTCAATCCATTTTTACCCATTTCCTTGCACAGAAGAGATATTATTGGACATAAGAAGCCCTATACGAATGCAAGTCCAGTAATTTAATTTGACCAGTACGCTATTTAAAGAATTTAACGTTTATCGTGTCATTTTATTGAATTCGTGCGAATTCAATCACGCTGGTTCCGAGCTGGACTTAAGGAAGCCATATAACATTATATATATTCATCAAAAATTGAACTTAGAGTACTAACAATAACACAAAATAAGTATGCCAGGTCTCCAATCCACGACACCTCTTAGAAACAATATTCAAAAACCTTCACTTAGACTCCCGAGCTTGCATATCAGCCCTCGAGGAGTAACGTTAGATTCAAGAGCTAAACTCGACGCAAAGTTTTCAAATAAAGGCACCGACAGTCTGGGTAGTCTCGTTGCCAGCACGAATGCTAGTACGAATAGCATCTCATCGTTGGAAAAACCAACCATAAGTCTTTCATGGGACCGAAACGCTACGCTATCTAAGAATGCCTTTAACAAGACCTTTATGACCAAGAACGTATTTAACCAAACCCTAATGCCTATACCTAAGAAGATCGAAGTTAACCCTGAGAGACAGCCCCGTGCACGCAAGGTCACTCGCAAAGGCACATTTAAATTCAGAGGAGTTTGGGATGTGTACCAAGATAACTGGTTCGATATTCAAAGCAGAAGCTTGAATCCGCTATTCATGGAGTTGCCTACGCCTAGCAAGATGGTTCCAGGCTCTCCGAAATTTCAGCAGCTTCCGGTCATCAACCAAGCGCAGCCTAAGTCAATCAGACCTAGAGCAAGGAAGGTAGTTAATCTTGAGATGTACCTCCGAACTTGCGACGCTTGCAACACGAAAAAAAAGAAGGGAGTGCAACTCAGATGCTATCATTTTGTTTGCAAAGAATGTCTGCAATCACATATTAAGAAGCAAATTGAGTTGGAAAAGGTTCCGATCAGATGTCCGCGAGCCGGGTGCAAGTATCAACTTGACCATCAGGATATTAACAAACACGCTGCTACGACTGAACTCGTGAAGAGACATTATGAGCTATGCGTTTCGTCTTATGTCCAGAAGAACCCTCATCAGCTTGTTCAATGCTATACTCAAGGCTGCGGCTACGTCATTAACCTCGGAAAACTGAAGCAGAAGGATCAACTTGACTGTCCTCGCTGCAAAAAAGTGTATTGTATCAGATGCCATAAGTTAGCGCATGGTAACAGACCTTGCGACGAAAATCTGTAGATGATGGGACAAGAAATTCTTAATTAATAGAATATGAAAAACTCATTTTTTTAAAGAAAAATAACTATCATTATTGATAAGACTACTCTTTTTTTAGTTTTTTGATATTGCTTATTTTACAACTTATCTATTTGAAAACGTTTTGCTAAATTTTTTTTCACAAAGCATTATATATGCCATTTTTGTTACTATTTAAATTTCTTTTGTTTGTATGAACACTGACATAGATGAAAAAATGATCAATAATGATCGAATAATCACAGTCCTTTATACATTAGCCAAGCTAATCATTTGTTGAAGCACCCAGGCATTCCTTGGATTGGGTGAAGCAGTAGCTTGCAGGAGGACAGAATTTTAGTTTTATCATTGAATAAGATGCGGATAGAACTGAAGGAACATGCCTTGGTGTGAAGAAGGATAATGATAAAATTCAATTACTTATCCATCAAAGCAAAATCTACTCAATGAGAATGCCACAATGGAATCTAAGAAACCTCTACATAAAGCCGGGAAATCTGATTAAGATAATTGTGAATCGCAGAAAAAAAGCGCAAAAAATATTTGTTTAAAAAATATATCGGAAACTTTAATTTTGAATGGCAAGACCATACATATTTGGCGCGGAGCTCCCGACTCCAAAAATCTATACAAAAGAAGGACAAACTGATGGGATCGGAATCAACAAGATCAAAGTTAGACCTTATAAAAAGCTCAACGAAGAATTTTTCCTTCCGAAAGTTCAAAAATCAACACCCTCTACATCAGAAAACAAAGCAGCCCCAAACAAATCAGTTCCAAACAGCAACAGCAAGGACCTCCTCAAAAAAGATAAGCCATCCGTTTTTAGTTTCAGCAGTCTGCTTGAGCAACTTACGAAAACCTCGCAGCCAGTTCAGCCAACTATCACACCAAAACCGCAATCAGAAAAGAAAATAAGAGAAAAACCAGTAGATGATTTCATTTTCCAGCCCCGAAATACACTCCCTCCTATTAATACCAAGAAGCCCGAGGATTCAACTACTACTGCAAGCACTCAAGAAGAGGCTTCGAAATCGGAAATTACCACTGAGAAGAATAAGGAAAGAATTGAACCGGAAGAATCTGGGCAGACTGAAGCGCAAACTGCAGCGACAAAACTTAACGACATTGAGAAAGAGACAGAAGCAAGCAAAAAGAAAAAATCGAGAATTGCAGCTGCAAAATTGCTAAAGCAATCGAAAAAGGCGAGCAACAAATCAAAAAGCGAGAATTTTGTGAGGTTGAATTTAAAATCGAGGTACAAAGATCGGTTTCGAGGTCAGTTGAACGCTTTGAAGCTGCAGTACAAAAAGAATGGGAGAATAAAACTGTTCAGCAAAAGAAATTCAAAAAAAACAGAAAAAACAAAACGAAACTGCCCTGGAAGAGACTCCGGATATTGAGCAAACCTTGCAAGAGAAGATCGCTGAGGCAGAGAATAGGTCCTTGGAGATGCTCGAGCGTATTAAGAAAGAAGTATACAAACAGTTTGAAGAATGTGCTTTTATTTCGAGACCTCTGAAGCGTAAAATTTGGCAGGAAGTCGAGCAAAAATTTGGAGGAGTCATCGTTGAAGAACATAATAAAAAGGTTGCTGAGCAAAATATACAAGAGGAAGTCATAGAAAATATCAACGAGGCTTCCCAACACAATGTTAAAGAGAGTACTCAGCCAGATAAAAAAGACACGATGGTCCTCGAGGAGCTCCCAGACGATCTAGTCATCCTGCCGTCCCTTAATAATATGAATGAAAAAAAAGACACTATCGATGATCTTGACGCTCTCCTTCGCAAGCACTACAAATTTCAGAAATATAGAGAAGGCCAAAAGGAAGCAGTCGTGCGGGTTTTGAATAAAAAATCGACTCTGGTCGTCCTGGCGACTGGAGCCGGCAAGTCTCTCATCTACCAGATTCCTACTTTATTAATGGATGGGATGACTGTCGTGGTGAGTCCGTTGATCAGTTTGGTAGCTGATCAGATCGAAAAAGTACCAGACTCGCTGCCAGCGGTTTCGCTCAACAGCCAATTGACAGAAGGTCAAAGGAAAAAAGTCATTGAGTTCCTCAAAGCTGGCCACGTTAAACTTCTTTTCATTTCGCCCGAGATGCTGTCTCGGCTTGAAGCTTCTGAATACCCTCCAATCAATTTTGTTTGCGTTGACGAAGCCCATTGTATTTCAGAATGGTCTCATAATTTCAGGCCTTCCTATTTCAAACTCAAAGAAACCATTAAAGAGCATCTGAAGGTCGACACTATCCTCGGGCTCACTGCGACAGCCACCCAAAAGACGAAGATCTCGATCTGTGAGCAACTCGGAATTGATTACCAGAATGGAGGAGTCATCCAAAGCGAGAAAATTATCAGAGAAAACATTTCGATTACAGTTACTAAGGACCGTGAGAAAATTAAAGCATTGATAGAATTATTGAAGAGTCCGTTGTATAAGGACTTGAAATCAATGATCGTGTATTGCAACTACAAGCGAGACGCGGACAACATTGCGATGCACCTCAACCAAAGCGGGATCACAGCTGCTGCGTATCACGCTGATAAAGACGGAACGCAACGAATGAACGTCCATGAAGGGTTTCTCCAAGGGAAAATCAGAGTTGTTGTCGCGACTAACGCGTTTGGCATGGGTATCGACAAGCAAGATGTCCGAGCAGTCATCCATTTGAACCTTCCAAAAAGCATAGAAAGCTATATCCAAGAAGTGGGAAGAGCAGGACGAGACGGGAAACCTGCATACTGCCATTTGTTTTTAGAAGACGACGATTTTTTCAGAATGCGAGCGACAATTTATTCGGACGTGATTGAAAAATCGCAAATCAGATCAATCATGAAAAAAATCAAAGACGAGGCTGCGAATACACGCATGAAGCAGCCTCTCCCCTCGAGACTGAACAAGCGCACCAGAGACGAAGCATTTGAGGTGGAGGGCGAGAGCAGAGTCTATTTCTCCGAGGATGAGGAAGAAAAAAATGATCAGAAGGACATGAAAGAAGAGGTCACTCAGCTCACAGTGGTGAAGTTTAAAGATATCCTCGAAAAGCATGACGTTAAAAAGGAGCTTCTTATTACGCTCCTCGTGAAGCTCGACACGGATGAGTTTGATTTTTTTAAGCTGAAGCAAGTTGGAGACACGGTTTATAAAATCGGGTTTTATAAGAAAAGTGGGGAAGAGTTAGCAAAGGAGGATCCATTTTTCCAGCATGTGATAGATAGCTCGAGAAAGATGAAAGGCTTGTATCGGTGCTGTCTGGCAAAGTTGGCGAATAAAACAGGGATGAGCCTCCCTGATCTCATCGTCAAATTAAAAAAGTAAGTTTCATGGGTCTTTGCCACAAAAGACACTAATTTTTCTTTTGAAAGGTTGCAAAGGTCTGGCGATTTGAATTATGAGCCGGAAGAAGATGGGTTTTTCTATACATGGCAGCCGGTGGAGTCGGAAGAGCTTATGGAGGAATATCTAAACCAACTGCATAGCTATATGCATATGATTCAAAAGGATAATGTGCAAAAGGTATCCTGTTAACTCTCAAGGGGGACTAACACTAACAATTCTTTAACAAAATCAAGTTGGACGCATTGTACGTGGTGCTGAGAGAGAAATGTCTTCCTAGCGTTGAGTTCATGCTTAATAATGTAGATTCATTGCCCCATATTTTCACAATGATAATTTTTTTTGTCTTTTAGGGTTTCTTAAAGAGTGAAGGGGGATCGTTCTACGCGCAAAAGGCCTCAGGGGAAATATACAAACTGTTTTCGGATTATTTCCTAAACAAGAGTAAAATCATATAATTGATGTTGATGTGAATGACGAATCATCTAATTTACAGATTCCTTCTCGGAGATCGTAGAGGAAGCCTCAAAGCCGGAAGGGACTTTGCCATTGTTGCATGCGACTACCCATGAAGAACAAATGAAAATCATCGTAAAGCTAGCGAGAAGCGATCCTTCCCCCTAACAAACTATTTTCCCTTTAATAAAGGATAACATAAAGAGATTTATTCGAGAGTTCAGAGAGGCAATATTTTCAATAGATGAAGAAGATAAAGCAAATCTTTCGAAACTTTCGAAAGCAATAACAATTCTGAGAATTGCCCAAGGAGTCAATTCAAAGAAATTCCCGATGTCAGAATGGAGGAGGTAAAGAACTGGGAAATAAAAATTATAAAAGTGACTGTTTAATCGTTCTAGAAACGAAATGTGGGGGAAATATTGGCAGTATGGCTGCGAACAGATTACTAATTTCATTAAAATGGCGATTGTTGAAGTACTGGATGACGATTACCAGGCAGAAGCTCAAAAGAAAGTTAAAATGGCTGGTAGTCCACTGAGAGAGGAGGTTGTAGAGTCAATTTCTTCTCCAAAGACAGACTAGTTATGAAATGACTTTAAAAATATATCTCACTCAATAAAACTTTCACATGCCTCCAAATATTGGAACTCTTGAAGTTTTAAATAGCTAATTGATATTTATTTGTCCGTTTATCTGTCTATTGAATATTCGGGAGATGCTGTATATATTGCTCTTAAAGTTAGCTGCAATCAAATATTTAAATAAGACGGGCTTGTCCAAAAATAAAGATTACTGCAGAGTTAATTAGAGTTGAAAATTTCGAAATTTAATTTTAATTATCATCTACTTCACGCTGTATGTGGACAAACATAAAATGGCAATATTTTTCAATATTCAAAGGTAATCACAAAACTTGTTGAACCGATCTAAAGGAGCTTTATTTATTATTGAGTTGCAATTCTCTTTTACCATATTCGTATTGAAATTTGAACAGAGATGGTTAAATAAAAGTAAAATAAAGTATAATCATTCAGCTTTTAGTCAACAACTTGTACATCTAGTATTTATATTATGGTGTAAGACTTAGACTTGGATTTTTATGAAATGACTAAACTCTACAATTCGAATGAAATTTCCAGGGTTGTGAAACTAATACTAAATGAAAGATTCTGAAAGTCATAGTGATGAATTTTTGAATTTCTATGAATAAACCGCCAATAGTAATCTCGCTATGCTCGGGAAGACGATTCAATCATCTTCCTTTTTGAGACTTTAAACTTTCTATGGCCAAATCAAGATATCTGAAAAGTTCAAACTTAAATAATTCTAGAGCTCCATTCCTAACTTAAATCTTAACTAAAAGAGACAATTTTTTTAATTGAGATTTTTTGCCGAGATTTGGTTGAATTACAAGGGAAACCATTCAGGTTTAGCAAATATGAAATTAAGGAATTCCGAATTATAGAAATTGCCAACTCATATATAAATCTCGAATTATATATTTAAATTAATTCAGATGCTTTCGCTTGCAGGGGTTTTAGGTTCTTTGAATGATTCTCGCCCATTCTTCGTTCAGATCAATGTTATTTAACTCGATCATCCAATAGACTGAGCATCCATCGATTCATCGTTACCTTCCATTATTAATTCTTTCTTTTTATCTTGTTTGTTTTTCTTCTTTTTTTGCATTTATTTCTTTGTAATTTTTTCCTTTGGATATTTGCTTTCGTTGCCTTCCGTCTTGCTTTTCGTCGTGACCTGAATTTTCCGATTCTAGTCAAATCGTCTTCCCTTGTAATTCGAAGCTCTTCATTGATGTTTTGTGGTCTTCTTAATGCAAGAGCTTCTGAGACAACTTGGCCGTGTTTTTTTGAGCCTCAGGTCTCGTTTTTGTTTTTTTCCTTCTCATTCTCACGTTGTGGTCGTTTTTCTTTTTCTTGTTTTTTTCTCACAACGTGGTTGTGCTGGTCTGCTTCGCTTGACTGGTGCAATCCCTGGAGCTCGTGCGTTGCCTCCGTTGGTTGATTTCTTTTTTATTCTTTACTCTTGTAGCGTCATTAATTCTTTTCGCTTTCTTCATAATAAATTATTTCACCGGCTTCATAGCGTGATAGAGGAGTCAGGTGATTGATTTCTTCGATAAGAAGTCAAGTAATACTAATCCACATCTTTAATATAGTGAACAACTCTTGAAAATTAATTCTTGATTTTTTGACATTTTGATAAATTCCAACGAGTTTGTTTCCAAAAAAAACTTGAGCGCTTTGATTATTGTTTTATTCACAGTTTGTTTCGTTTGAATTATATATCTCAGGGGGTTCCGTCTGCGTGTGGGGTAGTGCTTGGGCAACCACGGTATCGTCTGCGGGAGTCTCCAAGTCTCTTATCCGATTCCTCTCGACCGCGTGACAGAGCTGAGAAATCTGGATGAGACTGTCAGTCCAGGTGATTCAAGCCAGTCTTATAATCTCGGCTATATGAGTTTTCAATTCCTTAATTGATTATAACTTCGGAGCGCCGGTCTTAAATAACCGGCAGGGGTGTTTCTAGAATGACTGGTTAGCGCAATGAAAATTAAGAAAACATCGCGAAGGTTCATTTGGTCAGTTAGAATATTGCTTAGTGACCATTAAACGATATATAATAGCTGGTCGTTTATAACTGATGGAGTCAGTTGAAAAAAAACAGAATCCTGCGAAGAACGATCAGTTGTTAGTTGAATTAACTCCGTTAAAATTGCCTCTAGAAAATCATTGTGATAGTGAATTTTTTGAAAACTATAGCAGCAGTGATCAGTAATTTACTCCTAAGTTCAAACGAACTGGTTCTCGCTTATTTACTGACTCTAAAGTATCTGTTAAAAGAATTACCGGTTCTTCCTCAGGCCTGAACACAAATATCTGTGAGAGCTATGATTTTTGAGATCACAGGTGGATATCTCATGTGCTTACAGAGTGTAATTAATTCTTGTGCAATAATTTTACGAGTCTAAGTAATAGGAGAGGAAAAGATTTCTCTTTCGAATAATGGAATGGCTGTCTCAGCTGACACGGTAGGTATTTTTCTATGGAGAAAAACCTCTCAATAGCCTCACAGGTGCATTCTATTCAATTTATCGACGTCAAAACCCTCCTTGATATTTCAAAAAGACGATAAAGTATTAAGATGTTATGTGTGTATTTAGTAAATGCTTCTTAATAATAATCGAAGAGAATCATGGCGATCTGTTCATACGATAATCGTGGGATTTAGTTTGATCCTGCGATTTGAATAGGAAGATGTGGGATAGTATTATGTTTACAGTGAGAGATATGTCTGGCTACTGAATATTATAACTTTTAAACTTAAAATAAAAATGTTCACACTGACTTTTACTGACACTTGAATTATAATATCATTGTTTTTTAAACCACCTTGAGGAAGCTATGTGCACCTTCAGAAAAAATGCATGAATACCAGCAATCTTAAATGGCATTACATTTCTGTATCTTCAATTTTCTACGATGCAGGAGGTCGTGATTTTGTTCAATTTTGTGAAGAAATTTAGTATTCTACTTAAAAAGAAGGCTCCAGACGCTGGCTTCTAGAAGACAATCATCAGAAAATTGAAAAAATAAGACCAATGAAGAAGCTATGACGAAAGACTAAGCATGCACATGAAGCATTTAATGTTCAGCGAATTTTGGAGGGTTCTATTTTCTTTCTATAGACTTTTCAGTGCTTCGAAGTGCGTTGAAGATACATTGGGAAATGGACCATGATATCTATAAATACATGCATTTTCAAAAGAGGCCTCCAAACAAAAATGTCATTCTTAAACAGGCTTTGAAAATATCAAATTTTCTAACATACATGGGAATTTAACTTAATTTTTGAAATCTGAGTTATTATTTAACGGCAGTGTTCAGGGTTCTCAATTGTATGTCCTTGTTTTGCTTAGGATTTCAGTTTAGGTTCTTTACTGTTAGTTGATTTTTCGCGAGTGTGTTCTCTCTATTCTAATTTTCCTCACCAAATAATTTTACGCGTTCTTTCTTTCCTCTCTCTTTCCAAGACCAAATGTAATTTTTATTCATATTTCTTCTTCAGTCATCTAATATCAAAACTTTGATTTTACTCTGAATAAATGGCACCCTTTATGATGCAACTAAGTTTTGTGTCTTAAGTGTTTGTATCATATGACCGAAAAATTTGCATGAATTAAATCGCCTTCAATCTTTAAAAATGTTTTCTTTGGAGCAAAAGATCCGCTGGAGAGCTCCTTTCTTCGACAGATACAGAGATAAATTTTGAAAATTCTTAAACATCCTGTTGAGCGAATATTTCGAGCTTAGACTTTAGGCTGACTTCACGATTTAATACTGGAAGCTAAATTCGATCAAAGAGACATATTAAATCTGAGGAGCTGCCTGATAACGACATATCGATAACTTTATGTCTTCAAATTTAGTCACGTACTCCATGAAGAGATGAAGAGGCGTCAACACTACTACGATCCTCAGGATTTTTGCAAAATCACATTATTTGAATCTTCCACTCAACACCAACACCTCCTAATTTTTTGTCGATCTATCAAGCAATTCGGATTCAAATGCCATCTTTTGCAACTTCGAGAGCTATACTTACTTCATTCCCGACAATTTTCAAAACTGACTATTCAAAATTAGATTTTCCTTCTTCCTCCGCGTACTGCTATGCTAATTATCCTAAGCTACCATTGCTTCAATATATTTTTTTTTATCTGAGATTTTTGGTTACGGGAACCTTAGCCCACTACCCACCCTAAGCAATTTCTTGATGACAGATATGAATATCAACGCAAAAGTATAGATGGGTTCAACGCAGACTATGCAAATTATTTTAGTTTCTTCTTTGGTCTCAATCTGTTGGTGTGGCCGCACTTTCTCTTTCTGCAATTTTTAGCCTTTGGTGGGAGTCTGGCATAGCATTTTCGGCAGATCATCTTTTCGCAGTTGAACTTTCTGGCGAGCGCAGCGACAGTGGGCTCGATAGCACCACCTCTCAATCTCAAAACAAGGTGAAGAGTGGATTCCTTTTGGATGTTGTAGTCAGAAAGAGTTCTGCCATCCTCAAGTTGCTTTCCAGCGAAAATGAGTCTTTGTTGATCTGGTGGGATACCTTCCTTATCTTGAATCTTGGCCTTGACGTTTTCAATAGAGTCAGAGGCTTCGACTTCGAG
>ENA-UOTZ01000877-UOTZ01000877.1-compost-metagenome-genome-assembly--contig:-NODE-877-length-23580-cov-3.640514_pt1 | contig 23580 bp, 21 predicted proteins | sample MGYA00238144_ERZ746983 | MGnify/ENA primary metagenome ERZ746983 (study PRJEB28759, sample SAMN06268863) | compost metagenome | isolation source: single cell | place: USA: California, Emeryville, Joint... | reverse complement strand
ATGAGCTTCGAAGGATCATCCTATCATTGGTTCCTCCACCCTGGGGACGCCTTCTCTCTGACGATAGGATCCGTATGTTGAAAAGCAGTAAAGAAAAGTTGGCGCTTAATAAAGTAAAATTCATTTTGTAGGAACCTCAAACTCGTCATGGTTCCTTGGTTTCCCTTTGTTGTCTTTGGGATATAAGTTATGTGCACTGTTCTGAGAGGATCCAAAATAGCTGACCCAAATGAGTTTTCCTTGAAAACCCTTCATCCTGAGCCAAATATAGCTGAACTGGTTTTAAAGTTGAGAACGAAATCAATTGTGTAATTGATTTTTCAGCTATCAAGTCGGAAACAGAACGTAAATTATGGCAAAGAAAACATAAAATGGACCAAAAGGAATGCTAATTCTATCTCTGATTAGAGCATGAGTTGCTCTGTGAAAAGATACATAGATTTTTTTGTTTTGGTTTTTAATGGACGAAGATTCAATGATGCGGAGAATAGACAAATAGAGCAAAAAGCATGCACGTTCGATATGAAAAGCCCAGAGTAGAAATCTTGTTGGTAGATGATTTTTTTTTTTTAAAGATAGTTCCCAGCAGTGATTCCTTGTTTTATTGAAAAATAATCAAATGATAGTGAGTTTCGATTCATTCCCAAACTTCATATCATTCATCCGCCTATCATAAAAATACTTATGAGAGTTCAACCGTAATTCCTTGGCTGATTGCTCACCATACTGGAAGCCAGGAAATGATGCCAGCAGCTGAAGTTAGAAATTCCCAAAATTTTTGTCATCGAAGCAGCTTCCCAACCGACCGGTGCTTTCTCGTCAATTTATGGAAGGTGCATTTTTCAAAAATGAAAAAGGAAAGGCTCTTTTAATTCAAGTGCTGGATGAAGAGATCAAATAATGCAGTTACTGTGCTTACCCTAAACAATTGCACAATAATAATTACGACTCAAAGGTTTTGTCTAAGACGATAACGGAGCAACAAGCTATGAGAGAATATTCTCTTTTCAACAGCTTTCCACTGATTTTATAAATTATTTTTCGATGAAAAAGGCATTGCTAGCTATCATTCTTAATTTCCAATTTATTTAAATTCTGAACTCGTTATTCATTTTTTAATTCTCCTCTCTTTCGCTCAACAACACAAAAATTGGGAGCTTTTCAGCAGCAAGATCGCTTGACGAATAGTAAGCCGCTGACTTTCCGTATTTCTTTCCCACTAGTTCAATCCCCTTTGAACGCACTTCACAAACTTCTAGCAAGCTCTAATTAATTTAAGGAAAATAATTCAAGCATGATAGGGAGCAACACCAGAAATTTTTCTCCAAATAAGGATACACCAGGCCGTGGCCGCAATGGTTGGAAATTACCACGTGTAGTCGGTGTTCATGTGCCAAGCAAACCTGGAGTAAGTCCATCCAGAAACCTTACTGCTCCAAGAACTCGAGAAAGGTCAGAAAAGAGAGTTACTTTCAAAAATAACGAACTCATTGAGAGACAAACAACTCGGCCCACCATTAAAAAGATGAGCATCGAAGTCAACGACGGAGTCGTCCAATTTGCAGAAATTAAGACCGCCCGTGGTTACATTTGCAAGATCTATGAAAACGAAACGGGAAATCAACCTTTTTACTCATCAAGAAACAAGCCAGAGGAGAGAAAGCAGCCTTCTCGCTCTCCTTATCGTAGGCAAGAGACTCTTCCAAGCAAAAGTCCTAAACTTACCAGTGCAAATAGATTGAATCGGACTATTTCTGCAAAGAGATTGACGTTCATAGAAAACGACAAAGACGACATTGTGGCGTCTTATGGAAAGATCTCCGTCATCCGAAAGGAGGTGAACGCTTGCTTTCAGAACGCCGGAAACAAGCTCCATGAAAATATTCTCATGCTATTTGTTCAGATGCTTTACAAAATGCAGGAAACTTCAAATCAAAAGCTCAAAATGCATGTGTTTCCAGTTAATGCGTTAGGCCTGCATGCTTCGAAAGCGAAAATCATTACCATCGATCCTTCGACTAAAAATTATATGAAATCCAAGTCGATCCTCTCACCAGATATATTTCAACGGCTTATTTTTATTAATAAAGACAGCAACGACAATGTGAGTGTCGTTGTGACTCAGAATGATCAGAAGCAATACTTTATCATTTCGGTGAATCAATCAGGGATAAACATTAAAAAGACAATAGCAAAGGCAAATAGTTATCTGGCCGATGAGCTTGTTCTGAGAGAAACCATCTGTGTGAAAGACCATGCTCTTGACTTTTTGACGAATACGTTTAAACAACCGAATGAAATAATAAACTGTAGCTGGAGCTCGTTGGCTGCAACGCTTACGATAAGAGTTTGTTATTTGCTGCTCAAACTTGCGTCAATTAAACAAATTGATTTACTTTCCAATTCCGATGCAGAATTGGATGGATTGAAATATTTCCGAGATACACTTTGGATGATGTTTTGCACTCAAGAGGTGCGAAAAAAATTCGATTTTAATCAAGAATACTCTGGCAAAATCCTCCAAAAGTACAAAAAGTTCTGTAGTGAGGGAAAGATTGTATACTTATAAATTTAGGGAAATGCCGAAGTTGAATTCACGAAAAAGGTATCTGGCTTTTTTATAAACAGTTTCTACGAAGCTTGCATGATTAATTATTTATGTTTCTTGTTATTGAGAGAACGCTTTATTGACTGTTCGCCACTATTCCTGAGAAAATTTCGACTGAAAAATCCATAATAGATTTTTCAAATCTTACTTCGAACAACAGACTCAGTGAAACGCTTGATGAATCTATAATAATTTTCCATACATCTTCCACAGAGCTGAAGGATATTATGATAAGAAAGCGAAATAAGGAAGAATTAGGATACGATTGTTCATTTGGTTGTTTGGCTCAAAGTTGAGCAACAAAGAATAGTTGTAATTTTGCTTCATATCAATATTTCATGTTGAAATATATATATAAAAAGCGAAGTATAAATGCTTATTTAAATGTTGTAAAAAAAATGTTGTTAATTAACGCTTTATACTGCAAACAATCAATCCAAAAGAGGTCTTTTAGAGAGACAGTAATCAAATTCACAAGCAGCCCAAAGCGGTTTGGTGTAAAATAAGATATACAATTAGTGTTTGTTATTAGATGGATTTAACAATCCAAATCACCTTTTCCCATGCTATCGCTCAATGAAAAACTTTTCGAGCCCTAAGAAAATATCTTTACTTTGCTTCTGGTTGCAATAACAAAATTCAAGGGCTTTGAATTAAGGTTGATGTTGAGAATATTATTTTCCCTTTTATTTTTCGGGCAATGTTCGCCTTGAGAGATAAGAACACCTGCGACAATCCTTTCAGCATCTGAAAGAAGTTCGGCAACTTCCTTGGTTTTCATGTCAAATCCTTTGATTTTCGTGTCCTCAGACCAGATTATGCCGTTTAACTTCTCCGAAACAGCTGCAAACGCAGGCTTTGCTTCAAGAGAGATTCTGAAATCCTTCCTGAGTCCCGCCAAACTGTAGACTTCAATGCTGTGGTCTTCAGTCGGCTGGCCTTTAGGATTACCACTCGAGGCTTCTTGTATCTGAAGGACGAGTTTTTTCGATTCCGAAGTACATCCAACGACCGAATTTACAAAACAGCTTAGAACTCCAAGTGTGGGCAGCTTGTACACCTTGATCGAATTTAGGACGGTTTCGGTCTTAGTGTCGATCAGAAATATGGTAATCAGCGTCCTGACGATAAGCCAGGCTTTCGGCTTATGAATCTCGATCTGTTCGATTGCTTGTTCGCTCCGAAGAGTAATTTTATTTTTGAGAGTTCCCTTAGTCACACTATAGCAAGAGATAGCATTCCTCGCAGCAGCAATGTAAAGAGTGCTTTTTTCTGCATAATGGCATACTGCAAGCATTTCCTGGACGTTGCAGAGCTGAAAGACGGGCTTGGTGACGTTCGGGAAATTCAAGATCTCGACTAGTCCTTGAGAGACGTTCCAAAGACAAACAGATTGCAATTCGGGGTCGCTTTGATAACTGAGACCTTGCGACACGATCTCGCTCTGGAGTGTGTAGCAGCGAATTACTTTTAAGAGAGTTTGGTGAATGATAATGAAACTGACTCTATTAGGTGATTTTGGATTGCTTCCTACGACCAGCGTCAGCTGGAGGCAAGGGAAATGAGTTAGGTATAAGACTTGTGATATTGGGAGCTCAAGGGCTTGTTGGAATCTAAAGCTATCCATAATGCATTAATTTTTCGATTATGAAAATATTGTAAACGCAGATATATAAGAGTGTTACCTTACTGATAGAATCCTAAATTAAATAATTTAATGGTTCTAAAGCTTTGACTGCTTCAGTTTTTTCGAAATGCGAACTATTTTAAGATGCTTTAGATTCGAGAATTCTTGAGTTGTCTTAAACTGAGGATAATAAGAACCGCTTCTTCAAAGCAAGGAATTTTCCTTCGAACTTTCGGCCGCTTATCAGAGATGTAAATGGTCTATTTGATGATCTAGGCTATGAATAAGAAAGGATGTTCGTCGGAAGTCATCCTGAGGAAGAATAAATCGAATAATTTTGACGATTGAAAGCCAAAAATCAAACGCCTTTATGGCACCAAATCTAGCGTACAGCTATTGCTAGTAAATTTTGCATGATAGATCTTATTGGAAGAACTAAGCTTAAGGACAGGCTTCTTAATAAGATTGAATGGAGCACTTCTAAGTACGCTCAATTTGCTGTAGTTCTCTCTTGTTAGAATTATGTAAATCTTATAGCTGTAGTTCCATGAATTGGCCACAAACTTTGAGGGTTATATAGTCGCCCATTTAAGTATACTTCTCTTCGTTTGAAGAGGACCCTTAATTCATTCTTCAGAAAATATTTTATGTCAATATTAAGAGAAAAAAAAAGTTTTAAAATGGCTAGCCAAGCATTAATACGTAAAATTGTTTATCTTGCTATTTTTTGATTGGCAAATTCTTTCAATATTTCGTAGAATAAGAGAAGATTTATGAAGATTTGTTGAGTTTTAAGAAAGTTTATGGGATTTTTTGGGTGTTTGATCTAACTCGAAGGAAATATCTGCTTTAATAAATCCCTTGATGGACTATGGGAGAATCAAATTTTCTTTATAAGCTAATCGTATCTGGCATCTTTTATTTTGAGCTAGAAATGTACTATTAGCAAATAATTTTAGATTTCCAGAGAAAGTTGTTTTCTGCATCAAAAAAGGGAAATTTCAGGATCTTTTTCACTTTTTCTCACTCTCTTAACTGTTGTTGGAACAATTAGAAATTTTCAAACAAGCCGGACGATTTTCGTGTGATAGAGGAGTGAGAAAATCCCAAATGCGAGCTATCGAATCAGTGCCTATAGAAACTTTTCGGAGAGAAGCCAAGCAAACATTCACTCGCTGATGTGCACATACGTGATCTATGCAACTTTTAGAGCATACCAGAGCTCAACGGTAGAAACTGTTTCCAAAATAGCCTTATAGCCAGTTTCACAAACAATGTAACATTCGAGACAGGTACAGGACACTTATTCAAAATTTATAAAAATTCGACAATCACACTATCACGCTGTTACTCAACTTAAAATTTTCAATATTAATATTTCCTTCGAATGCCAAATAAATTTTTGGAAGTGCTCGGAAACTCAATGCAAAGGGTCCGCAGCCTATTCAGACGCAGCCCAAAGGTTTCTGTGAGCAGTTCTGTAACCGCTGTCGAGAACGAAATTCAATTGCCTCTCGAGAGAAAGGAAACTATCGATCAATCAATCAAAGCATCGAAACTTGTGAACAAAATCGCAATCAATTTTCTCTACTACTTCCCTCAGCAGCTTGGATTTGTCATGGAATACGTTTTTTTATTTATTTCCTCGCAACCTCAACTTGTAAACAGCGCTGGACTCAGCAATACCCTTGTTGAAACACTGTTAATAGTCCCAGTGTTCTCATTGACCCTTGGTCTATCAACTCTCGTCTCTCAGGCTGTCGGCGCAACTCAATTCGGCGTAGCCGGGTTCTATCTCCTCCGCGCTATCATCATCAATCTCGTCGTATTTACTTCCTGCAGTTTTCTTCTTACATACGCTTCAACTGTGATGGGGTGGATGGGCAGTAATGTCGTTGTTGTCGAAGAGGCAACGAGATACGTTACTTTTGGTTTTATTAGCAGCGTCATAGCTTGTATCTTCGATATGATGAGGAATTTCATTCAAGCTCATCAAATTTTCCGAATTCCTGCCTTGGTTCAATGCTGCTGCACTGTGGGCCTGTTGCTACTTGAGTTTCTAGTAGTAAAGGCATTTGGCGCTGGACTGATCGGCCTCGGCATTTGCAAGATAATTGGCGAGACAGCAAAGTCTTTCATCCTCATTTGGTACGTGAGAAGAGCTCCTAAGCTCCGTCAGAGCATCGTTTCGTTCAGAAAAGACTATTTCCATCTCTCAGTCCTTTGGACGCAAATGAAAAAGCAATCTTTCGCGGGTTCGCTGTTCTTTTTGGATTGGTTCGGTTTTCTCCTGATGTGCTTCGTTGTCTCAGGATTAGAATCTAATGACGTTTCAAGTTTCTTTGTCTCGTTCACAATTATCACGTTGTTTAACTCATTCGCTGATTCTATCAGCGCACCGCTGGGAGTTATGATCGGGCATGCAGCTGGAGGTGGCCACGTTGACAAAGTGCGCTTGTATATTCGGGTTGGGTTTATTTGGGGTGTGCTTGTAGCGCTTCTGTTGAGCATGCTCATGTCGCTGGTAAAGGACGTTCTTCCTTGGATGTTCACGACGAAGGAAGAAGTTGTTGAGAAAGCGAGCCATATCCTGTACAGCTTCTGCTTTGTCTTTCCGTTCTATATGATACAGTGTATCATGGTCGCGATCTTCAGAAGTCTGGGTAAGGAAAGAGCTGCCTCGTTTTTGCTGTTTCTTTCGATTTATCTGATCGGTGTCCCATGCTCTGCGCTATTGGGCTATCCGCTTAAGTTAGGTGTGTATGGAGTACGATATGGCTACGCCATAGGAATCCTTGCTAATGCTTTCTTTTTCGGAAGAATGCTTTGGCAATTGAAAATTGAAGACCAGGTTACGATCATCAGCGACCAATTAAGCGTGGATGACAAAAAAAACAAAGAACTTATTGAACAAGCAAGACTCCGAGAGCAGGAGCAGGCGAGAATTCGAGGGCAACAAGCAGAACACCTGGACAAACCAGATCCTGAAAACCCTCCCGTCGACCAAGGGACTGTAGCAGGAAAGGAGGGCCAACAGACTGAAATTAGCACAATTACTGCAACCACCGATAGTTCGTTTTTAGAGAAGGCCAAAGAATTGGATGCAAATGTAACTGGTATTTCAGATGTGCATCACCCACAGGGCCAAGAAAATCCTGCAAATGTGGACAACGGACTTACGGATATTCCTTTGAATGAACAGACCCAAAACGTTACACTACCAAAGGTTGAAGAGATAGGCATGAATGAAATTTCGGTTGGGAGAATTAAATCTAACAATTATGCAACACTGGTTGAAGATCACGCACCAGAAGAGAAGAGTGAGGTGAAAGAAACCGATGGGCCTGATAATGGGGAGGAAAATCAATAACGTCGAAAGAAACTTTTTTGAAAAGTTTAAGTTAGGGGAAGTTTAATTGGTTTGTCATGAAAATCCAATGATCAGATCGAAATTGAAATAGTTATTCTGCTTCAAAGGTTTCGCATTCGCTAGTATGAAAGTTTCGCTTCAATATCAATTCATAAATCGAGCTACCACTAAGACCATTTTTGTTTTTTTGATAGTATTTTACACCATCGCATTATTTACGCCACGTTTTGCAATCTCAATAGATACTTAGCTAATTAGCCATGCTGATAAATATGTCATATGATACAGCCATCCATTTTCAAAATATCATTGACTAAGAAATTGCAAAATCAGATTTACGCAGCATGTATTTCAGGTTGAGGATTAAATTCTTTGATCTATTTAAATTCAGTTGACTTCCAAAAAAAGAAAAGAAAAAAGAGCTAGAAAATATAAAACTGACCGAATAGTCTTCTCACGTTAATCATTACTTTCGAATGAAGACTCAAATATCACATAAATCACCAATATTTTTTGTGCAATCCTCAACCAAAAAAAAAATTAATTCTACTGTTCGGCCATGTTTATATCATGTTTGATAGATACCTAGTGCAATAATAGTGCTGTTAGCATCAAACCTATAAAATAAACTTCATACATACTGATTAACCCAAAATTCCGAAACGTTCTCTTAAGATGTGGTTTTTTAGTTCCAAAAAAATAAATTAACCGATAAAAAGTTAGAATGAGAAAAAAGGGATCAAACATAGATATCCAAAGGATTCTTGACGTAAATAGCAGCCAGAGCTTCAGAGATGAAAACGCGACAGAGAATATGCTTCAAGGTCTGAGAAGATGCCAGATGAAGGAAGGACCAATCTATCATCCAATGTCACCCAAATTTAAAGCAGTTAAAAAGCAATTTGAAGAGGTCAGAGCAAAGCTTGATATGACTTTTGATGAGGCTGTTGTATTCACTACCACTCGTCAAAAGTCACCGGCGATTAAAATGCAAGGATTCCTTCAAAATGTCTTGTTGCGAGAACTATCACCCAAAAAAACAGGCTATGATGAAGAAAAGGAAAATTTACTTCGCGTAGAGCATTATAAAGCGATTCAATCTAAGCTGATTGACAAAAAAAAAGAAAGGCCAGGCCGAAGTTTCAAATTTTTTAAGGAGCTCATCAAGCAAAAAGATATAGAGTAACCAAACGGAGAAAAAAAAAATATAATTAACCCAATATTTTTCTTGTTGCAGTGTGAAGCAGGCAAAAAATAATCAAAGTGAGGTTTCTCTTTTGAAGAGTACACCAAGAATCCCTCGCCCGCGATCTGCTATGAGTAAAAAAAATTAAAATAATTCAGAGAGTAATATGATGGATGATAGCTAAGGACAGCTCGGGTAATGATCAATTGAGCACCCAACCGACGGAACATGACACAGCGGAAACCATTTATCGAAAATGGCAGGTAATTGAAAGGGGTTATGGGAAGTATCCTGAATTTTTGTATGGTAGCAAAGGGCGAAAACTCCGCCACCCCAAAAAACCGAGAGTTCTCCTCAGCTTGTTGTGAAAGAGCCGCAAAAGAATAAAATAGCTCAATTAGAAGAATTATTGAGCTCAGTTGGTAAAAAAATATACTCGTTCTACGGATAGTTATATGCTATTTTAGCTGAAAAGCATCTCTTTCGACCTCTATATAGCAGCAGAGTAAACGGCAATACCCTTTGTTCTCTTAAATATTTACCTCGAAAGGATCCCCGAAGAAGCGTAACGGACAAAGCGTCATCACGAGGGACTTCGAGAAGAACCTCGCGATTTTCAACAGCAAGCCTGATACACCCCATGTCCAAGCGCATAGCCTCGCTGTCTCCATCGCAAATGTTTCCTCCAAAAAGCTTTACAGAGGCTATACGATTGAAATCAGCTCCGAAATCACGGCAGACAAAGGCGAGAACTGACACTATACTAGAAGCCACTGAATTGCGTGAAGATATTTCCAGTATGGATCTTACGCCCATGGAATCCGTGAGCAGATTTATGTCACAGAGGGACAGCTCTCCAGCGTTAAGACCGATGTCAAAGCTGAGTGCCCGATCAATAAGCGCGACGCCGAGTCATACTGAGAGAGATTTTTCCATGATAAAAACTGATAGAACGTCGAGAGTTCCAAGCAAAAACAGGTTTGATAGTACTTCTAAATTACTTATTCAGCCTATCCTTGACACAGTGAACGAAGACAGCAGTCAAGCCCTTGAGCGTAAGCACCTTTAACAAAAGAGAAATGAGCTATAACTATTGATGTTAAGGCAAATTGTCGTCAGCGAGGAGAACTTTCAAGAGTGTCAATAAAAATACGGATATGCAGAAAATTATTGGCTTTCGGAAGAGACAGTTTAATTATTTCCATAACAAAGCCGTGGAGTGCCTCAGCCGAGTTTTAACAGAAACAAACGAGGCTAAAAGTACTTTGTTTTGTCATTGATCCGCCTGAAATGATTGTAGTCATTGCTGAAAGAAATACTGATGACCTTTCTCATGTGCTGATTTCTGAAAGAGAAAGACCAGGAGTAATCACTCCGAATCATCACTTGAAAATGATAATCTTTTGAAACAGTCTGCGTTTGAAACAAAGCGGTCGCAGTTACATCCAGAAGCAGATCCAAGGCCGAAGGAGAACCTCCAGCAGATTAAAAGGTTAGGAAATTTATGGCGAAAGCGGTTTGTTGAGAGCTATTGTTTTATTTAGATATGAGCAAGCGTTGGGGATGATAAGTGATAACAAAATTTATTACTTGCTTGAAGAATCGAGATTTCTGAATAAGATTCGATTCTTCTTAGAGAGGGGAATGATCATTGATAAGCGCAAATTTACTGAGGTTCTTTATAGCATCACTGTGGATCATGTACAGGAAGAGCCTCTTTGGACTGTGGCAAAAATTCTCAGAGAAGATCCCCTTATCAATGTAGAATTATATGTTAATAGTACATTTCTAACTCTATTTCCCCAAATTTTAAAGATGTCGGATGAAGAGTATATCAAAATTATGGAAACTAGAATTCATGTGAGGGCACCTGAGACTAGGACTGAGTTTTCGTTTTCATCTCAAGATGTCCGACGACCTTCAAGACCTATGCTCTTTTTTAAAAAGAAATAGGATATATCAAATTAAGTATTGAAATTTTCCTTGTGTTACTCTATTATTATATATTATTCTCTACATATATCTGCACTCTCTCTTGTGTACTGTGAATTTCATTCTCTTCCTTCTCCAAAGATTTCTTCAAAGTAGCAATTATCTCGATGCAGCTTAAATTGTAAGAGACATTATTCTCGACTGAACTTTTAAATTCTATTTTTGTTGTTGCTGTATAACGTGTCGATTTGCTTTTGTTAATAAAATGAATTATGGCGAATCAAAAAACTTTCATTTAATTCCGAATAAATCACTTCTTATCTTATAAAGCCTAACCTTACTGGCTATTTATGCTTTCAAAAATCGCAGTTGGCTTCGTTTTTTAGAAAGCGATTAATTCATCATAGCAACTTGCTCAGGTTCCACAGATCTTTTGAACAGTCTCCCCTCTTTATTAGCTTTTTCTATTTCACTTTTGATGTGCTCAGATTTCGCGTCTAATTTTTTCGCAGCCGTAATATCCAAAGGCGACAGCAAAAAGTCAGGCTATACAATCATTTAGTGGATGCAAAGCTAGAAGAACTCATACCTTATCTTCGCATAATGTTTTCAATTCATAGTAGTACTGTGTATAGATCGCGGCTCTCACATGGACATTGAACCTAGCCAGTCTGCTAACTAGTGAATAGTAAGATTAACCATACTGGATTAACTCGAGGAATTTCTTTTCTAGCACATCGATTTCCTCAACCGAGAAGAAAGGGTACATATAAGCAACTTCGTCATCTGAGATTTCTTTATCATCGCAGACCTTTTGCGCTGCAAGAAGACAACAAACGATAAGCGGTCTCCAATTTGTAGGCTTCAGTCGCATTCCCGTGAACGCGATTAGCCTGTTAATATAGATGAGACAAACGATCGAGCACTCCGGACTGAGTAATATCAGTTGTTTAGTTCTCTAATAATGGAATAATGTACCTCATTTGTGAGTAGTCATATAACGCTTTAATGAAATCATAGATTTGATCAACTGAGGGCGTAGTCTTGAAAAGCATGAAACTCTCTTTGTCAAAATCAGGTCTCATTTTTATATATTTTTCCTCGTCGAAATATTCAACGTCTGAGGGCAAGTTAATTGCTTTCGGCAGTTTTTGATCCTTTTTTCTTATTAAATGCTGAATGGAGAATTGTTACCTCAACCAATTGCGCTTGGAGGATCGTGGCTACTGCTTTAATAATGCTTTTTAGGTTAATGGCGACAAGGCTGCAGGTAACGTCCCTAGAGCCTGTACTGTTAGCGTGTTTGTCAAACTCAATTTTCAAAATTTTACTGAATAATATGTTATTATTATTTGAATTCAGAAGCTCTCCTTAAGCAGCACTGAATCTCTGCTGGATATTAAAATCATATTTATTGAGAGTAAATAAATTAACGGATAATTCGAAGAGGATCTCCAGTAAAATTATTAATTAGGGTGTATCTACACCGAGGCAAATTAGTTCTTCTGAGTTCTATTTACTGTTTTAGATGGATACACGCAAATTGAACCGCATTTTATTTGAAACGAAGCAACTAAGCAAAAAATTAGTTTGAATCTCCATGCAGCAACAAAAATGCAATTGAACTTTAACAGGCATAAAAAATTTAAAAAACTTTAACATCAGATGATAATATCACCATCCAAAATTGGACAGGAAAGTTAGTATTTACAAGTGCTTTGAAACAGAAAGGAAATTTGAAATTTTATGGTTTCAGGTTAGCTGATTGATGTGTCAATGCTGGCTTTGATAAAATCTAAAAAGCGCCTGGCATATCTTCTTGAAGGAACTGCTGAGATGCCAGACCCATGAATTATAGACCGGAGTCCATATTCTAGTTTTTTCTTAGTGCTGGAAGTATATTAAGACACACTCGAAGGGCTGAGAATTACTTGAACTCCGTGAGAATGTCTATGATACCAAAATAGTAGATCTTCTTGCCATCCATTGATACGATTCCTCCTTTATGAGACTCTTCCTACGATAATTCAGAAATTGCTAATAACTTGATTTGGTTAATACCTGTGTTGTGAGCCATTCTTTGAATTTTTCTTGGTTTTTTTCGAGAATAGGACTTGGTTTACCAACTTCTCATAATGGATTAGAGAAAAAAAAGTAGTATTTTTGTAGTACGGTCGCTTATGATATCCTTTTTCTTGGTAAGGTCATGAATGCCGATGAGAAGACTGTAGTCGATGATGTTATTTTGAACAAAAAAGGCCGTGTCTTTGCTCAACTGATCCAGTAAGACATCCGCGGGAGTTTTCGCAATATGCAATTTCTCTTTCATATCAATGAAGTCAAGGTCTTTCTTGGCAACACTCGGGTTGTCATGATCGCTGCCAAAGGTGTGTTTAAGTCTTTAATTGATACGAAAACTTACTCTGACCGGACTCTCCTCTTATAAGTCGAACCCTTTAAATCGAACCTTGAATGTATTTCATTGATCGTATTGAACGCATTTCCCATCACAAGAATATAGGATTTATTGAACTGCCGACTTGATCCTTCTTTTTGAAATTTCATTTTATGACAGCCAAAAAACCTATTCACAGAAATGCTAAATGATTCGAACAGAATTTCTTTACTTGACGATCAGGCTCTGGGGGTTTTGGGTCAAATGATCGTAATAGTTTTTGAGGATTTTTCTCAGGAAAAAGAATTCGGCTTTTCTGACAGTTTTAATGATATATTGCCCTAAGGATGAGTAGGTGTTAATTCAGACGAACTAAAGGAGTTAAATTGAAAACCGTCTGCTGTGTAATAGAATAAGCTTCCGCTTTTCCCAGAAGAAATGAGCTCAGAAAGTCCTGTGATGTTGCCATTGATCCAATTATTCATCATGGATTCAGGGCCAATCGATTGGATGTACGCTTCGTTTTTTATGCCATAGAGCTTGCGGATTTCATTGAAAACGTGTGGCGCATAGTCGAAGAAGGTGCATAACTTGAACTTGGAGCCTGAGCCCATCTGTCTTTATATATAGTAATTGATTTTATTCCAAGTTTCTTTAAGTACGATGAAATTACTTGGGAATCAGCTGAAAATATTGTCTCAGCTTGAAATCTTTGGGCTGGAGCTCATAATCATGAAATGACATTACACTCTTAACGGTCATTTGCAGTCCAATCATCATATTCAAGGCCAGGTTCCAGTTCTTATGTCCAATGAAAACGATCGATCTCGAATGAGGCACGTTGTGGGAAGTCATGAGTTTCATGTATTCCAATTCTTCATTCCTTTTCTGCTTACTAGATAAAATTAGTCTTACACATCTACGCCAAAAACCAGCATACAGTTCATTATGTTTTGTTTCCTTATGCATCTCATCGATGATCTCAAGCAAATGATGCGTGTCTTTCATAACCTCATCCAATCCACCCTGCATTTTCGACAGACGGTCTTTCATCATCAAATATTCTTTCTTCGGAACTTTAATTGAATCCGTCAAGTGCTTGTCTAAGCCCAGTTAAGTTCAGCGAAAAACAAAGAAATACTGCCAAATATCGCGATTTCGTCTAGCTCTAACCGCTCTGTCTTTATCGTGTCTTGATATTCAACAACTCCATTTGAAAATCGCAGCTCCCTGCGAGGTGAGTCGGAAAACATATTGTATTTTGTAAAGGAATTTTCAATCGGCGGTTTTTCATCTGGAATATAACAATCATCGATCGCCACATCATCATCTTCCAGTACTACTGGATTTATCTGTATGGAAGGAGTTTTCTTGTGCTCTGGGACCGACTTGAGGTTGCTGCTCATGTCGCGTGAGAGTCTTCTTGTCGAAAGAATCAAATCTAGCTGCTCGACGGAAAGCAAATCTCCCAATTTTTGATTGGCACTAGTGCCCACGTGCATGGGTCTCATACTTTTTGAGACTAAACGATTGAAACGAGGAAGCTCCATATTCTCTTCTTCAAAAATCGATTGCATTGGTCTTTCTCCCAGCTTTGTCGAGGTATATGATCTGACGCCGAGATTCCCTTAAGAGAAAGATGAAATATTCGTTATTTTGGGATAGGTTACTCAGTTTTCTGAAATCATGAAAAATAGGTTGTAAAAAAATATTTCTTTGTATGCTTTTTATCTTTTTAAGCGCCGGCAGTGAGGCTACCGAATCGTTAATGTGTATTTTTTCCTTTATTTCTGTTTGTATCGGGCTCATCGATAATCTAGGCTCCTCAGAGTGATCCTTCTGTTCCTCTTGAATTTCGTCAATTGAATTTGGATTTTCCATTATCTGCGCGATCTCTGCGAGCTTTTGCTCGAGATTTTCAATCTCCGCCCTCATCTCCTTCAGTTTTGGAGGCAAATCAATAAAAGGGTTTATCGAATCATGAAAGCCTTTGCTTGCGTAATCGAAAATTTCAAGCAAGTACGGTTCTTTGAGGACAGCTTCTTTAAAAATCTGCAGAGTCACCTTGCCTGTATTTGTTACATCAAACTTTCGGTAAATCAAGTTGATCTGGTTGCGAAGAAGGCTATTATTTGAAATACCTATAAAATTAATAGGAGTGATTCATAAAACTTGCGAGATCAATGCGGACTTAGTTGGGTAGACATGATAGCGCTCCAAGCTTGAAGTATTGATAGTACCAACTGAGAAAACTCCGAGTACGAAAACCACCCTTTCCTTTGATTGTCAATCATGTAGAAAGTTAACACGACTTTCTCCTCCTGTTCGCCGTTGACAAGGACATCCAAGTACTTGAGAAATTCTAGGAAATCGACCTATTTGAGGGAGAGTTGAGGGCAAAACCGATAGAAAATAGACTACTTCGCCATCTTGGTTATTATCGATAACTTCAAAGATTCTATTCGAGAGAAATCTGCCTGCGTCAATACCCAAGACACCCATTTTATCACAAAACTTGTCCTTGTTAATTGTGTTTGCTCCTGGAGGAAGTAAACTGTCAAATCTATTGAATGTGGATGAAATGACTGAGAAAAAAGTGGCTGACCTTGATCTGAGCTCGAGGATTTCATTCTCAGTAAAGCGAAAGGCTTGTCGTAATTTGACTAGGTCGCTTTTTTGGATGGTTTTTCTTCTGCTGGTGCTAGATCTCTTCTTCGAGCAACTGCAGATCATATTTAATTCGCTTTGTAAAGCTACAGTAGAATAAATTTATTTCAAAGGATAACGCAGTGTCATTTGATAAGATAAACCTTTAAACTCACAAAAAATAAAAATAATTCAAAATGTTATTGATTGCTTAATTGTCCATGCGGGAAAAAAATGTTTCTTTCGAGAGCAACAGAAATAGATTATTAAGAAGAGATAAATTTTAGAAAATAGAGCTTTTTGTGTGCCAGAATAACCGCTTTATTGGTAACGTCTTGGCCGATTTGAAGACAAGCAGCCATAGTTGAATATAGTCAAGAGAGAACGCTGGTGGCCATTGCTGAGAAATGCATCAAATACTACGACGATTCTGACAAAATCAATCAACCCAATACCAAAGTTCAAATGATAATTACAACTGTTGGCAATTTCATTCGTTTCTCTAGGTAATTACCGAAATTTGCTTTATTTGTAGTGACTAATTCAATTTTTTGCTTCCGAAGGAATCCTTCTCCTTCTGAGAGGGGACGTTGACAGATTTCATCTAATTTGCAGGAGAGAGGCGAATTTATGTGTTTCCTGTTGAATTTTTCTTAATGGAGTTACTTAGAAATCTAAATGATTTCGCGGTTGTGATTTAGTCATAAACGTTTCTTAATGTTCAAAAAAGGACGCATAAATTTGTGTTAACAGATCGCAACTCACACTCAATTTCAGTTTACGCAGTAAAAAATCCACATGCTGAACACTGTTGAAACATATTTTCAATTTATCGAAATTTTAGATTTTTTTCAACCAAGACTGGTCGGTAGTTCCAAGGAACCCTGTCAAAAACTATGAAAATAAATAAATCACTCTTGAAAAATAACTAAATTTACCTTTTGGCATTTATCTTTCTGAGAAACTACCTCATTTTTATACTTCGTGAACGCTTTCAGATCCAATTTCCCAAGCTCTTCACGGATTCCCGTTTTGTAATGTATTTCCAAAGACTCTAGCAACTCTTCTGCATATCTCTCAAGGTCCTTTTGCCCGAACTCATAAAGAGATCTGTGCGCTTCATCAATATAGAAGCCAAACGCATAGGACCATTTCAGCACTCGTTTGCACTCAACGAGAATTTTCGCGGCTTCATTTAAAAAGACCACTTCTATATGCTCCAGCTGATATTTATCATGCAACTCTTCCATCTGACTGCGAGTTTTCTTCAACAGCTCTCCCGCTACCTTGAAACCTGTCTCATGATTATGGAATCTCTCGAAGAAATAGATGTATTTCTCCAAGTCAGACTTCTCTCGATCAACGTTTTCTTGCCGTTTCTTCTTCTCTTCCTATTGATTGCTCTCAGCCCCATATATTCAAAAAATGGAATACCTCAGACATTTTGGCATATGTACTACAGGAGTAGTGAGAAGAGTCCCAATTTGCCATACAAAGCCAGCAGAACTCGTGTCCGCAACCCTTGAATCTACAGGTCATATGGTTGCAACCTTGATTCTTCTCGATAGGATGTCGGCATTTAGGACACATTTTAGTATAGAGTTTAATCCATCGAGTATTCGCAGATTCAGTTGAGTTTTTATTCAACCACTCTTCAGTGATAAAACACTCACAAGGACGATGATCTTCTTTGCAGCATTTAAAGCAATAGAGATATCCACAACGGCATGTGATCGGACGAGACACTAGACTAGGGTTTTCAACGCAGAATTTGCAGTCTGGAGCAGGACACCATTTGATTGCCTTGTTTTCTTCAGCATATGACATTGCGATTTTTTTCTCATAGGCCGTGTTGGCGCCAGGAGGGAGGTGCTTTTTGTTGAAACTATTGGTGAGGACATGCTCGCATTTCGCAGTGGGACATTTCCAAAATGCTCCTTCGTTTTTGTCGTATATCTATATATGGAGAATGAGATTGATTTAATTGAGCACATCTAAGAAAAGTTGATATTTTACTTTTTCTCTTAAATAATCTTCCCAGCATCCGTTGCAAAGAAAATGGCCGCACTCGGGTGCATCTATCTCAGAAACGCTCACAGAGTTCCAACAAATAGGGCACATGAATTCCTTTTCAGAGGGCTTTTCAACAGTTTTATCAAGAGGCATGAGTCCGGCCTGCTCTCGGATTTTATCGGGATTGGTGAAATAGTCAGAGTTTTCTAATTTGTTCTTGTTCCATTTGAAGTGGTGAAATAGAATCAAAGTGTCGTCTTCGGAAGTGCCTAGGAGTTCTGTTAATTCTTTGACCATTTTGTTCAATCGAGAGATAACGTCGTCTATATCCATGTAGATGACGGAGCTTGTCCTCTATATCGAAAGTTAGAGCCAATGAGTTGAGTTTGATGAAGTTTGTCTTTACAGTTGGCAATTTTCTCATGCTTTTATCCGGCTCGTCATCTATCGGGAAGTCATATGGTTCATCTTCAATAGGCTCCTCATCAAAATCGTCTTTATAACGAAAATAATACAGTTTTAGAGCTCAGAGGGTCCGTCTAGAGGATTATTTCATTACCATATTTGAATTCTTCGTCTGACATCAATGAAACAGTGCAATAGATAAATCTTAATATAATAGACTAAAAATGCGAAAATACAATCAATAACTTAACATAATGATGAAAATTTCTAGGGTAAGAGCCGAATGCTGTCGTGTTCCTTTCTTTCAGAGCTGCCTGTTTTCAATCAATTCAGTGTTGGTATTCTTTCTTCTTAATAAAAAAAACGCCCAATATATTTGGTGCTAGATGCAAATGCCAATGTAGCCCAATTTGCATTATTCGAGATATTAGTCAATTAGAAGTACAATTCCCTCTGAAAAGTCGTGAACTTGTTTAACATATGTGTTCATATGAGCTTTATTCATTCATAATCTGTCGTAATGCTTTCGGTCAATTTTGTATTTAATTTAAATGTTTACGCGGGATTTTTTCTCTTTTTTTCTCTGCTTGTAAAACCATATTCTACTTTGCTGCCAAAATAGAAAAGAACATAATATAACCAAATATCGTTGTCAATGTAATGTACATAGAGCATTAGTATCTAACTAGCTGATTTTTTTTTCTAAAGTCGGTAAAAGGATCAAATCCTTGCTTACCAATTTTGATATTTATTTCCATGGATTGTCATTCATGCTCCTTCTTTCTAAGTTGTGAACCAAACGGACTAAGCGTGATGATTCAGAATTCAGATCAGTTTCTTGAATTTTCAGCCCTTTTTGTCACTTAATAAACATGGACCGATCATCTTTCAGATTGTCTGACGGAATTCTCTATTATTTCTGAGAATAGCGTCGGAGCGATGTTTCCAATACTCAAGAATCTAATTTTACTGGCTGCTTATACGGTGATTGAAGAAATCATGATCTCGCTTAGATCAATTTGAATTCCAAAATCTTTCGATCCCTGAAAAATTTCTGCGAAATTTTATTTTTTGCTAAGGTTGATCGATAATAATTTAAGATTTATTTTGTATTCCATAAATTCTAATCCAACCATCTATGCAGTTATGTTACCGAAGTAAAGCTCTAAAAAAAATTGTTTGAGAAAGGAAAAGCATTTAATTTTCCTTAAATCATAAACAATGAGAATGAACCTGCATTATATTGAATTATTGTTAGCTCGACTGAAATTCAATCTCAGTTTGACTACGTTTTTTAGGAGGCTTTAAATCTTCTCCAGCGGACCATGCCTTGGAGCAAACGTAAATTAGAGCATGCAGTATGAAGAGAGCGAAGTTTATGGTGGGTTGACTTGAACCACAAAAGATATTAATTATCGGGACTTGCGATAAATAAAAATAATTTCGATTTCTCACGAGCGACTAATTTAACAATGAACCATGTAATAGACTCTCCAGCTGCCACAAATCTTCGAAAGTCCGTTAAGATACTATTAAGCAGCAAATCAGTCCCCCTCTCCGAACAAAGCTCACCTTCTAACTCGAGAGCTTTTTCCACAACACGAAAGCAAAGTTTTAATAAGTCTCAAGACAGCAAGCTATTTTACTCGCAATCCAAAAGTTCTTTCAGCAGCGAAAAATGGGATTACTTCTTCAAAGTCGTATTGGTGGGTCCACCTTAGGAGTGGCAAAACTTCGATTCTTCGTCAATATTGCAATAATGAGTTCCATAAGTCCTACCATGCAACATTTGGCATCAACAATCAGTTAAAAACGGTGGTTATTGGAGACTACATAATCAAGCTTTCACTATGGGATGTCCCTAGTGGCAGCAAATTCGCTGGCCGGGTTGAATCTCAAATCTCTTCAGCAGATGCAATACTTTTCGTCTATGACACTTCCGACGAGGCCTCGGCCTCTGAAGTCGCCACCATGGTCTCTGAGCTAATGACTGGTATGGAAAGTGAAGCCCTCTTGTTTGCTGTGGCGAATAAAATAGACGAAATAATAAATAATAGCCCGTATATTCCCATTCCTAAAGAAATTGCAGCTACATTCAAACTGGGCCTGGCAAATACATCGGCAAGGAGTCGCAAGCAAACTGAGAAATTATTTGAGCAGATCATTAAAGAATTGATAGAAAAAAGGATCAGATCTGATGAGGTGACTTCAATGAATAATAGCTCTTTCGATTCAAACTCATTATTGAGTGAGAGCGAGGCCTCGAACTCATTTGACGTCGTCGATGACAAGGAAGAGAAGAGATATCTGAAATCGAAATTTCAAAGCAAATTTGCTTTCTTGAAAAATGAGGCTCAGCCGAGCTATAATCTGAAATGCCCTTTAACAACTCCAATGAAAGGGGGCAATATACAAACTAGTCCAATATCGAAACCCAGGCTTCATAGAGTCAATTCAAAAGTAAAGCGGGTTCGTGTTTTATTAGAGAATGAACACAATGTCCCGCTAGAAAAATTAACGATAAAAAGATTCCCTTTTCAAAAATCGTGCTGTTAGATGCCTGTATAAAGATTTATGAAGCGAAACAACAATTTTGTTTCCGGGCTTTTGACTAGGTTCCTGGTTTTCTTATCAATTCGTTCTTCCATTATTTCATGATAGAAAATTTTAAGACCATGGTTTTTTATTAGAGTTGCTGATACTGTGGTTGAAGAACTCGTTATCGAGCTAAGATGAATTAAATTCCAAAATGCTTCAATTTCTGAAAAAATATCTGTAGTTTTTGCAATAATTGATTAATCTCTAATAAATTAAACTTTATTTTCGATAAACCATAAACAATAAAGAGTACCTGCCTACCTTATATTCAATTATCGCTAGCTGAAATTCAACCTCAGTGCGGCCAAGTTTTTCAGGATCATTTGACTCTTCTCCCCCAGGCCATGTCTCGCAGCAAACATAACTAGAGCGAGTAATATGGAGAGGGCGAAGTCATAGTGATTTGAATTGAACCTTGCGTTATCGCGGCTTGAGTTAAATAAAAATAAGTTAGATTTCACAAGAACTACCAATTTAGCAATGGAAAATTTGATAGACTTTTCAGCTACGAAAAGTATCGCTCGAAAGTCCGCTAAGATGCGGCTAAATGGCAAATCAGCTCCTTTCTCCGAGCAGAGCTCGCCTTCAAACTCAAGAGCTTTTTCCACAACGTTAAAGCAAAGTTTTCAGAAGTCTCAAGACAGCAAGCTATTTTTCTCACAATCCCAAAGCTTCCATACCGAAAGATGGGATTATTTCTTAAAGGTCGTGCTGATGGGCCCACCCAAGTGTGGCAAAACTTCGATACTTCGTCAATATTGCAGTAATGAGTTCCATAAGCCCTATCGTGCAACCCTTGGCATAAACAATCAGGTAATAACGGTGGTTATTGGAGACTGCATAGTCAAACTCTCACTATGGGATATCCCTAATGACAGCAAATTCGCTGGGAAGGTCAAATCTCACATTTCTTCAGCAGATGCGGTACTTTTCGTGTATGACACTACTGATGAGGCTTCGGCCACCGAAGTCGCTGACATGATCGCTGAATTAATGACAGATAGCGAAACTGACGCTCATTTGTTCGCCGTGGCTAATAAAATAGACCAAATACGAAACAACACCCCTTGTGTTCCCATTCCTCAAGAAATAGTGGCTAAATTCAAACTGGGCCTGGCAAATACATCTGCAAGGAACCCCGAGCTAACTGAGCAATTATTTGGGCAGATTATTAACGAATTGATTGAAAAAAGGATTAGATATGAGGAGATGACTTCAAAAATTAATGGCTACTTTAATTCAGACTCATCATTGAGCGAAAACGAGAGGTCTGACTCATGTGACATTGACTACAAAGAAGAGAAGAGATATCTGAAATCGAAATTTCAAAGCAAATTCGTTTTCTTGAAAAATGAAGCACATCCGAGCTATAAACTGAAATGCAGTTCAAAATCTTCAATGAAAGAGGGCAAAAGAGCTACTCCTCAGAGCTTCGATACAAAACTAAAGGGTTTTCAAATTTCAATGGAAATTGAATACAAAGTGCCGCAAGATAAATCAACGAGAAAACGACTCTTTTCAAACAAAGCATGCTATTACTTACTTCAATGAGATTTCCCTGTAACTTTTATTTCTGGCACATTTTAATACCTATGTTTTTTGCATGAATTTTGAAGAGCCTCCTTCTTTTGCTTTAAAATTTTGTTCATCCGTTTTGTTTCATGACATAAAGTGTTGAAGTTTATGGTTTTTAATTAAAACTTTCATCCATCTCTTCTTTTTTTTTTGGTTTGTTTTGTTTGTATGCTCTCTTTTCTTGCAAATAGTAGTGAAAACAATGATGAATCTTACATAATACCAATATTAGTCTCATTAAAAAAAAAAACCTTCGCTTATTAAAAAAAACCTTCTGTTGTAATTCAGACCTCTACGGTGAACCAGAGCATAACAACGAGTCTAGTTGAAAGGTACAAAAAGTGAAAAAAGCATTATGCTATTCAATAATGGTTTTCATCGCTTGGCTGTGCCAAAATTAAATTTTGTTTCTCCTTCTTGTGATAGTTGTCGGCAGACTCCGCTTTTATTGGCGAATCAGCATTAGCATCGTGATGAGTCAGCTCCTCATTCTGTTGATGTTCAACCTTACTGCTCTCTTGCGGGTTATTGTCTTTTCCTTGCTCGCTATTATTATTTTGGGCAGGTACATGATTCTGATTGTCATTATCAGCCTTGTTTTCTCCAAAATGTGGGATCAGCCTTTGACGACGCATGAAAATCTTTGCCTGCTCCAGCGTCGACGCAATGACCGGCAATTTTAAGACACCTCCTTTTACTAAGATGTCCCTCTGAGGCTTTGCTGGCAAATTTGGCTCTGTTCCTTTTTCTACAAATCAGCATAAAGAATTTAATTGAAAATCCAATGATTTACCAAACTCCAGGCTTTGTTCAGTCTTTCTCTCCGTTTCGTCTAATTGTCCTTCCGATCCGCAGCACAAGCAGTAGACAGTGGCTAATAGAACGATTCCTCCCACTGACAGCGCTGATATTACCCATAGTAAGTTCGAAGAAACGACCTCAGCGCCAGAGCCATCTGTTGAGACGCGAATTGCAGAACGGTAAGATTCTGTGCGTTGGTCATGACCAGACATTGCTGCCGCGAAATAGACAACCTCATATATTTGGCCAGGCTGAAGCGTGGCTATGTCAAATTTAATTTCAAACTGCGCTTCTCTCATCACTGTTACTATTGCCGTGTGTTGAGTCTGGAAAAGATCCGGTCGCGATAACAGCATCTCTTCGTTTATTGATGTGCTTCCTTCATGCCTGATAAACGCATAGATTCTACCGCCGCTGTTATGAA
>ENA-UOTZ01000876-UOTZ01000876.1-compost-metagenome-genome-assembly--contig:-NODE-876-length-23675-cov-6.583524_pt1 | contig 23675 bp, 16 predicted proteins | sample MGYA00238144_ERZ746983 | MGnify/ENA primary metagenome ERZ746983 (study PRJEB28759, sample SAMN06268863) | compost metagenome | isolation source: single cell | place: USA: California, Emeryville, Joint... | reverse complement strand
CAAGTGCTATCGCAGGCTGGAGACACATGATTACTAACATTTATCTCAAAATTTTACCTTGGCAGCTTAAAGTGGTCGTGCTATAATAAGACCCATCTGGACAAGGTTGACAGACTCCAGCACTCAGAGTAGTGGGAGGATCACATTTTGTACATTGAGTCGATAATGAACCAGAACATTCAGCACAGGTACTATGACATGCTGAAAAATATTATTGGTCCTCACATTTGAGTATAATTTTCAAATTACGTTTGCAAGTCTGGGTTGATGCATAGTAGTATTGTTTAGTTGGACATGTAATACAGTAACCATAAGAAAGGTACTGATTCAGAGTGGTGTCACAAGTTAAACATTGGAAATCTTTAGGCCCATTGCAAGTCAAGCAAGTTGAGTGGCATGCTAAGGATTTTGGAAAATTTAGCAGTTAAATTTCTGGAAATATTTTACGCTGACAGCTCACCAAAACTTGGTCAAAATATTCATTAGAATTGCAAGGTAAGACGCACTTTCCGCTCAGGAGGGTTAGACCTGAATTGCAGGTTGTACATGTTGTATAACTCGAGCATTTTTCACAATAAGGTGAGCAGGCTATTCAAAATCAATATTAGAAATGTTGAGCTCATTTTGTTTTGAGATTACAAACACAGGGATCTCCAGTATATGTCGAAGGTCTGTATGTTTTGCTGGGGCAGGTGCTATAAGAAGGAGTTGTTTGGAAAGTCATATAGACATCTCGAATTGCAACCCATGCATTATCCGCGGTCACTGTAATCATTCGCCAAAGAGGATCCGTTGCGGAATGTCCAATATAAATTGACGAGTACAGATAATAAAACGTCACACTAAGATTGTAAGTATAATCCTCATATGAACTATTTAAGGGAGTGCCTCCACAGCTCAGGTCAACACTTGCTGCATTTATGATGTCATTTTTCGTTAAAATGACTAAAGGATCATATGTGTAATAGGTCGTGAGCACTAGTCTGGTGCCAGAGGCCCAAACGCCCCCAAAAATAATTGTTGCATTGATTTCAACGCTTCTAACATACACTGATGTTAATGATGCGGGCTTCAATCGGACATCAAAAGAAGAGCCTTTTTGAGGGCCACCTGCAAGATATTTTGTTCCGTTGCATGTAGAGTAGTTGGGAGTGAGGAAACTGGTGAGAGTATAATAGCTCGTATTAGTGCCAGCTGTCATTATCTCACTATCAGTAGTTAGAAATGTGCGGGGATATGCTAAGAAACCGCAAATGTAAAAAAGATAAAAAGGGAATAAATACCTACAGAGGAGACTCTAATTGGAAGGTAAATCAGAGTCAGGATCATCAGTATGATGAATGCGTCTTTAGAACAGAGCTGAAGAAGCTTCATACTTCTGTTTTAAGTTCGATTAGAGACTCGGTTAAATAAAATTATAAAGATTCGCACTGGAGATTTTTTCTGCTGAGTCTCTGAGAATCTCATTTAAATTTCTTTTAAACTCAAATAATTTACTCAAGTTTTGAAACTTTAATTAGTTAGTTATATGGAAATCCAATCTCCTGGAAGTCGAGTGAAGCAACTAAATATTCAGAAACCAAGAAGGGAGAGTTCCAAGAGCGGACTATGTAACGAGAAACTATTTGTTTCACGAATTTATCTTGATGATTGGATTCCATTGCATCATATTATTTTTTGAATTCAGTATTAAGGCAAGCTTTTCCGGGTTCCTGTTTGTGAATATCATTTGAAGCTACTTGGGCCAGAGAAAGGTACAATAAGCTCATGGCTTATTCAGGCTGGCGCTAAACAATTTATGGTCAGAAAATTCTCTGTGATTTAAAAGCTCGAGATCTTTTTACGAATGCATTTACAGATTTTAGAAGTTTTGATAATTAGCATCCAAGGAGCTTCTTTTAAAAATCCGTAAGTTTGAATAAAACCAGATCCATTCAAGCAAAAACAGAAACGTTAACCTTATTAAAGTTCAAAACCTGAGCAAAAAGAAGATCCTGATCCAAAATTTTGCGCGTCAAAGGAATATTTGCATGAAAAAATCGACTTAAGGGTTTCTTTTCAATTCAAGAACTGCTAGAGGCCTGAATGTCAGAAGATATCAAAGTTATCAAAAGAAAATGAAAGCACACTTTCAACTCAGTTGCGGCACAGATTAAATTTTTTCCCATCTATCTAATATCAAGATTTAATCGAATTTAATCGCATTTGAACTCTTTTAATTTTGCTGTTCTACTGCCCTTTAAAAAAAATACTTCGCAGCTTCGAATTTAATTAAAGAATTTTTTCCAATGGACTTTATTTGCTCATCGAAAGTTTATATTCCCAAAATAAAAGCTCTGAATTATTTGAAGTATATCTAAAAGAATATAGACCAGACCTATCGAAAAATGTTTGTAATGTTGATTAGAGCTAGTGACTTTGTTAATCAGCTTCATGGAGGGGTGAGCAACTGAAAAGCTCAGTTGAGGCAGGTCCAGTGACTTGTACATCCGGCCTTAAAAATCTCAGAATTCTCAGCAAGTGATGGAATTAAATACGCGTTAATTAAAACTCACGAGAGAAATAAATAGCAGCTGATTTCAGAGTCCAAGAAGCACGTTATTTGAAGGAAGAAAAGGATATAGTCACATTCACGAGTCTTCAGGTCCAAATAATCTCATCTGACATCGTATTGCATCACATATTCCATAAATTTCTGTCAAACCACAATATTAAAGAGGAAAAGTGATTAAAAGACGGAATAATTTTTGAAAAAGATTTGATACAGTTTTAGTAATAGCTGATATAGAGGCTGTGCTGGGGACTGCCACCAAGAATATCTTTTCCAAAGTCTTAAATAAATGCTTTAATTTGAACAACTTCCAATTCAAAGCTCCATAACATAAAGTTTTCTTTCGAGAAAAACATGAATAATGCTGACCGTTCGCAAGCGTTCAAAAATCCCTGCTAGAATTTACCAAGGTCCATTTTTTCCCAGGAAAAGCATTTCTCAATCCTCATTTAATGAATTATTGCAACCTCTGGATTCAGACAAATAATATGCAATATATTGCCCCTTTCCCACCCCCATCAAGACTGCAACAAATTTTTCCTCAGGTGATAATGAAGCCATCTTCCATGAATTAAATGTCTCTCTCACGAAAGTATTTTACTTTTAGTTTTTTTGGAAAAGAAATTAAAATAAATAACGTGTTTCAATTTTCATAAGCACTAAATTTCTAACAAGAATGTCTCAGAGTTTGAGTTGAAATTAAATGATAATGCAAGAGGTTTCAGCGCTGTTCAGTACTGATGAATTTGTAAATCTTCCAAATCGTATAATTCCTCGCGAGCGACCTGAGTCGCTCATTTTTCATAGAATGCTCAGCATATTATCTTTGAATAACTTAAATGATGACTTCGCTCTGAAAACAACGTTTTTAATTTCTTTTTGGCTCGAAGCTGCTTAGTGACGTCATCTTCTGAGACTTCTTCTCAGCAAGTGATTTGGATTACAAGATTCCAGCTTTCCTAAGAATACTATTTCAATCAGATTCTCTTTCAAACTCTAACTTTTGGTTTTGATACATAAAAATATAGATGAGGCTTAGAAAATCGTTAAATTTCCAGCAGACTATATGTCAAAGTAGCCAAGTATTTTACTCAAAATGATATAGAGCACATTAAGAAGTTCTGGCGCCAAATAACTCATGGCCTTCTTCCAATGGAAAAAGAACTTTGATCCACAAATTTGTTCTTAAGTCTTGAATACTGTTTCCTTGACTACAGACTACCCAAAATCAATGTCTCAACCTTTTGTGACGTACAACAGCGTCCTCTCAATGAAATGTCGCAGCAATTTTTTGTAAATTTCACTCTCTGGCTAGATTAACATCCAAATCATGCTTCAATTGTCTCGAATTCCTGGAGTTTCCTTCATTATTTCGTCAAATAACATCGATTACCTCTTATTTTGAGAAGTTTCGAGTTTCAATATAGCATGATTCAGGTTCTAATGTGAAAAGCTGAGGGTCGTTGATTCAAGGGTAGTTGAAAGGTCCTTTTTCCCCTCTCAAAGTGAGTATCAGCAGAAAAACTGTCCGAGGAGTTAGAAGCTCAGATAACATCTTCACTGAAGATGGCACAAGGTTATTAAATCCCAGTATTCAAACTCGCTTCATCGAAAAAAGCTGGATTTTCCTCTAGAGGGACGATTATTTTCGAGAATCAACAAAACATTTCAGATTTTTTTCTGTATTCTTCAGGCTCTGCTTCCTTCAACTCCTTCACTCTTTATTTTCTAACTTGGAAATTTTATTTACTACATGAAAATTTATCAAAATGCTAAGAAAAAATGAATCATTACATAGCGAACTGAGGGCAAAATTGCAAGCAAGCCTATGTTTCCATATAAATATGAGAGTTTGATCTCTCATTAATTGCGTGTGGTGAACCTGAATTTTTGAATCAAATTTCAATATCCAATCATGGACATCATAAGCGATTTGCCTCTTATCAGAAAATTGAAAAGCCTATACATAGGCAAATTTCTGCCCTTTTTCTTAGAAAAGAAATAAATTGTTCTAGAATTATCAAAGCTGTAAGGCAATTCTCGAAAAAGAGATTTATTTGAAAAGAATCGATTAGTCTATTCTTGAAGAATCAGCTGATACATGGCATAGAGGCGTAAAACAAGGTTATTAGTAATCTGTCTCAAAACGAAAGGAATTCTTCTTTAATTTGAAAAACAAATGTCTCCAGCTTTCTCTGTTCGACAAGTAAATTTACAAAATAATAAGATAAGTAATTACGTTTATCGGCTGTTTTCCCAGTATAGAGCATACTATCGCTTCTGAAATCAATCACACCAACTGATCCGGACTCAGCAGCCAATCCAATGAATTCTCCATTCGGGCTCCATTTCGCAGAAAGCTCATTACCTAGTTTGAGATAAGAAAATTATCTGTATAAGACCACTCACCAATAATCCATTTATCATAAATTTTGGCAATCTTTCCGGCACGGAGGTCATAAATCTTTGGTTTTCGATAATAATCACCCAATAAGAACAGGTTTCCATCATGTCTCCAATCAATGGAACGAGAACCTATTTGAATTAGTCGGAGAACTAACAAGGAACAAAATACCGTCCACATGATCAAAAAGACTATGAGTTTGAACCCTTTTCTCGAGATCAACAATTCTCACTGTACCTTGACCACTCAGAAGTGCTATCGTAGGGCTCGCGGCGATCGGCTGCCATCGGAGCTTATTGTGAGAACTCCAGTCTATAAAATACCACTCAGAAAAAGGATTAATCTCCGAAAATTACAAGGCAAGCCATTTGGCATTTTACTCAGCAGTTCATCGGTGTCCACATTTGAGATAACTACATTTGTTATAGTGTCTATCAAACCAATTTTTGTCCCTTCAGCATTGAAATCTAGACTCGTTATCGGCCCTTATGAATCGGAAGTGGTTACTAATACAATTAATATAAATATCGCTCACCTTTTAATGCGTTGTGCCATTTTGCCTTTTTGATGACTTTCTTACAAGTGGCATCAAATAAATGATACGAAGCATGCTTTTCGACTGGCAACAGTGCAGTGAGCATTCTTTTGGAGTTTATTGAAAGATCACTAGTTCCTCCTGCGGTTTCGTAATTGAGATAAAATGGATTGTTTTTGTTAGTTAGAAAAATTTGCATGTTACTTCCAATTACGCCTTCAAATCTAAAGAGACATTTTTGTTTGGATAAACTGTATATTCCAAAATTAGCATAGCAGCGCTTCACTTGATGATGCAGTGAAACTAATAAGTCAGTTCCAAAAAACATTTGGACAAAAGTTTCATCTTGATCTTCAGTAATTGAAAAAAATGCAATTGAGCCTCGTCAAAATCCTATTTGTTACGTTTCAATGGAAGATTTATTCCAGAGAAAGAAACTTGCCTTTCTCTTCGTTGTAGATCGTATATCTCTATCAGATTTGTCTTTTGCGAACACCAGATAGCATAGCTAGCTGTGAATCATAAAAGTACGGCGTTATTTCTGTTGCAATTACTGCTGGGGTTAGTTTGGGATTCTATGGTGCTACGTATTGGCTCCATTCCTTGGGAATTCTGTTCTTGAATGAATAAATCCGAAAAATTTATCTTATCGATGATATTTTTCAGTACATGAGTTGATTTTAATTGAGTTCAAATTATCAGTATAAGCAATGTCTCTGAGGAACTGGAAAGAGTTTAAAGTAAATGACTAATAAAACTTTTCAAAGAGAAGTCAGAAAACAGTTTAGAATTACTGTTGATGTAAGGTTTTTCCTTTGAAAGACCTAATTATTTCCAAAAGTATATTGGTTTAATATTAAGAATATTCGCTAAGTTGTAATATCTCGAGTTCTCAATCTCAATGAAATTATTTGAAAATGAATTAAAGAGAACAATGAAGAGAATTTCTCTATGAATTGTACAAGGATAAACTTATGGTTTTTCTGAGTGAGGTAAATGTAATTTAAAATTTTCACAATGTGTAACAATAGCGTCGTTCCTGAAATCAACGGATCTTCAATTTTAAGTTGCTGGTCAAAATCGCTTACATTTGATTCTGGTTGCTTTGAAATCCTTTTATGGCATAGCGTACATGATTAAATACCATTAGAAGAAGAAAAATTCATTATGATATATTCACTATCAAGCGAATGATGTGAAGTTATCCTTGTATTTGGCAAAAAATCCAAAACCTTTTCTTGTGAAATTCATGAAAATATGATCGTAAAGGTGAACTCCAAATGCTGCAATGCTACCTTCAAGCAGCTTCAACAAATCTAGAGGCATTTTTGTAGAGGTAACGATTGAAAAGATTGCGATTTTGTTTCCTGGACAGCACAATGAGAATCGCAAGGTAATTTAAAGATTTGGCTGAAATTGAGTTTCAACCCTAACTTCCCAGAGGTGGTTTTATGCAGCCACGGACTATAAAGGTATATATTTCTTCCTTCAAAGCTTCTTACATAGTTTCCTCCTGAAGATCATCGTATTGATGAAATAGAATTCCTATGAGCATCAATCAAATCACGAACTTCGCTGCATCCAGGCTTTTAGCCATCTATTGGAAAGACTTACTGCTATTCTTCGTACTAAGCTCTGTGGTGTTAAGACTTTGTATCTCTATTGAGTTTGACCTGTGAATAAATGTTCGATATCAAAAAATTTATCAAAAAATATTCAGAAAAGCGGCTTTATTTCTCAAGAAGAACAAATATTTGAATAGTGTTGGACAGTGGCAAACACAATCATCTCCCTAGAAGGTGAAGCTTTGTGAAACTCAGTAGGCATCATTATAATTATAGATCAACTCATATTTATTCCTAAGAATATCGATGAGGTGCTCGTAGGACCCCTTTTGTAGAGTTGCCAGCCCCGTAGTTAGTAGGTTGTTATCATTTAAATTCAAACTTAGCAACAAACTCGGTGGGCTGACCCACGGAAAGAAGCTGCTGAAAGTATTGTGCCATTAAAATTACATTCCTCTCCTTGCATATGATCTAAGCCGAAAATCAACTCTATTTTTGCTAGTTCATTGGAGGTAAAGTGAAATTCTCTCATAATTTTTAACTTGTTTGCTTTCAAATAATAGATTATGAAATTTAACGAATTCTAATTTTTCATAAATTATGTTAAATAATCAGAATGCGTTAAAGTGATAAGTTATATTAGAAAAACTTAATTAATAAACCAAATCATGTAGATAATAGTAAGAAAATAGCTCATATTGCTATCCTTTCAACTCCTCTGAGTTCTACTCGAATTCTTGGTGAGTTCCTCTAGTGCAATTGGACATTGCCACTGCTCTTACTATCAAAGGGTTGACGATCAGCTTCATGAGCTTATAGGTGCATCTGCTAGGATGGCGTGTCAAAGCCCTTATCAATATCACGTTTAAGAGGATCTTAATAAACTCCGTCGTGAGCATGTCTTGCACGAAGGAGATCAGGTAGCTTTTCACCCATGAGGTAACTTCAGTAGTTGTACTGTTTGCAGCAATAACTAGGACTGAATAGTTACAGCCTGCAAAAACAAACAGAACGAGGAAACACCCACAAATTCTCTTGATCGTGGTGATTTTCTTCGATCGAGCTTTCAGTTTCTTGAGGTCTTCTTTTGTCCTTCTTTGCTTCTTTTTATTTGCTCTCTTTAATTTTTTCACTCTGCGAGTAGAAGAATTAGAATCTACATAGAAGTCATAAGAGTTACGCTTCGTGAACAAAAAGTAGCTGGAGAACCACATTGAGGGGAAGAACCGTAAAGGAGGGCAGCAAATTTACGACCACGATTTGTAAAAGTGACCCCTAATGAAGAGTTATTTCAATTCAATAGAAGAGGATTACGTTCTTGGTGACTTTGTTGAAGATAGAAGAAAAGGTCATCAAAATGACGATACGGCAGTACAATAATAGAGCTCTTGCATACCGAGGCAGACTGGCGTCTTCGTATGCATAGACAGATGGTAGTGCGTGCCCATACTATGTCAGAAGGATATCATTAAAATGACAATTTTGAAAAAAAATTTACCAAAACAGATTGCCATAAAAGCCTCCAGAAAGACGCCTTTAATGTTATCGCCTTCAAACTGGGAGGGATAAGCCTGCGCTTCGTTACTGGATTAAAGGGATTTTTAAACTCTAGTTTTGGGAAAGGGTCGATCTTGATGAAGATCAATGACAGCACAAGCCAAATGACGTACGAAACGAGCAACCAAAACGGGTATGAATGCAAGTAGTCATAATTTTTCAAGGCATCAGCTTTCGCTAACTTGAAAAGGTTCGAATTCGTGAACACCGCCAAAAATTGCGATTCCAAGCCTAAGTCTTCTATTGATTCACAGAAACACTGCTGATAATACTGCCCGCCACTATAGATACCCTCCTTTTGAGAACAGCCACTCGCACAAGTGATTGTACTCCCGCTAGTGGCGGGATAGAGAATTGTGGCGGACACGAGTTTAGCAACAGCAGAATTTGTGAGTGAGTCAGGATTGACCAGACTGAATGAAACCAAAGGAGCTGTATTATTCTCTTTTTGAACCTTTGGACATTGCATGAGATTATTTTTCCAATAAACAGCTTGAATATCTACAGCTTGACCAGCAGCGCTTGATGTGTCTCCAGTAAGGATAATTTTTGGGAGGTTTGGCAATGATGTCTGCTTTTTTGTGAGATTAGCAGCTGAGACTCTACTCGAAAGGATGTAAAAATTATCAGCTTCTAAGATTTGATCACCAGAGTCAACTTCTAATCCATAGAGTTGAAGCACGCCGAGTTCTGATAGCACTTGTTTGGCTTGATTGTAAACATTCTGGGAGAGTTCTTGCTGGAGATAGCAGTCCTTCTGGAAGATATAGGACATACATTTATCGAGAGCTCTAGCCACGATCGTCATCTTATCATGGTCAAAGACGTCTCCAGGTTTTCTTGCGTTGAAATCTCCATCGACAATGCTGAAAATGATATCCATAGTCTTTTGTATAACGCTATCAGTGCTTGAGGAGGTGTTGACGAGATTCAGCATTGCTTGGAGATACTCAGTCGACCAGCCCTCAGGATCTACAGTCAAATGCAATCCAGCTTTAGATATCCTATCAAGCATCTGCAGGGACAGAGTTTCGATGAGATTCGCATCATTCTTATCCAGATTGCAGTTGCTTGACACCCATCCATCGTTGCAGATGCATGCATCAGAGAGATAAAGATCTCGGTACTCACAAGCGCCACGATCAGAGCAACTTGGACACCCTGCCCCATCGTTTGAGGTGCTTTGGTTAATCATACTCGCCAGATCTAGAGAGAGATCTGCGTAGAGAGGCGCGGCCAAATTATCCTCAGTGGTTTGGAGACTGCTAATCATCGAAGAAAAGGTATTCAGTGCTTCCGTTAGATCATTCGTTGAATCCGAAATGTTGGATAAGATGCACGTCGTTGGAGCAGATGCATTGACAGCATACAAGGTGGGACATTGTGGAGAGCAGTTCTTGTAATCACTTGTATAGAGAAGGTTATTCGTACAGGAAAGACAGTTGTTTGGTCCAGGGGCTGAGCACGTTCCACAAGATGAGTCACAATCTAATCAAAAGCAATAGAAAGAGATTATTTCATCAAAACCTAGATGAAGGCTTACCGCTGCAGTCAGATGTTGAATTGTCATAGTAAGTTCCGTTTGGGCAGGTAACACATGCTCCGGCATCAAGGATGAGACCTGTAGGGCAAGATTCGCAGTCGCTGCTAGTGGGTCCTGAACACGTTACACAGCCAGGATCACATTCTTATCGAAAATAAAAAAATTTCAAGGTTAGATGGGATTGACTCAATATTAGTTACCTAAACATGACGAACTTCCAATATCATAGTAAGTTCCAGGTAAACAAGGAGTGCAACTCCCATCGGGGGCTAATTCTTCATTGAATCTGCAACTTGTGCATTGGTTACTCGATGGACCATTACAGGTGTTACAAGCAGTACTACAACCTTAATTTTTCAAAGTAATAAATAAATGAATGGTCATGCACAGGTAGATCATTACTTGCACATTTCATAGTTCCATAGTCAAAATATTGTGTCGTGCTGCAAGAGACGCATTGATTACTCGAGGTTAATTCCATGGCCGCGCGACAGCTTGTGCAGTGAATACTACTCATGGAACAAGTCGCACAATTTGAGTTGCAACCTTTGTTTATTAGGCAAAGAATAATGTGAAATCTGTTCATGAGGATAGATTTTACTCTGACAGGAGGTCGGGTTTAAAGGGTCCAGATATTGACCATTTGGACAACCTAAGCATTGACCTGAAGACAAGAAAGTCGGCGCCTCACAACTAACGCAATCAGAACTGGTGCTTCCTTGACACGTTTTACAAGATTCATGGCAATCTAACATTTTCTAGATTTCAAAAAATTCCAATGGAGAAAGAATGAGTACTTATGCAGGTCTTTGTGTAAAAGTCATAGTAGGTGTTGGAAGCGCATTCTGAGCATTGCCCTGAATTCAATGCCGTTGGGGCAGTGCAAGCAGTGCATTGATATGCGCCTGGTCCATCGCACTCTAGACAAGATGAATGACATTCTAAAGATGATAATAATTAGAAAAATAAAGAAGATTTATTTGAAGATACGTGAGCATTTAGGAGGGAGAGTCGTGCTGTCGTAATATTCTCCTGGATTGCAAGAGATACATTCGCCAGGGTACTGAGAAAGCACGTATGGAAGAGGACAGCTGATGCAATCTGAAATGGCCGGTCCCACACAGCTCATGCAAGAGGGATTGCAGTCTATTTAATTCATTTGAAGCGAGATATGATTACAGTGCTATATATTAGTTTACTCTCGCAATTCACTGTTGTCTCGTTTAAAAATGTGCCAATAGGGCAACTCGAGTTGACACAAGAACTTGAGGAAAGCATCATGCCGGCTGGGCATGATGTGCAAGTTGTCGCTGAACCATCACACGTTTGGCAATTAGAGTCACAATCTATTAAGATTTTTGAAAGGTAAAATTGAATTATAAAGCTAATAATGCAAAAATTACCCAAGCAATTTTCACCGTCAGTTGAATACTGCCCAACTGGGCATGGGAGACATTTGAAAAATTGGAGGTAATAATTGGCGGGACAGCTTGAGCAATGGCTTGAGGTCGATCCTGTGCACGTTAAGCAGCTGGAATGACACGCTTCACAATTATTATTTTAGCAGCATCTCAGTACTGTAAATTACGTTGACAAGTTTGAGTTCCTGAATTGTAATATTGATTGCTCAAGCAACTCTTGCACTCTCCTGATTGTAAGTATTTTGGAGCGTTGCATGATGTACAATTGGTACTTGTCCCTGTACACGTAGCACAAGTGACATCACAGGCTAAAGAAAACCACTTTTTGACACTATTTTCGAAAGGATTCATTTACCTTGGCAGTTTGAAGTAGAGCTGTTATAATAGGATCCAGCCGGGCAAGGTTGGCAGGTTCCATTAGTGAGCGTTAAAGGCGCATTACATTTCGTGCATTGGGTACCTAGAGAGCCAGAGCATTCAGCGCAGGTACTGTTACATGCTAAACCACACGCAAATAATTTTCCGCACTTGATTGTGACTTTTCAAATTACCTTTGCAACTACTGCTTGTTGTATTATAATATTGCTGCGTTGGACAAGAAAGACAATAGTTATTCGCACCAAGATATCGATTTAGACTATGATTGCAGGTGAGGCATTGAAAATCTTTCGGTCCAGAACAAGTCAAGCAGGTTGAATGACATGCTAAAGTATGGTTGAAGAGATCAGACAATTTTTTTGTAAATTCTTTACGTTGACAACTAACTAAAAAGGTGTCGAAATATTCGTCAGAACTGCAGTTCAGGACGCACTTTCCGTTTTGAAGAGTCAATCCTGGAATACAACTCGTGCAAGTCGTCCTACTTGTACAGTTGAGACATAAGGAAGGACAAGCTATTCAAAATCTGCATTAGTAATTGTGCTACAGTTTGAAAACTTACAGACGCAGAGATCAGGAGTGAGAGAAAATAACCCTGCTTTAAAGGCATATGTTCCAGTAGGACAAGTAGTGATTGCAGGAGGGGATGTCACATAGGTCAAAACGACATCCCTGACCGCAATCCATGCATCATCGGTAGAATATGCATCAAATCTGAATTCAAATTCTGTGTCGGAATGACCGATGGAAGGAGGGGAGCTGTCTAGATAGTACCACGTCACACTGATATTGAACATGTAATCCTCATACAAGCTGTTTCCGTTGGTAATACCACAGCCCAAATCTACACTCGCAGCACTGATAATATCGTTTTTCTTTAAAACAATCACATCAGCTGAGAAGCCAGCGGCTGACAATGCCACATTTGTATTTGCGGTCCAAAAATCTCCGAAAATAATAGTGGCATTTATTTGAAGACTTGACACCTTTTGTGATGTGCTCGGATGCCTTGCAGTGATCTCGAAGTCAGAATTAGCTTGAGGAGAGCCTCCTAAGTATAGCGTTCCGCCGCACTCATCATATCTTGGAGAGAGAAAACTGGTAAGATCATAGTATGACGAATTCGCGTTCGCTCCCATTATTTCAGTATCGGTAGTGAGGTACGGCTTGATTATGACAGCTAAATCACTTTAAGGCCCCAAAAACTGAGCAAGATATACCTGAAGATACTCTAACTGGAAGGCAAACGATGGTCAAGACTAGCAGAATGGTCAAGGATTTGTTTAGAGAGGCCTTCATCAGCAAAATAGTAGAGTTTTGCCTCCAGAAAGGTTTAAAATTCTAAAGATTTAAAGTTTTATAATTCCGTGGACTCGAAAACATTCATTAGGACATGAATCTAATTAACACCAGTGTACAGAGAGAACTTGCCTAATTTTTTAATTAATTTCTAACCAATTTAATCAGAATGATCCTGAGCTACTTTTTAAAATTTTTTTGGGATCTCGCAAACAGAAAGGGCTTAACCCGGACTAAAGAAAAAGAAATCAAGCATATCTATGTAGTGATTGTTAGATTGCCTGAAACTAATTTTCATACCATCCATGACAACCTATTGTAATTTTTTCACTAGCAGTGGCATCAATGCTTTTTTCTACCGTCGTTCGTGTGGTATTGAAAAGTCTTGAGCAACGGCACTTGCTTGCTTTCATTCGACGTGCTGAGCAAATCCAAAAGAGAAATTAATTCCTCAACTTAATTAAATGACCAAAATCTTTTTCTTCTATGCTTTAACAAATTTAAATATCCCGAAGGAATAGTAAGAAGTTTCGGGAAATGGGCTTGCGAAGCAGAATATCGAAATCTTCATTCAAGTAGGTACCAAACGATGCTTAAATTAATTAACTATCTACATCATGGGAACTATGATTTCACAATACAGACGACTTAATATCACATTGAAAAAATATATTTCAGAGTCAAAGAAGCTTACAAAAAAGCCGTCACATAGGCGACAGCAAGCTCTTGGTTGTAAAATAACTGGAAAATCTAGCAAATTCGTTATGTTTCAGGTTTTGAGAACTAGCAAGCAAGCCTTTTCCCTTTCGAAATTTTAAATTGATTTAAATTATAGAGCTTTGTTCTTTTTGTCTAAGAATGGAAGAATTATATGATTCTAAAAGCACTGAAGGTTTTCTTTAATTTTTTTAATAAAATAATTTGATAAATCGTGCTCCTCAGATACTAAATGGAAGGCCGAACCGAGTTGAAGATCTTAGAAGCTTGGTTGATTTGCAAAGAAAAAATGATCCTATGGAGCAACCGATTTCAATAAAATTAATCTATCAAAATCTCGGGTTTTTGAATACATTTATTTATTGGTCTTGAGAAGAGTGAACCTGTGTTGCTAAGTTAGGCGCAAAAAACGGTTGAGTGTGCTTATAGAACACAGAACACCAACCTGACTCCTCTTGGAGGAATTAGAGAGATTTCATCCATTAGGACCTTGGAACTGACTGAAATTAGTGAGTTTAGGCAAAAATTTAGTCAAGAATTCATTTTGAAGGGGAAACAAAGGAAAATTTTTTACATTAATACCTTTTAAACCAAGAAGATTGAACCCGATGGCTGTCGATTGTGAGTGAGAAAGCACTCTTCGTAGCGACCTCACTGTGTATGAGAATGATATGTGAAATGATGAATTTTTCTTTAGCACATAATTTTGTCAGATTTCTGAGAAATTTCATTCTCTTGAAATCAGCGGGATTGCTTCTCAACGATTTTGTGCTTCTTCACTTTCACACCTTCTATCGATTTCTTATAGTACCTAATGCTTTGATAGAATGATACTCGTGTAAACAGCATTTATTGGGAAATTTTCAACATTTTCTAGTCTCTGAGCAAGGCATGACATCAAATTCAAAAATTACACTGCCGTTTTTAATTGTCGTGTTTAATAAATTATAGGAAAGCAAATCCAAATCAAACTTCGAAAACGAATCCATTCCAACAACAATAGCAATTTTTCGATTGCAATTGTATATGGATGCAACTATGTGAAGCGAGTTGACAATCTCATCTCTTCATTAACGGCAAAGATAGCCCCAAAAGCACGTTAGAAAGAAGAGAATACTTGGAAAAACAGGGAATTCTCACTTAATGGCCAAATTTCAAGATATATAATAATGCAAGAGGACGGATGAGTTTTATATAGATGAGCTGTCGCGTCTGATGTTGAAAAATATATGAGAATTGTTTGAAATTTCAAAGAATTCTCAAAAAAAATGCAAAAAAGGACCCTAAATGCTTCCTCAATATCCAAAAGGGAACATAAAACTACCAATGCAAGTCTAAATTCCCTCAAGGCTCTGAGGAAAAAACCAGGACAATGCAGTCAAACAATAGCAACCAGCTAAAGGATCTCCGGTGTATCTCTCAAATTTTTGAAGGATAATATGAAACGGTGGATCAGTCACTCAGTCAATTTATCAGGAGTTGTAAAAGAACGAAACTAAACGCTCAATCATCCCAGATGTGATTCGAACTATTTCTCATCAAAATTATACAAAATCCTTGGTGGCCTCATTTTGGAGAGACTCACTACTGATCACTACTTAGAAAAGCCGATCTCGGTGAACTGCCATTGTTGCAAGAATTTACAAGACTCAAGCGACCATTTTGCGAACTAAACGAGTGAAATTATTCGAAGTGAATATAAATCTATAAACTCTAAAACCCAATCAAGAATCTGGAGATTATTTGAAAGACGTGGTATTTTGAATTGCCTCATCAACAAGGAAGCCCAAGATGTCGGCGACAGAATGAGAAGATTTAAAATATAGTTTTTCTCCTTATGCATAATCATCAACTTTACAATTTTCATTAAATGATCATTTTACGGAATGCTTGAAATTATGCTAATGAACACAAGAAAAATCAGTGGGAATTTTCTTGAAAAGGATTCTGAGGCCACTCTTGATAGAGTTTAGGGTAGAAACATTAAATCTCATTTAAAGCAAAACGACAGAAAGTCTGAGATTAATGCCATCAAATAGTACCTAAAGCTTTCATTCAGGATTGAAAATGTTTATTTAGCAACACAATCTGGTTTGCAAGAAAGTTCATTGACGGAGACTTATTTGAAATGCTAGATTATCTCTTTACAATTGTCATCCCGCAAAACTCTTTCAGAGGTGTATGAGAAACTTGATTCTCAGGCTTTTTTTAAGATTTCTTGTCAATGAAATCAGCAGAATTCACGTACTCCTAATATCGAAATTCTCCGAATTTGTAAATAAAAAAGGATATTGTAACATTACAAAAACAAAAAGTATTTCTGTTTCGATGCTTTGACAGCTCAAAACTAATAATTATCTGAAAGAGTGCGAAAGCCCATGTTCCAATGAAATTTTATTCGACGATCCTTCGTCAATGGCGAGGCTTTTTCAAGAATAGAAGCTCTCAGTTGAGTCTATTGCATAGTGCAGACCATATCTTCCAGTTACGAACTCAGTTGATCAAGATTCCGTCTCAATAAACTTCCTGGCAATTCTTCTTGGACACCGGGTCAGTCAGTATCTCTCCTGCTATTCAGATCTCATGAAGCCTACAAAAATAATTGCGAATACCAGGAAATAATGCATTAAAGCTTGACAAACATCAGAATCATCAAGGCATTTGCAACAGAAGATGGATGGCTCAGATTCTTTTTTTGGGAAAACTTTGATAAAAAGGCCTCGTTGTTGGAAAGCGCATACCATGATATTAATTGCAATGAGTTTTTCGACTATAATCAGCTACTATGAAATTTTCGCGGCGAAAAGTGGACAAATAATAGAATTTTGTTCTCATTATGAACTACTGAGCAAAGGAAGAATCCATAAGGAATTGTTTGAAAGGGGTCTGCGGGACTGGAAGGACAAATTATTTCGTCCTCAGATAAAATTATCATTGTTTGCTTCATAAGATTATTTCACAATATCCTGTTCTATAAAATCTTTTAAGACCTGTTTTGTTGTCTCTCCGTCTTATAGTGAACTGGGATTTATTAATGAAATGGAGTGATGTTAGAAAAGTTATAGTTGTGCAAATCCTATATAATGAAGGAATAAGTTTTAATGGTAATAACGAATACTTGGCATATAAGTCACAAAAGCCTTCAAATCATTTTGACGATATATATAGAGAGCATATCAACGTTGAGAGAAAGTATCTATTTGAAACATATCCAGGGAAATATTGTGGCTCACAACAGCTTTTTGAAAATATCATCATCATCTTATTTCCTTCTTCTTTGAAACTAACTATTTATAAAACAATTTCCGCTTGTTCAAGGATTTTGCTCGAAAATCGGCAAGTCTTTGGACATTTTTGATTTCACTTCGATCTTTCTCAGATGCTTTGGCTTTCCATATTGCTTTTTGGACAAAATCTTTTCCTCAGAGGAAAGTTTCTTAATCTCTATTTCTGTATTGCAACTGCTTTGGGAAACCTTTTGTTTTTCATCCGCTATTTGGAGTGTTTCAGTTTTCTTGGGTAATAGCTCTCCTTGAACAGTGGGATTAGAATCGTTGGACAGCTCAATCAAGCGAGGTGATTCAAAATTTTGAGGTGGTTGACTTTGGGTTTTCTCTTGGCTTTTAAATCTAAAAATACTTGGTAACTTCAGTAATTCTCTCAGTGTTTTATTCTTTTGTAGTTTTTGTGGCTTTGAGGCTTCCAGCGGTTCTCGCGAGTAAATAACCGGCTCAATGAATTTTTTCTGCATGGCTCCCAGCTCTAGATTTAATTCGGAAGAGAGATGTCTGAGAAACTCATCATTTTCTAATCTGAATTTCACTTCTTGGTTTGCGTATCGCTCTGATAACTCATCAATCTTTTCGTTCGAAAACTGTATACTTAAATCTTTGATTATTTTTTTGGCAGTGGTTCGGAATGATTCTTTGAAGTTTGGAGCAGTCCCAGCCAAAGTCTTGAAACTAGAATACATTTCTTCTTCTTTTTCGCCTACGGCTGCTTGAGAATCAACACTGGCAGTAATCAGCTCACTGCTTTTCATTCTGGGTAACTTTGGAGAGCGAAGCTGGGTCTCTTCTGTATAATCTCCAGATATCCATCTTTGTATGAGCGATTTCTTTCTTTTTGTGTTTCTTCGATGCTTCTTGGGGTCGTCTTGTTTGATCTCTGCTGCTTCTGCTGTATTCGTGATGGCTTCAACTAATTCAGCGTCAGTTTTTAACAAATTGCGAATTTTCCGACGCAACTGCTGTTTTATCTCCATTTCTTGATAGCAGTAGTTCGAATTCTGTAATAAGAAGATTTTCTGCTTACGTAAGATCGCCATGGAGACTAAAATACTTCCACTCATGGTGAAAGAAATCTCATTTTTGAGAGATTCTTCTCGTTTTCCTCTTATTTCCAGGTCGAATGGCGTCCTCGTAGTCCCACGACATTTCATAATGCTCGATATGATCCGGGTGATGAGAGCAACCAGCAAGAAGAATAACCATATCACCCATAAACCAGACACATCCGAAAAGTTTATATTGGAGTGACTTGAAGAAGCAGGACAAAATGTTTCAGTTTGACTTAATAATTTTATTGCTTCTTCGGATCTTATGCTCTGGCGCTTAGCTTCCAGCGCAAGAATAATACCAATGTCCATTTTATTGATGATATCTGAAGGTGCATGAGCGGCCCACAAAATACCATATTGAGACCGGAGCACATTTTTCACTAAGAGGAAGAAGTCACAATTCGTTTTTCCAATGTCTTCTATGACAGGTGTATCAAATAGGAAATAATTGCAGTTTGTTCTCTTGATGACATCAGCTATCATTTGGCTTGTAGTTGCCTCTTTTATCCCCAGAAATCTGATGAACCTCCCTCCCAAAGTTTCAATATGATGCTTATATATAAGAGGACCAGAAATTTGATATCCTCTAACATCGTTGATACTGTTGATTTCTTTGAAACTTCTTTGCTGCGAGAACTCGTTCGTCAAATGGGCAGTAAATAGTGTTAACAGAATAACCATGGTCAGCTGAAAAATGGACTCCACGAGCCTCGATTCAATGTTTAATCCTTTCAAGAACTCCAATCTGAATAAATAAGAATAAAAGTGGTGTAGATAATTCAAACAGTCCTGGTTTTTCATTTGGAAGATGTATAACATGAAGCCAAGCAGCATTGGGAGTAGTAAAATGGCCAGGTACAGGTTCCAGTGGAAGGCTTGCAAATAATACAGATTTCCAATTAATGAGCTATTAGATTTAAAGTAACCAATTGAGAGCCCACTTTGCATGGTTGACACCGAGAAAGACATGCCAGGCGTTTTTAGAAATTGTGATTCCATTGGCCATGCACCAAAACCTCCGATGATAGAATTATCTGGTCCAACCGAGGACAGCGTTGTTAAGAAGGTATCAGTAGTAACACATTCAAAGACGATGTCTTCTCCATAAGTCAAGTTCGAATAGTTCATGGCATCATGGAGCAGAGAAGGCTCATAACCCACGATTAAAGCTGAGTTATTGGGATTATTGATGTCACATTGAACGATGTATGAGAAAGCTGGAACGATTAATCGATAAGGCTTTTGAGGGAGAGCATTCGTGAGTTCAGCTATCACGATTGCTAGAATAAAGTTCAGGATAGATCCCATAAATCACTTATCAGCTCTTTTGACTCCCTTTGATTTATCAAGGGTTTTTCCGGTTTAATGCATTAAATTGGTTATTGTCTTAAATTAAAGCTTAAACAGCAATCATTTATTCACATGCATCTTCCAAAATTCTTCGAGTAAGAGTCTTTTGAACGTCATTAGAGAGAGGAAGACTTGAGAGAGGCATATGATCAATTGAGATTAGAACATCAGGAAAAAATTTTTTTTTCTTCTCATATTAATCATAATCTTACGAATAATGATGATCCATGTGGATTCAAGGTAACTAAGTAGATGTCTGCCCAGAAATATTCGTGTCACAAATACTCGAATATCTACTGTATTCAATCCAGGTGGAAGAATTCTCGAACGAGAAGTTATAATTTTTCAGAATAACTTGAAATTGTTATCAAAACGTTCCACTGTTTGAACTTTTGTTCAATAAGACCAAGCTTAGACCCAAGTCTCAAGCATCTCATAAGAAAAAGATGATAAAAAATTTTATACAACCACCTTCAACTCATATTGTCATAACAAATTGTTAAGTCAAGAAAACACTGCGTCGGATGTTCAAGAGCTTTTATCGAAGTTCGGAAAGTCTTTGAAGATTTTTGAAATCACTCCAATTTTTCTAAGATGTTTTGGTTTTCCATATTTTGCTTTGGAAAATAAATTCTCTTCAGATGAAAATTTCTTTTACTTTGAGATTCCCTTTGCCTCTCATCGATTATTTGCAACATTTCAGTTTTCGTGCATAATAGTTCTCCATGTGAAGATGGATGAGCTTCATTCGGCAGTTCAATTAAGCGGGTGATTCAAAAATCTGAATCGATCGGTCTTGAAGCTTCTCCTGAGTTTTTGAGTTGAAAATCCTAAGCGACCTCATTAACTCTTTTAGTGTTTTATTTTTCTGAGCGTTTTTGGCTCTGCTTTGGGTGATGGCAGCTCTTGAAGGTGACTCTATAAAGGTTGTCTGAATTGGTTCGAATTCGATTTTTAACTTGGAAGAGAGATCTCTGAGAAATCCCTTTTTCAATGAGTAATTGTTTCTCTTTGGAAGCGTATTTCTCTAAAAGCTCGCCAATTTTCTGCTTTGAAAACTGGATATTCAAAATCGGCACTTATTTTTCTTGCAGCGCCTCAAAAAGTTCTTTGGAGAGAGGAGTGAAGCCGTCCAAAGAAGGCTGAAAATTTGAAGAAGATGATTCTTCTTTGGCTGCTTAAGAATCAGTTATGATTTCGTTATTTCTCATTTTAATAAACTTTGAAGAATGAAGCCGAGTATCATCTGTATAATCACCAGATATCCATGTTTGAATGAGCAATTTATTTCTTCTTGTGGTTCTCGGGTTCAATTCTTTCCATATCTTTTTTGACTTCGGATTTCTCAATGAATAAATCAGTGAAATATAAATTAAAACAAGTGCTTAGCAGTCACTAACGTTGGTGTTCTTCGTGTACATGAAACTTATGCAGTTAGTAAGGTAATTGTTGCTTAATTCATCGAAAGGGGGTCACCTATTAAAGAGACTCTATTTCAATGCGTGCTTCAGACTCATTCTCAAATTTTCGATCTTTAGCTCTCTATAAGAATTATTTCAAAGATTACGAATGAAATACTTGCAACAGGTGCAAAATCTGTAAGAAAATACTATTCTTTCGCTAAATATTTCAAGATGAGCAAGATTTGAAGGATTATTTTAGAATCACATATAACTATGCACTCTCAATGTGTCTGTCTGGTATTTTAAGGACGAATTGCGGATTTGATTAAATTAAATTTTGTTTCTCAAGTCTAAAGTAGTTTTGAGCAAGTGATTATGGACACTAAGAACGAGGCATCACCCATAGATTTTCAAAGAGGAGTAGAACAATATGGTGGAGATGAAGAGAAGTTTTCGTTCATGCTCGATAGATTTGAGGAAATGGTACTAAACTCTGCCGTAAAAGAAATGCACAAAGCAATGCTTAAGAAACAATGGATGCAAGTGGATGCAAACGCCAGCATAGTCCATAACTCTGCAGGTTTCTGCCTTGCAAGGAAGTTAGATTCCTAAAATATTTCATTAGGCTATATAACAGCTGCTCAATTGCAAGAAAAGGCAAATATATTGATGAAGAAGGCCTCAGAACCAACAAATAGTAAAGTCGACAAGGAAGAGAAGTCTGAAGAATTGACTACTATGGAGCAAGAGATAATGAAAGCATATTTCGAGTTTATGGAGGCAGTAATAGATCTAAAACTATATCTTGCAAAACGCATGAAGAAATCTTTTGATCCTACGGAGCTTGAAAATTATAGTAAACACATAATGTTTTTCTGGATATTCAAGTATTAACCAGAGAAAGAAGTTTCCAATGTATTTAATGTGAAAATTGCGACGAGTAAAACGGATGGAGATGTGAAGGCTGGTGATACCTCAGATAATAAGGCCTTATAAAACTGTGACGAGATTATACTCATGATTTTTCGAGCTGAATATTTGTTATTTTGTCATCGACTCAGCAGACATATTTAGTTCGGATTTTTAATCTTTGTGAATGCTCAAATATGCGTTTAATATAAGAAGGCTCGCTATTCTTTGACTGTTTTGAATCGATTTTTCTTAATGACAGGTAGATTCTACTGGCATTTGCAATGGTTCATACTGATATATTTTTGATGCTTGTTAATTTTCAAAATTGCAATGTGGTATCGGAATCGCCTTCTCTGGCTTATGGCAATTCACTCTCGCTGCCCTTGCCATCATGCTAATCATGATGCTTGCTGGTAAATGCAACGTGCACCAGAGCCAAGGATTCTCTTCTAAGCATGAAGCGAGCTATACCGACGCGAATGGAGCAATGACTGCGTATGCTCGGAAGGGAACTCGCTCTAAATTCTTGTAAGAGTATTTGTTATTTTTCACTTTTCAGTTATACTCAGGTTGTATTGAAGACTCTAAGTTGTTATATCCATACATTTATTCTTATCTTGAACGATAATTCCTAGCCATATTATGAATCAGCAAACAGCTGAGAATGATATTTATTTGTTTCATTTATTGAAGACATTTCATGTATAATACGAACTATTAACTACAAATGCCAAAGGAATTTTCAATCAAAGATGCAAAATATTAAATCAATTGAACTTGGATGCGTGATGAGAGACCTAGAGATGGGAAAATCCTACTACGCAGACGAAAACAAGTCAGAAAGAGAAAGAATCACTGTGCCAGCATATTTTGAATACTCCTCAAGGTCTACAAAAAAGGAGATTGAATAAGGCCCAAAACTCAAAGGTGTATAAATGAATCAGCGCGTTTAAATATGTAACTCGAGAAGATAATACAATTTCTGAGGATCTTGAGATCTTCTACAAATTATCGTAAAGCAAAATTATTTTATTAAAAGAAAATTCCGATGATATCAGGCTCTCAAACTTCACTAGCTTTTTGTTCCTATCTAAAGCACACTCTCGGACTATATGATCTCCAGAAAGGAATTGTAGATTCTAGCCCTGGAGTAAGGATCAACAACACCAAAGATGCATGTAATTTCTTCATTTTATCGGCTGAAAATAACTTTTTTCCTGTGGATTGAAGCCTGGACTCATGTCAGAGAAGTTTTAGGAACAAATTTGATGATTTCTCTCAATCAGTGCATGAATTTAGGTGCCAATTTCGAATTGATTGATTGGTCCAGAGGGAAATTCAAGACAGTCTTTACATTTGAAGAGGTTTATGGAAGTAAAATGAGAATCATTTTGAAACTCTGATGTGTTTACATCGCTAGAGGTCGGATACGGGGATATTGCCTATAACACCCGGCGGAATCTGGTGGCAATGATACCTGTCAGAGGAAATGTGTCGTACCATCTTTTTGAACTTACAGAAGACAGTGGCCAACCAGGTCTTTCCCTGGTAAGGAAGGCTAAGGGGCATCCACAGCAAGATTCACGTGATATGAATCATTGTTATAAAGATCTATAAATTCTTCTCTGACGAAATTAACATTTTATCAAGGTTTTTCGAGCTCTTTTGATATCAACCAAGAAGGACGTATAATTGCTACCA
>ENA-UOTZ01000875-UOTZ01000875.1-compost-metagenome-genome-assembly--contig:-NODE-875-length-23692-cov-10.758374_pt1 | contig 23692 bp, 11 predicted proteins | sample MGYA00238144_ERZ746983 | MGnify/ENA primary metagenome ERZ746983 (study PRJEB28759, sample SAMN06268863) | compost metagenome | isolation source: single cell | place: USA: California, Emeryville, Joint... | reverse complement strand
GAAAAACATTGAAAATCTAACCAAAAGACGAGGAGTCTTTAATATTAGCTAGCTGCTCATCCAAAGAACAGAATAGTCATTTTTGATTTCGAACATTAAATTTTTCATATACATCTAATATGAATAATGATACCCGATATCTTGGTTCTCCTGCTTGTTCACAGTATTTAGTACACTTAGCATTTGTTCGTAAATGCGTACTTCAAGAAATAATTAACAACTTCTAAATCCCTAATTTTGTAGAATGAAATCAATTTTAGACTTCTGGAAACCTAAAGGTGCTTAGTTTCGACATCTTTTTCCACTCTTCCATAATTTTATTACCTTTTCTTCTTCCAGCGACAACCCAAATTTTCTTTCAGCCATTCTCCGATGTTTTTAGTTCCTTAAAAGACAGATCTCTGAATGCGAAATATTTCAATATATCAATAACGGTTTTAGATCAAATGAACAATTTTAAAAATTTTTTTTTTTCAAACAACTAAACAAATATGAATCAATTGACTTATACTTTCGAAAATAGGTTCTCTATGGATATATATCCATGCTATCTAAAACAAATATTCATTCTTTTCTAACTAACTAATAAGCTCTATTACAATTTCTACTTCATGCTTTCGAAATATTGCCTCAAGATATCAACGAGGATTTTCGGAAGAGTCGACAGGTCATGAACGATGATATAGAACTGGAATGGGAAGTCATCGAGGTAATTCGTCATCGTCACATTCGCCTTTCCGTCGACGTATTCGATCTTGGTGCTTCTGATGTTCATTATCGAGTCCTTCGCTTCTTTCTTATCAAGGATAATGAACACGTACAACTGCTTATTCTCCTCAGCTTCTCTTACAAGAGGTCTCAGGAGATTCTTATTGAGCCGACCATCAGAAATAATAAAGCAAATCTGCTCCGCTGTTGAGTCACGTTCCTTCCATTCCTTAAACAAATCAATTCCTTGTCTCAAGAAATTCACCATGGACAGATCTGAGCTGTTCTCGTCGAAGTATTGGAATTTGAACTGGGAGAGTATATATGGTCCTTCATTCGAGGTCAGTGGCTTGTCAAACGGATGTAGCAACTGCAATCCTTGCTTGATTCCTGAGATCGCCAACTGTCCGATTTCGAGCCTTGACATGGCGAGCGCCATCATTGTTAGCGATTCCAGAGCGAGGAAACCCACGTTTTGCTCGCTCATACTCAACGAATCATCGATCGCCAACATAATCTGGAAGTTTCTCTTGTTAGGGTCCGAGCGGCGAAGCCATATCTTATCCTTGCGATAGTTTGAAGCGATATATGGAATAATCTTCTTCATGTTAAGTCTCTTGCCTAATTTTTGGTGTAAATAAATGTTTTCTAACAATTTAGCTTGTACCTGATTTATAATCTCCTTTAAGTCCAGATATCTTAGTGGGTTCTAACACAGCTCGCAGCTCCTCACAAAGATGAGTCGCTTGGTTTCGAGAACTGCTTTCAAGTTCGTTCCAAACCTAAATTTTTCATTGAAATAAATTCAATCGCTCAAATGTAAGTCATTACCTTTAGTCCTTCTTCTTGATTAAGCGAATCAAGCTTCCATTGAGAAATCAAATCTTCTAGTTGTTCCTTTAGCTCTTGGTGAGTCTTAGACGCTTGCAATGGAACTGTTGCCTGGTTCTTTGGATCATCTTGCTGTATCCTGAATTGCTTCTTTGTGGGTTCGATCTCCATTCTATTGGAAGCTGTGAGTTCATTCTTATTCTCCTCTCTTCGTGGAGTCTCTTGCATAACTTTTTCGATTTGATCCTTTTGCGCCTTCTCAACGAGACTCTTTGTTTCACGTGGAAGAGACGGCAGTGCGCTGGCCTTATCTTTCGATTGCGATTCCTTGACTTGGTTTTGCGATTTTGATTCCTGCTTTGTCTCCTCCTGCATCTCTTTCTTTGCGTTTGGCTTCTCAAATTGCTCGTTTTCAGTCGTCATCTCTGGATTCATATCGCTAACGAACTCTCCAGCGTCTTGCTCTTGTTGGTTCGATGAGGAGTTCATCTGCATGCTTGGGTTCGTGCTCGTCGGCGCATTCGTTTTCAATGAGTTTTTGAAGCTGTCACTCTGGTTGCTCTGTTGAACCGCCTCAAACAACATATTTTCAGCCATTTTCGGGTCCTCCAACACGCTTTGAGTTCTTTTATCAGGCTGAGTGTTAGTTTGCTCTTCTAGATTTTCTCTGACGATGTTCAAATCCTTGATAAAGTTATCGAGATTCTCTTTCATTTCCTCGCTCATCGTAACGCTATTCAAATTCTCAATCAGCTTCTTCACAAAGTCCTCGGTGTTATTGCCCTTTTCTTCAGTTTGCATGGCTTCATCACCAAATAGCTTGCCTTCCTTCTGCATCTGCTCCTCTTGGTTCACTCCGCTCTGCTGCTCCTGTTTCTCTTCCTCAGGCTTATCGTCCTCTCGGACTTCGTTTTTGAACCCTTGCTTGCCCATTTCCGGCTTCTTGCCCTGATTCTTCTGTTGCTGTGGCTTGCTGCTGAAGTCTTTCTCTTTATTCTCTTCTTTTTCACCCTCTTCTTCCTCGATTTCTTCACCGTCCTTCTTAGCTCCTTCGTTTTCGATATCCATCTCTTGATCCTTCTGAGCATCGTCTTTTTTATTGGTTTCTGGCTCCTTTTGCGGTGCTTCTTCCTCCATATCTTCTGCGCCTTCTTCGTCATCGTCGAGTTTAGCTGACTTGTTCTCGTCCTTTTCAAGGTCTGCTTCTGGCTCCGACTCAAATGAAACTTTCTCATCGCCGTCGTCTGGGATATCGAGGTCCTTCTGCTCTTCATTAGGCTCCTTTTTTTCTTCTTTCTCGTCGTTTTCTCCTTTACGGTAATCTCCTTTCTCATCATCCTTCTTCTCTTCCTCTTCCATATTATCCTGAGGCTCCTGCTCGTTGATATTGTCCTTGTCTTTCTCTTCTTCTTCAGGTTTGAAGGCGTCGTAGTCTTTGGCTTGTCTTTTTTCAGATTTCTCTTTCTTTTTGTTCTCCTTCGCTCTTGCTTCCGTCTCTCCTTTCTCTTCCTCATCATGGAATTCGAGCTTCTCTTCCTCACTCATCGACATATTCTCATCGCCGCCGCCTCCGTTGTCATCTTCTTCCTCTTCCTCTTCTCCCTCGTCTTTTTTCTCGTCATGCCACATCTTGTAATCAAACTCGTTATCAACTGAAGAAAACTCGTCGTCTTGGTCATCAGGGTTCTCTTCTTCATCCATTTGATTTTCTTCGTCCTTATCTTTGTCGTAATTGTCTCCCTCAAAATCATTTTCCATGTCCACTGCCTCTTTCTCCTCCTTGACCTTGCGCTGGTCTTGCGGCTGAACTTTCTCTTCATCATGGCGCTCACCCAGGACTTGCTCCTCGAATTCAATCTCTTTTGAAACGTTCTCCATGCCCTGACCTTCACCAATACCCGTGCCGTCAGCTGCCTTGAAATCCCCTTTTCCATCACCATCGTCATCACCTTCTTGGCCTGGTGGCGAGCAGAATCCTTTGTAGGTCAAATTGTAGACAACAGTTGACACCAAATAGTTGAATTTATCAAGGGTCTTTTGCGTCTGGAAGCAGTAAATGGTACCCGAGGAAACTACCAGCCCAGCGACTTTCAACGCCGCGGACAATTGCAGCAAGAGATCTTTGGTGTTTCCTCCGAAGGTGAAACATGTAGCCGGGAAAATTTGTTCGACTTTTAGATTTTCTAACAACGTCCTCAACACTTCAGTGATGTTTCCCCATTGTCGTTCTTCATTCTTGCTGAATGTCTTTCGAGGGTCATTCGCGGCCAAGGGTTCAGCGTTCTCGTCGCCTGCTAGCGCACTGAGGACTTTTGAGTATTTATTCTGCTGTTTGGCCATGTTTTGAAGATAAAGTGAGATCTGCTTAACTGCTTCTTCGAAAGGTTTGCCGTCACTGAGTTCCGTGACCATTCCCTGAGCTTCGTTCAGCACGGCTTCTATCTCATGAGCAGTTGCCAAGGAGTCGTGCTTCACTTGAGAGCAGAGTTTGTCCAGCAATCCCAGCAGGAAGACATCGCCAGACTCTTCTCGTGGCAGCAATTTATCCACACTCACGCAAATTTCCTTCAAAATAACCAAGTTGCTCTTCAATTTGCTGATATCTGCTACACCAACCACAGCTAATGGCATGATTGGCTCGAGAACCTTGGTCAGTTCTTTTGCAGTGAGACGTAACTCTTGCAACTTTCCTTTCACTTGCTCTGATATCGTCATTTTCATTTTTACCATTGCTTGGTCAAACTGATCGAGTTGCAAGAGAAGATCATCCTTCCCGTTCGCGCAATCTTTGAGTGCTTTCTTCAGTTTATCGTTGGCCCAAACGAATTGCTCTTCTTTTTGTTTCAACGCGTTCTCAATGTAGAGAACCTGCTTTTTAGTCTTCGAGAAAGATGTTGCTCTTTCCAGCAAAGCAGTAAAATGAGCTCTCATTGTGCAGTTGTAGTCCCAGAGCGAGTTAATAAATCCATGGGAGCGGCGAAGGTCCTCCATGCTGATCTCAGGGCAGAAGCTCTTATTGCTTCGAATGACGTTTTGGTAGTCCTTGCTTCTTCTTGTATATTTGAAAATCTTATCAGCAGATTGTCCAAGGCGAGTCGTCAGTTCTTTGGTCTCTGTCGCAAACAGATTCACCACAGACTCTTTTATTTCAGCCATAGACCCTTCTTCTTGCATTTGCTCCAAGTCGAGTCGGTCCTTGAATGAGGCCTCATTGATTCCGAGTTCCTTGATAAACTTCAAGAGGTCAGTAAAGGCTTTCATCTTGGCGTTTTTCGCGGTGCCTTCCTCTCTCAGGGCCTCCATTCGTCTAAAGAACGAGTTGATGCTGTCCTTGAGATACTCTTTCAGCGAGGAGATTCCGCTGCTCTCTTGCTCCATCTCCTCTTCACCACGAGTAACTTCAGTTGTCGCGAGACTTCCTTCTGCCATTAGTAATGCATTTTTATTCGCTTCGAACTCATGACGCAAATTCTGAGGGACAAGGGCCTTGATCTTGCTTTCTGATAGTGGGAAAACAGCCTTGATCCAGTTTTTGAATATGATCGTTTGGGTTTCTTGTCCCTTTGGGAAAACCAAATGGTGGTGGATGTTCGGAATGGTGATTGGCTTGAATGATTTTGGATCGAATTCTTGTCGGTTAATTGCCTTGAAATCAAGTGTGTAGGTTGAGACGAAGTGTGACATGCTCTCTGTGAGGTAGTTTTCTCTGAATGGCTTGAAAACGATGTTTTCCATTGGTTCTTCGAGGGTTTCTTCGTAGCGTTTAGCAATGGTGTTCAGCTTTCTGTGGTACTTTTCGACAGTGCTAGAGTTGGAAAATCGTATTAAAAAACATCGGAAGAAATCGTATTTCTATACATTTTCAGAGTATGATGGTTGTGAGAATCCCAACGGTTGAGAAGAATGAACTCTTTCACTTGTTTTTCCTGTGAAAAGTTAAAGAAAATTAATATTCATAATGTCAAAGTGAGAAATTTATTTACCATTTGTTGATGGACTTCTTGTTTCTTCTTTACCCAGAAGTCGAGGAAAAGGCTGTAGAAATCATGCACTGACTTCAAGATAGACACCTTCTTCTTATCGAACTTCGAAGCGTCTTCCTTTGACGCAGTCGTTTCGAGAATTTTCACAATGTAATTGATAATCTTCAGTCTGATTTCAAACGTCGCAAAGTTAGCTCTTCTCACGAATTCCTCGCTTATCTCAAAGACCTTCTCAGGCACATTGCTTTCAAGCAAGAACGCCATAATCCTCGTAAGTAACCCAGCCTCTTTACATTGGATTTTCTTTTCGCTTTCCTTCAACAGCATTCTCCAGCTCTCTCTTTCACATCTTCTCCAACGAATGACTAACACGCGAAGCTCTTCATATTGCTCAGTCATTCTAAACTCCGCAGGCACGTACGCGTTCCATTCCTCCATTTTCAACAGAGTATGAGACAAAACTGGCAGAACTCGTGGAATTGAGGTGAAATGCAGTGGCAGTCCTTCCAAATAATCAACGGAAACCGCAATATTTTGCAGGTTAGGGTTGCTGTAGAACATATCGTTTTCGAGAAGCGTCTTGCATCTTTTCAAAATTCGCTCCAACACGAAGAAAAGCAAGCTCATCTCCGGTAGGTTCTCGTTATCGTAGAATTCGGCATCGATTTCTTTGGTCTTTCCGCTAAGAATATGTCCCAAGAGTCCTCGAATAGACATTCCGAGGTTAATTCGACTACTAATCAGCTCCTTCTGGAATCCGGTTTTTCTATTGGAGACGTCTAACACGAGCGAGAGGATATTCGAGATGTGGTTGTGGCTCTTCGTGGGGGTCTTGAGGATCAAGTTTGAGATGATATCAAGGAACATCTTGTCGTAGGTTATTTTCTTGCGTGGCTTCATGTCTTGGGTGTCTGTTTCCGCGCCCTTAATGCTGTCCAAGATGTCTTTGATGGACTGTTTGCTCGCTAGTTCTTCTAAGCCGGCTTTATTCTCTTTATTGTGGAATCTTTCCTCGATTTCCAGCTCTTCTTGCTGCTTATGGAACTCGACGGCCTGTTTGGTGTATTCATCGATGATCATGCTGGAAATTTGCTTCTGTAGCTTGAGATACTGTACTGAACGGTCAAATTTCAGGAGGTTCTTAGGCTTGAAATCATCGTCAGAGTCCTCTTCTTCTTCCTTAGGCTGGAAATGGGTATGGAATCGTTCAAATAGGATCACGAAGAACGGAACATTGAATTTAGTCTCCCAGGCCTGGTCTCGTAAAGCAGGATACTCAGTAGTAACGTTAGCGAGACTGGTCAACTTGTCTATAACGTCCCTCTCGAGATTGCTTTCCGCTGAGAAGTTCAACGAACGTTGCGTTAACAAAAGTAAGTCGCTATTTTTCATTAAGAAAGTCATATCGTTATTAGACTCAGTAGCCTTTGGCTTGCTGTTATCCGAGTGCAACTCTATAAGATTCAATCCCGCGAACATCAATGGGATCAGGATATCTCTGAATGACGTGAAGTACTCCGAATATGCGGAATCCGCCCAATTGATGACGAATGCTGCGAAGTTCTCTGGTCTCTCTGGTTCTGCCAACATTTTAGTAATTTCCTTGATTCTTGGGGTGGCTCGGCGATGGAATTCTGAATAAGTTTCGAGATAGTTCTCACCGTTCGAGGTTCTGACGATGATATCGCTCTCTTTCGCCTCTTTCTTCAATTTCAGCCGGTCAGTCGTTCCAATAAGCCTCATATTCTCACCCAGTGAGTCATTATCCGCACAAAACACGAGATTATTAACAGTTTTCGTGGAGTTTACACGCTCTGCTAGGTTGTCGATCTGATAAGAGATTAAATCTGCTGACAACTGCTCTTTAAAGAACGCAAACACTGAATCTGGGTTCGAAGAGAAATCAAACAATCCCCAAGCGAAAGCTGCTAGTTTGTGTTTGAGACTTAATTGTGTAAATCCGCTGGATATTTCTGATGTCAGAAGGTCTTTGAACTTCTCAAGCGCTTGTCTGAGCGTCACGTTCTTGTCTCCTACTCCCATGAGCTCTGTGCCTGCCAATGAGATCAGTTTCTCCAACGACTCCTTGTTAACATCATCAGCGGAGTTCAGGAAGCCTGCGATATCGGTAATCGTGCTTTGGGAATCAAAGAGACATTTGGCTATCCACAACACGATAAATTTGACCTCATTGCTGATTCTGGTGTCTCTGACTGCGAATTCCATCCTCAGAGATTCAGCGAGGCTATCAAAGACGGCCTGTTTCAAATAAATGTTCAAATACGTGTTCTTTATCGTGCTTTGAGTCAGAATTTGATGGCATTTGGCTGCGATGTTGTAAGGGCTCATTCCCAGCACTTCCATTTTCCTTTTGACATTAATGAGATCGATTTCAAGCCTGACATACAACTCTATGATCTCCTCAAAGATTACCGATTCAGCGTTCATCAAATAGCAGAGGAAGAGTTTGAGTCCTTCAGTCAGACCCAGATCAAAGAGCTCGGGTTCGTAAAGTTTCTTGAAATGCGCTCTCCACACCTTCTTCACATCAATGCTGGTCTGTCCCTCAGAAAGGGCTGTGAGCATCTCCTTCATGAGCAAGTTGCAGACAATAGAGAATGTCTCCAGTCTGAGATACTCGATAAAGATGACCAAATTGCTGTCCTTAAATGAAGGATTTTCTCTAAGCTCTCGTTTGAGCGCTGCTTTCACAAACGTCTCGTTTTCGTAGATTTGCACGGTCTTAATCGGCTGATTCTCATTCTCATCGATAATATGTAGCTCGCCTGAGGCCTTGAGCTGAACGTGCATCGGATATTTCTCCTGCAGTTCCTTGAAATAGCCTTCTACGAGCAGTTTGAGCGATGGAAGCAGCGCAGTGGCCTGACTGCGAGGCAGTTTACAGAATTTATTCAAGATAAGGCCGAACAAATTAAATGATCTTTTCGTGAACTGCTCATCAGAGAACAGCAGGTCGTTTAATTTCATTTTCTGTTCGAGAATCTCCTTGGACGCTCCTCGGTATTGAAGATAGAAGGTCGACTCTGGCTCACTGAGCAGGTACAACAACAACCTCACGGATTCGTAAATTTCTGCGTGTTTTGGCATCGTTTGTCTGAATTTGCCTCTGAGCCATAGAGTGCTTGCGAGAGGAATTTCTTGTTGATTCCCTTCGGTAGGTTGATCCTTGGTGATGTGCTTTTGCAGTTTCTTATCGAGCAATACGAACAGAGGGTCCAAATTTCTCAGGTTCTTTCTGGTGTTTTGGACGAGGTAGCTGCAGATGCTGGACGCCAAGAGGAAAGTCTTTTCAGGAATGCTCTCTAATTTCTGTAGTGAAGTGATTCTGGCGCTGAGCTTTTCCAAAAAGGCAGCGATTGCTCGGTACTCGGTGTCCGTGAGCTTTCCTGTGCTGAGTTGGTCATCGATCAGTGCCTTGAGGCTCTGGAGCAAATTGTAGCAGTATAAGATCTGAATGTACTGGAGTACTTGTGGCGGCTTCACGCTTTGATAGGTCTCTCCAAGTATGAACGCAATCGCTCGCTTGCTCCAATATTCGTTCTCAATGCCGAATTTCTCGATGAGGAACAGCTTCTCGAAGTTGCTGAGCTTTGCGCTGTAATCGAAGCTATTAACCAGTGCGTTTTCGAAGAAAATCCCTTGATTCACACCACCCGTCAGCCACGTTCGCGTCTCAATGTTTTTGTCGTTAAGATGAATGCTCCAAAGCGAATTTAAGCTAGAAAGTGCCGGCACAGCAAGATGCTTGCCGTAGACTTGACTCGAGGCTTGCTGAAGCGCATTAAAGATATCTGATTGCTCTCTCTGGATTTGTATGAATCGGTTTAAAAACGTCGCGAATAGCCCAATACGCTTCGTGGCAAAGGCTCTTGAGGAGTTATTAGCCAACTCGTTGTAGAAATCAGTATCAATGCCAATCAGCAAGTTTTCAAGCGCTGAATTCGTAATGCCATGATCTCTGAGGAGTTTCTTGAGGTCTCCGATATAAGCTTGGTTAAGTGCGTCGTCTAGTTTCTTTTCCAGGGTATTATCTGTAACTCCTTGTTTCGGCTTAAGAGCAGAGGTGACTGATGGGCCTCGGAGATGAAGCTCAATGCAGCGGTTTCGAATTGGATCGGAAATTTTCTGTGCCTCGTCGAGAGTTAGGAAGATTTTAAAATCAGGATGTGGAACGATCTTAAGACTCTTCGAGTCGCTCAGAGCGTGCTCGGTGATGTAGAGCACACCGCCGGGTTCTAACAGCGGATTGATTCTTTCTAGAATAGCTGAATTACATTTTTCAACGTCCTCGAGTAGCACCCAGTCTCCGTTTCGTGCAGCCTTTATCAACTCGGAATCGAACCATGAGAAGAATATCGTTTGTTGGTTGAGGCCGCTTGCCAGTTTGCTTATTTGTTCTCTAAATGCCTCAATTTCAGCGTCGATTGGTTTTATCTGCCCGATCTGTCCCTTGTTGGCAGCCAATACGTCTAATATTTGCGAAATTGGCACCAATTCCTTCTTATAATCAACGTTTTCTTCAGCTCGGATGCAGACTCTTTGCACACTTGCGCATGTATGGAGGAACTTCTGCAAGAGTTGTCCTAAAGCCATGAGGTCCGAGGCCGCGATTCTGTTCTCTGAGGTCAAAACAATCGATTTCAGCAACGATTCGACCCAGGACTCAAGCTCAGTAATGAACGTGAGAATCTGTCTTTTAACGTCATTTTGATTATAGTTTCCGATCAAATCGGTCGAGTCTGTCGAGCTATTCAATTGAATTCTCACAAGTCTCTTGCCAACGAGCTTGCAAAGGAGTTTCACTGTTGACGCTCTACCTGAGCCTCGGGGTCCCGAGATCAAAATCGGCCAAGGTTGACTTAAAATCTTGGAAATGTGCTTTATTTGCATTAAGTCCTTGTTAAGAAGCAAAAACTCCTCTGATTGTAAAATTGATTGAGCTTGGACTGGATTTCTCGCGATCTTATGAACGATCTTATCGCTGGCTTCAGGCTTTCCTTCCCAGTAGCTGGTCTCGATCTCGATTCTCTCTCTGAGGAGTTTAACAACTGGGGTTTGCAGATACATCTCCTCTCTGTACTTAATCTGGAACTTCTGCTCGAAATATTGCACCAACGACTGCACGTGGCTTCCTGAGGGAAGGCGGTTAAGGTACACGATTTCGAAAGCGAATTGAATGTTGTTATCATTCGCTAGGTAAATCTCGCAGAAGCGGAGGAGGTCTCTAAGATTGCCTCTTAGATTGCACGAAAGCAGTTCCTTGAGCGAAGAGATGCCTTCGTTGAATTCGACAAGGTTTGTGAGGAAACCTGAGTCGATATTCTGATAGAGCTCCAAGATTATTTGCAACTGGTCAGAGGGCTTAGGCTCTTCGATGTAAACTTTCGTAAATCTATTCAGGAAAGAGGCAGGGAGTCCTTTTCGTCCACCGCCTTGTTGGATAGGGTTTTGGGAAGCGAAGATACGGAACTTAGGGTTCTTTGAAAATTCACGGCCTAACTCAGGGATAAAGACGCTTCCTCTGTGATCCAGGATTGCGTTGAGACCTTCAAGTACGGTTTGGTTTGCTAAGTTCAATTCTTCGAGCATAAGCCAGTGACCCTTTTTCATCGCCTGGAGAAGAAGGCCGTCAGCCCATCTAAAGGAGGTTTTATTTTGTGAGTCTTTCTGCTGGTGATGTGGAACATCGCAACCCAAAAGATCAATGAGATCGGTTTGCTCAGACAGATTGATTCGGAGCAGCTTGTTTCCGGTTTTATACGCGAGGTATTCGATCAGTGAGGATTTACCCACACCTGGTTGACCTTCAAGCAGCACTGCCTTCGGGATTTGAAGCGCTCGAGCGATTTTTTGGAGGTTTCCTTGGACATTTTGGTTATTCGCCGCGAATTTTCGAACTTGAACGCTCTTGCCATTCTCGATCCTCTTTTTGTTCACGGGCAGTTCAAAGCCTCCGATGGAAATCTTATCAGCTGAGTTCTCAATCGCCATGTCGTCTTCTTTCTTTGTCTTTAACACAACGTTTTCATTGCTGAGCATTTTCGTACTCTTAATCGACTCTGAGACGTGATTAGAGAGCTCGAGATAAGCCTTTTCCCTTTGCGACTGCCATGGGAAAAGCATTCCGATAGAGTCGATAATCATCACGTGTAAACCTCCAAGGAAAGCCTGTTGAGCGGAATATTTATGCGAGTTTTCCATAAAACTAATGAGAGTAAGAATATCTCTGAGCGAGAGGTGCTTCTTGTCGCTCAAATGTTGAGCGCAGAATTCGGAATTGAAGAAGTATAAGAATCTGTAGATGCACCATGCGAGATCAGCGAGGATTTCTTCTCTTGGAACAACTGTATTTTCGTTAGTATTTGCGAATTGGATTTGGTTGTTAGTGAAAAGGGTCTCGTAAATCATCTTATAGCATTCATTTTGGAAATTAGAAAGGAGTTGGAGACTGGTGCCTGTGCTTTGGACAGTCTCAAGGACTTGCTCGTAGCCGATTCTGAGGTACTTCTCTGCTGTAATAGCTTCAACCCAAATTTCAGTAAAACGATTTCTGAGGGCCGGCGACAGCTCTCTTTTACCAAAATCACCTCCGGGGTTCATAGTGGCGAGGATGAAGAATTTATCAACAGCCACGATTTCTTCAGTGTTGTTAGGTTTCTCTGACAGAGTCAAAGCTCGTTCTGGTTCAAGCACACTGTTTAAACGCTCAAGCACACTGTCATCAGCCAGCGAAATCTCATCGATTAAGAAAATGCCTCCTTTCTTCATTGCTTCGATCAATGGACCGTCTTGCCATTCGAAAAGCGAATCGTCTTTGGCTAAACAAACAAACGTGTTTAATTCAAACAATCTCAATAATTATAGTTTACTTAGGCTAGTAACCAAGGTCTCAGTGAGCTTGTAAAGCGAAGAGTCTTTTGGAAGCTTATCCATGATTGAGTTGATTTTCTTGATCTTCTTCTCGTTATTAGAGTCTGGCACTCTCAACGCCTCCAAAATAGCAGATACTTGCGGGTATTCCATTTGTAACTCTTCAATCTGTTTTTCAACAGAGGTGATAGTCTTTGAAATTTCATCTCTGTTTCTGACAGGTCTGAGCGAACCCAAAAAGTCAATACTTTCGGTATAATGATGACAGTTGATCGAGTAGAATCCGATCTCGTACAGAATCGCCAACAGCTGGCACAGCGTGGTCTTTCCGCATCCTGTCTCACCGATCAATAGCACAGGTTCCTTGTTCTGAATACATTTGAGCACAAGACTGGTCATTCTGCGGAAACTCAGATTCCATTGAATGCTCTTAATTCCGTGCTTGCTATCCTTTCGGCTCGATAGCGTCTCTTCGAGTTTTCTTCTTGAATTGAGAAACTCAGCTTGATCAGTGAATTGCATGTAAAATGCGTCTGGATCCAATTTGCATTTGAAATTCTTCTCCAGGATCTTTCTCACTTCGTCTCTTTCGGCCTCGCTTCTCAACCTTTCAGCGAGTAAGCAATAACCTTCCATAGCGAGTTCTTCTTGACTTCCATGGGGTCTCTTTGCCCACTTGATGAGATCTCTGACCGTGATCGCAGATTCCTTCGCTTGGAAGAATTTGTTAGTTTGTCTCTGAAGCTGAAGGTCCTTCATTGACTTGATGAGTTTTTTGCAATAGCTCGGCGCGATTTTGCATCTCTTATTGATGATTTTCTCAAGGTCTTCCTCTGAGATATCGTCGAAATAGATCTGGATAAATCTATTCTTGAACGCTTTCGACAGCTCCTTTCTTCCACTATAATGGGTCGGGTTTTGCGTGGCGAACAGTCTGAAATTCTCGTGAGGCTTTATGTGGGTTTGGAGCTCAGGCACGAATAACTCCTTGTTATCATCGAGCAGTCTGTTCAATGACTCCAAGATTTCTGATCTGGCGAGATTGAGCTCATCGAGGATAATCCAGTAACCGTTGCGGAGAGCTTCAACGAGCACTCCCTCTTGAAAAACGAGCTTTCCTCTAGAGTCTGGTAGGTAGGTACCAATGTACTCCTCGATTTCTGTGTGATTGTGGTTGTTAATTCTCACGCATTTATAACCAGAGATCTTCGCAAGGAAGTTAATCATCGAAGTCTTTCCGCTGGAAGTTGGTCCTTCGAGCAGAATAGGGTGGTCGGTGCTCGATATCACACTCAACAGTTGAATGAGGTAGTTTTCGAAGGTAGGTGTCACTTCGAAATCGCATTCGTCTATCTTCTTTGGAGGGACTGGCCCTGATTTGATTTTGAACTAGATGAGGATATAAGATTCCATTACAATGAAAAAGAATTACTCCAAAGTAAATCTGGTGATTAGGAATCGTCTTGTTGAATTGCCTGACAAGCTTGAGGTATTTCGCGTGGTTAATTCCAAACTGGTTGTCAATTTCCTTTTCAACGAGTGTTTTCGATGTGGCCTTGAGGATTGACCCGAACCCGATGTTGACACCTTCGAAAATGGATCTTTCGAGTCCATAGTCTCTGATCGCGTATTTGATGTAGCGCAGACATCTTGAGAGGTTTCTGAGGGAGAAATGAGGTCGTTTGTTGTAACCGTCCTCAATTTCGAATTTTTTGCTCTTTTCTCTGAGCCACATGTAGATATGAACCAGTTTCTCGACGACGTCTCCTGAGACTGTACCTTCAAGCGTTCTTTCAGTAATTTTCTGTATTAATAGAGTGAATTAATTCAATTATTAAGAAGCAGATATTAGTTACATGGAGCTCAGATCTTTCTTCTAGATCTGGGATAAACAGCTCAGTGAACTTCGAGCGCACGTTTGTTGGAAGCTCTTTCTTACCGATATCACTACCGGGATTCATACAGCCGATTAATCTGAAGCCTGGGTGTCTCTTGATCTCCTTAATATCACCTAAAAAAGAAATATAAGAAAAACTCTTTCAAACAATGAGCAATACCTTTTTCATACATAAGCAAACTCTGGCCCTCTATAATCGGCAGTAACTTTTGGAGCACTTCATTATTCGCCAGATTGATTTCATCGATAAGGATCCAGTCACCATTTCTTAAAGCCTTCACCAGGTTTCCTTGAAGGAACTGGAATGCGAGGTTTGAGTCAAATTTCTCTTTGTTTTGGTACACGTTGTTGATTCTAGCTTCCAATCGGTCCCATTTCTTGCCGACTTGCTGCTTAGCCACAGGATCTTCCATCTTAGCGATTTTCTCTCGGATCAAATTGAACGATTCCAACATGCACTTCATTAAAGTATTGTAACTTTTCTTGGCGTACAAACTGCGCAGAGTCTCTAAAAACTTTTCATTGGATTTCTCGCTGACCACGCGCAGCAAATTCTTCACGAATTTCACCAAGAGCTTCTTGAGCAGCATTCCCAAATCGATAGGTTTAAACCCACCGACCAAGTCGATGGTGTCACTCCCTTGATTCAAGTTATATACATAGAGCTTCTTGCCAAAAACTCCTGCTACATGCTGTGAAACTGTCGTCTTACCGCAACCTGTGTCACCGACAAGCAGGCAACTCTCGTTGAAAATCAAACAAGTGGTGAGTCTTTCGATGATTTTATTCGAGTAGGAGTTATAGACGATATGTGTTTTCGGCACAGAGGAATCTGAGACCTCAGTTCCTTTGTGAAATTCGTCAAGTTTGACTTCTCCTAAGCGACCGATGGTGATCATCTTTGTCCCTTTCTCGATTCTTACTTGGGTTTCGTAGATGTATTGCATCCCTTCTTTCGCGAGGATTTCAAACGCAGCGAAAATCTTCTCCCAAAGGTCAGGGAAAGGTTCAATTGGGTCCTTATATTTCCCGAAAAGCACATCAACGACCTCGAGGATGAGCGATTTTCTGAATTCCTCAGTCAAATAGCCGTTCTCTCTGATGCCTCCATTCCCGTAAATGACTGTTATACGATGGGAGAACCTTCGGACCAAGCTTTTCAATTGTCTGAAATCGAGATTGATATGTTTGTATGCGGGGGGAAGGACTGAGCGATTCTGTCTTACCCAGTAGAAAATTCCTATGAGTTTCGTGATAAGCTCGTAAACGACCAAGTTATTCTGGTTGCTATTCAAATCTTTGAAGACTTGAAGCGAGATCTCCTTCGCGCTAGTCGCCCAAGCGTCAATCGAAGCGGTCATGTCAACGAAAAACGTCTGCTCTTTCAAAAGTAGCTCGCTATCTTTTGCATTAGGGTTCAACTTGGAAGCGAGATGGAAGTTCGCCACAGCGATTATTTTGAAACCGAGTTCAGGTTTGACGAACCCGCCGTATGTCTCTGCTCGAAGGCAGCCATTTCTCACGATCCCCATAAGACTGTTGATCAGCTCAGCATTAGCCTCTTGGAAATTTTCGAAAACGAGCCAGCTGCCGGTCACCATCGCGTTGATCAAAGGACCGTTTTTCCATTCGAATTCTCCGATTTTCTCTGAGCAGGTGTAGTTTCCGATCAAAGAACTCAAATCGGTGGTCTCGTCGACGTAAACGCGAATCATTCGGGCGGCCTTAGACTTCATTTCTGCTAGAAATCCAACGACGGTTGATTTTCCGCAGCCTGTCTCGCCGTTTATCGTGATGAAATCAGCGATGTGGTACGCTTTCAAGAGTTTATGACACTGTTGAAGGAACAACTGTGAAAGCACGAGACCATCATCTTCTTTCTTTTCACCGCCTTGGTTGAGCTTCTTCTCACCTTGAACTTCAGGACTCAATTGAGCGAGTTCTAACGCTTCTACAGGATTTGCGGCTTGTAGGAAGGTATGCTGCAGATAGTCTCCAGGTGCAAAGAACACCTCTTCTTTAAGAATTTTTTCGCATTCACTTACAAACGTCTCGTATTCTTTAGTGTCGATGCTAATTTGGTAGAGATGCTTGAGAAGGAAAGGCACTTCGTGCTGAGAAAGCTTCAAAACGTATGAAAGCAGCAAGAAATAGAGGATTTTGAGTTTCTGGGAGGCGCCTTCAAGGAAATAGCGATAGAAGCTGAAGCTAAGGCTGTCGTTCCAGTGTTCCTATTGATAACACTTAGAAATTTGGCCTGATGAAGTTTCGGTTACCTCAAAACATTTGAAATCAAGGTGTTTGAACCTAATTGCGCTTTTCAAGAGGCTCTCGATTGTTTTTTCATCAACTTTAGCTGTCAACGAATTAATTAGACCATGAATGTCAAGAGATTTTATACATTGCGTGAGCTTCGATTCAATTAGTGCGAATGGGCAGCATTGCTTCGCTAGCTCCTTATTAGAGGTGAAGAGTTGGAAGAATTCTTCCTGGTTTTCAGGGAAGATGAACAGCAGTTTGGAGGTCAAATCCAGAAAATGGACGAGGTCTGCCAAAATTAGCTTCTGAGCGCCTACTTGAGAATATAGCTCAGTTAGGGTGCGCACGATGCTTGAGTTTAAATCGTTAAGGAATGTCTTTTCGTTGTGTAAACTAGAAAGGACTTCATGAAAAACCTAATTCGGAAATGTGATGAGACGATGAGGTTAAAGGGTTGAATTACTTTGAGAATTTGCGATTCTGAGAGTTTTGTGATGTTTTGAGCATCCTTGATGTTGTAGTCGACAGAGATTCGGTTTTTTACAGGTTGGTGCTCTGTCATCCACTTCGCCAGGAGTGCGGAAAGGTTGTAAACGTTTTCTCGTTTAAACATACTTGCCAATTAAGGATTCCAAATAAAATATGTCTACTTTATTGATTTTTGATTGCTATATCAGTAGACTTAACAGATAAATATTTGCATTCAGTAGCAGCCAAATTGGGATTTTGAACTAAATGGGGGTATAAAGTCTCATTATAATAAATAACATTGTTTTCCCTGGCCAACAAGGGACGCCAAGATGAAATAGTTCGGAGAGAGTTCTTATTGAAATCTACGTTAATGAAGTAATGACAATCAGCTTGCTGCCTCTCAATTGATGGCTAAATTTTTATGAGGATGTGATGGTGAGAGTCATGAAGCAAATTGAGGTGAACAGGGTCTATTTGAAAAAGAGAAAAGTTTACTTTGTTGGCTTTGGAGATATTTTGATGCACCAATGGAAATGTCATCATATAAGATTTGGGATGAAGAAGTTAGAATTAAGTTTTTATTGAGAACTCCTACGGAGATGCTCAAGGAAACACAAATGATTGAAGATTCAGACAAGAAAAGATTGGATCATAATCTAACTCGATAAAGCACTTGAAATAATGGATCTTCAACCTGTCAACAAAGCTTGGAAACTCATCTATTCCAGTTAGTAATAATATTTCAGAATGCGAGCATCTTCAGATCGGTATCTCATAGAATCGTTTTGGAAAGTAGGCAAGGATATCATTTCGGAGTCCAGAATAGGTTTATTATCTCACAAAACCAAGAGAGAGAGAAAAAATTTAATTGTTTGACATACGATAAGATCTTTTTTACTTTTGTAAACAAATGTGGAACTCTCTGCGAATATATATATACTCAATGTGTGAGATCATAAGAATAATATTAGCTGCTGATGAAACTAATCTAAAAACTATTTTATGAGAAGATTAGAAGCAACCAAAGCACAATCATAGAGATGTTGACTAATGTTGAATGCTCCTGCCTCTTCGTTCTCGCCTATCACGAACAGCTTTTCAACATTCTATTGTGATAGCATTCCTTCTCTGGAACTCCAAGTCAACGGAGAGAACTTCGCGTTTGTTTCTTTGGGTGGATATTTCTCTGTGTTAATTTGATGAATTTCAATATTAAATAGTATTTTACGGGTGAATTTATCAACTCCGCATCGTCAACTTCATTGTTGTGAATTTCACGCAAAGAGTGCTATTTCTAAGTTCTAGGCAAGCATTTTCCTAACTTCTTATCGATTATATTAATATAGTTGTTCTGAGAACGAATTTCACTGTTAATACCAAGAAGGCTCATTTTTGTTTTTATTTTATTTTTTTCATTGATATTCATTAGAGTCTCTGAAAGCCAAAAATGAGAGTGATGAAGAAATTTTAATTTCGAAAAAAAGAAAAACAAAACCCTGCTAATACTCTGCTTAGTCAGCCGATAGTATGATCCTTGAGACAGTCTTCCAAGACAATAAGAAGATAAAGATCAATTTCTCAAGCTATCTTCTCCAGAGTAACACGAAATCTGTGTGTTTTGAACAAAATAAAACTTTTATTTGGAGCTTTTTCTTCATTTCGAGCATGCTACAACAGAACCTGGCACTCATCAACCATAGATCGAATGGAAAATTCTTGAAAACCAACAACAATTTGTCTTGTTCAATTGCAAGAATTCAATTCTCACTCGCCAATTCGATTCAAATGTTGAACCAGAATTGGCGGCTGGGAGTTATTCCGTTATTTTTAATGGTTTCATTGCGAAAAAGACAAGAGGTTGTAAGAAGAGATTTTTAGACTCAAGAGGCTCTTGTACCTAAAACCCTTACACAAGCTCACTGCTTCCTTTTGATCAGTCAGGTGGAATCCGAGTTATATCTGTATAATTGAGTTTTGATACGTTTTTAATGAATTTCCGATTACTTTCTGTCAAAGGGCCAGAAAAATAAGTTTTGCTGTAATGGGCTCCTTTGAGAAGTTTGAGACGATTCAAGATCTTATTTATGGTCGTTATCATGCATGAATTCTCGTTGGGCAAAGCGCATGTGATTTGTTGAGTCGACTTTCAAGCAAAACTACGAATTCTTATTGCTCTCACTTTCAGTTAACGACTTGCAAAATCAAGAATACGGCGTGCACTCTCTGATTAAAATTTTTATTTGAATGGTTATTACTGCTATATTAAATTTGAGAACTGTTTTCAATGAATGTTAAGAAATATGACTGTTCTCTCTTCATAGAATCATATCTTTTCATTAGAGAGAGCATAAACTATTCAATCCTTCATTCATCTCTAAAGCAAATATTTAGGAAGTTCTTCAATCGTTACCGGGGCAGGCGTTTCCCCACATCTCTTTACGCCAACCTCAACTTTGCATTGTGGGCAGAAATGCGTTATGTCGCATATTTCATTTCTGCAAGGAGTGTCGCAAAATGATCAACAAGCTAGGACTGCGATAGATCAACAGATGTACTACTCCAAATTAAAGAGGAGGCTTTTTCAAAGGTGTAACAATGAGTTAATTTTTCCTGAAAATTTAATCAGTATATATAAGTTTCAGTACGTTTTTCTGCAGTTTACTGCTTTATTCAAGGTCTGAATCGTTAATTACTAAGATATCCCTGTATTGGAAACTTAGGTATCATATCTTTCATAATTAGAAAGTTTCAAATTAAACGGGCTAGATTTCCAACACAGCTGTTATGGCCATACTAACTAACGGTTCTTTCGTTGGCATTCGCATTCTATTAGTTAGTATTTGGATTGTATTGAGACGAGCTGAATATTTTATTTGAAGAGTTGAAACCATTTACTCTTATGCAGAAATATGCACTGTCTGTCTATTACGAGATAGACTGAAATTGAGTTTTATAAAATAGGTTATTTAACATCGTAATGATATTATGCTAATTATCTGTTTAATTCATGAGCAATATTTGAATCTATTTTCAAGTCCTTATGACATTTCATGCTTTTCTCCTGAAGAGATGAAAATCACCTCGATATTAATCTCATTTTTTTGTACTTAGATTTTTGAGTTCGATAAAATTAACTTTTGTTCTTCTTCTGTTCGAACTTATGGAGAGGTATTTCTCAATCCTTTAAGAACAATATTTTAAAATTTTGTTGTTCGAAAGAAACTTCATTATAAAATAAATATTAAAGACTGCAAATGTGAAGTAGTATTAATTCTTAAAGTATGAATTGAATTTTCCAAAATAATAGTTAGTTAGCCATACTGATTAAACAAGTTTAGTTTCAATCTTTTGAAATCCTTGAAATTTTCCTTCGCAAACTCAGTGGCTAATTTCCCCAATTTTTGATTCACTTTAATATCAGATTTGTTGTTGCAATCCAATATCATTATGGCGCTTTCCGTTGTTGCTGCTAGCATAGTTCCTTCAGAATTCCAAGCTATGTCCACAAAACGATGTTGCGCTACTAATAGGAACACTCATTAAATTTGAAGATTTTTACATTCAGAGTACCATTATCATGAACTTCATAGAGAAGATCTAATTTATGAGGTGCGACCTCATAAAAGAGCAACTGTGTTTTATCGGCAACAGCCAGCAAAGATTTTCTAGGGGCCCATTCAATTCGCTGGCAACCATCTTATTCAAATTGAATAACTAAGAATCCTTTTGTTATAATAAGATATTATTACCTTTTGAGAATTTTTTCGTAATTTTCTCTTCTGTATGATAATTATAGAGTGTCAGAGTGATTGCTTCATCTTCTGGTCTCAGTGAAGTATAAGCCAGCAACCCTGTAGTTATTTTCGCCTGTAGAATTTCGCTTGATTTTGGTGCGCGGCTTCTCTTAATCTCAGTCAAATCCACTCCTCCTTTCTCCTCTTGGACTTTATATATTAAAATTTCGTTTTTCTTCTTCGTCATTAGGAGCGGAATATTTTCCTGATCGCAAGTCATGCTGATCGCTGAGACTTCCTTGCCTTCAGGTTAGTTTGCAATTTAATGTTATCAAGGGTCAGATTACCTATCTTCTTCTTTAGTAATGGCTCATTCTCCTTCTTTGAAAATGTGGAAGAGATAAGGAAGAGCAAACCGCGACTGAGAAAAGTAAGTAACTTTCCATCTGGAGTGGAATTAATAGTCAGGTTATCCAGTTTTTTAGCTAGTTTGAGACAAATAAGGAATATCGGGTGACAATAAGAAATACTTGAACCAATTTTGAAATTGAATTGGGAAACAAAACCTTCACTTTTCACCTCCCATAATTCAATGGTCATCCCCTGGTTGATATTTACGACAGCAAGGAGTGGTGTTCCGAATCCCTTGAATACAAAAAATGCATCTATTTCTATAGAAATGGTTATGACATTTTCTCAAATCAGATATTGCTAATTTACCTTTCCACTCCCCGTAAGTGAAACTAGCATGAATGTCCTTCCCATTGACAATGCCGGCTTTTTGCTTTTGAGGATCCAAAATGAGCAAGCTTGGAGACGTGACAGATTCGAAATTTATCGTGGTGGAAATACCTATCAAATATGTAAAATCATTTTCAAAGTTAATTTCCTTTCAATTTCGTATTTACCTGGATTCTGAATACCTGATTTATTCGAAATAATAGAAATAATATCAGAACAGGATGGTCTCTTCTTCGGATCTTTGTCGAGCATCCATCGTAGTGATTGCCTTATAGGCTCAGGCTGAGGGAAATTTGCTGAAATCGCTCCGTCATACATATTTTTGTTTTCAATTCCATCGAGTTTCTCGATGTCGTTCTTGAGCACTCCATTCAGCTCAAGTAACAAATAACCTATCATTCTGATTTCATCGGACATATCTGTGTTTTCTTGGGTTCCATTTTGATTAATCGAAGGCCTTTTCGCATTTACAGATGGCTTTGCCCAATTTCCTATAAGGTAACCTCCATTCTCTTCTTCAAAGAAAATATTTTCGGCAGCTAATAGTTTACTACAATCTGCCATTTTCATCTTCACTTTCAAAAATTCAACCTCAGAAGTTAGATTCATTATGAATTTTTCGTGGTTTATCATTGGCGGTGGATGAGATTTCGATAAGTTGATTGGAATACAAGATCTGGTCGCAACAACAATGTTTTTCTCCCTAATTTCAAATGTTTCAGCCAAAACAGCCTGAGGATGCAGAGAAGCGAGATGAAGCAGTTCTTGGATAAACAGCTGAGCTACATACTCGTAATTTTTTTCATCCTTGACGTCAAGTGTTCTGATCATGTGGATTTCATCACAAAATTTAGATTTGGCTTGGAAAATGTGGTAAGTATCTGTTTCTCCCACTTTGTGGAAGTCTGTATAACAATTCTTTCGCGATGGAGTTATGAATTTTCGAATTGAGTCATCTGAGACGAACATAAGAGGAATTTCGTTTTTGTTTGCTGTGAGATACATTTGATGTGTCTAACATTTTTTATCGGATATATATTCTCGTGTTTTGAGAGTCAACCAGTAATTTCGGGCTTCAACAATTCTAAACTACTTATTTTCGATGAACGCTAGAAAATCGCTCTGAAAAGTAGAAATGCTCATATTAGCAAAGAATTCTGCCTTCTGTGATAATGTCTCATTCCTTTTGGAGCTGATAACATTCTTTTCAAGCCTTCTGGATATTTTTAGACTGAAATCTCAGATATATCAGCATTTACTTATCTGCATCAATTCTCGGGCTTGAACTAACGAAAAAGACTCTGAAAATACAGAGAGCACTCAAAATAGGTTCTTTTTTGTTCATCATCCGTCCTAATATGCGCAAAAGAGCATGTTTTTCTGGTCTTTCACTCGAAACTCCAATTAACATTCTGATTTACTAGCTTTCTGCTTATTAGGTTAGTGTTGGTGGTAATATTTTCAAATAATTAGTTGTGCTTTCATTGATTAGTACTTTTTCCCCAATGATTTTGTGTAACTTCTAATTTGTTCACATTAAACGACTCATCCAAGGAAATAATTTGTTATGTTGGTGTGATCTCATAGAACAAAAATAATTTCAGAGCTGTCAGACTAATGATTTCGAATGAAAATATTTAGTTATGCAGGGGTCCTTCAACGAATCTCAAACGGTCGTGTTAATTTCGATATTAAACGAAATGCCGGTGTTTTTATTTTAGGAGAAAATGAGCGTTAAACAGAGAAAAGAATCTTTCCGTAAACGTGCTATTTAATTTTTTGCTACAAGGCTGAAATCTCGTTTTGAAAGTCTCTTAACTTTCTCTCTTTCATCCTGATATGAGTTTCATTCGCAAGTTATAATAATCACTCTGCTTACTATATTAATGCTTTAGAGTTAACTAGAGCAATTTTAAAAACTGACCTGGAAATTTGTTTCTTTTCTATTCTGAATGTATTGATAATGAAAATTTATTCTTATCTTATTTTCGCAAGGAGGTTTTGACAATGCTAGTGAAGCCTCTAAAAGGAAGAGGTCCTATCTGTTTGAGGTTTTTTTTAATTATTTCCTTGAAGCTTTGTTGAACATACTTTCTAATATTTTTCAGTTTACAAGCAATTGAATCTATAGATATGAAATTCGCTCGAGTAAAACGATCTGCAAAGGTAAGGGTAAC
>ENA-UOTZ01000874-UOTZ01000874.1-compost-metagenome-genome-assembly--contig:-NODE-874-length-23716-cov-35.806929_pt1 | contig 23716 bp, 25 predicted proteins | sample MGYA00238144_ERZ746983 | MGnify/ENA primary metagenome ERZ746983 (study PRJEB28759, sample SAMN06268863) | compost metagenome | isolation source: single cell | place: USA: California, Emeryville, Joint... | reverse complement strand
TAAGAAAATGCATGATCCATTTCTGAGGTGGGATTTCGTCTTTTAAGTGCTCCAACTCTTTTATCAGCTTTTTGATTGGTCCGGTTTTTGTCGTGAATTTGGCTCGTTGTTCGGGGTTGAACAACGCATTCCAAGTCTGGATACTATTCAAAGAGTCTCTCCTGAGTTGGTTAGGTAAAACGATTCTCTTATCGACCAAAAAGTCGAAGAAATGGTCTCCTAAGACTTTCAAGAAATTTTTCGCCTCGTCATTGTGGATGTTTTCAAATATCTTATTCATTTCCTTAACAGTGACTTCCTGTGTAATGCATCCGCTTTCATAGGTAAAGCTTTTGCGATATTTCAAAGATGAAAAAAATTCAAGCGCTTCTTCATCGTTTTCCAGTGATTTCTCTTTCTGTAGTTTTGGTGATGGTTTGGTTCTGTAGTTCGGAATTTGAACACTCAAACTACTATCTGTTGTGGTTTTGATAACTTTTCTGGGTCTGTATTGGATATCATGTTCTTCATAGTCTTGGGTGGAGCGGGTGGGATCTGAAAGACAGATGTTGGAAGCATAATAGCCTTCTGGCAGATTTGTCTCGGCTATTGGTCTGAAAATGGGAGTTGTTGGCTGATTTTCTTCTAAGAAAGCAATCTGGTTTTCGTGTCCTATGAATGTAGCTTGCTGCATTTGGATGGTAGGGAAATAATTTGCTGAATTTAACTCACTGAAGTAAAATGAATTCATTCGCTGAGATGTGTCGATGTTAAAATCTTCAATTATAATTGCCATTCTTCATTTTAAATATGGAACCATGCAACCTGGTTACTGGTCAGAAAAAACTTATAAAAATTCTACAGAAGCTATTTCTGTCTCCCTTTCACTATTTTGTGACATGGAAGATAGAAGATACACAAAATTCAGAGCGTTTATCGTTAAGTCTGTGCAGATGCATATCAGCTTGACACTGGAGGCGACTATTCTGGGAAAAGATACTTTGGGCGACAAATTTAACGTTCAAACGCGCAACATGTATTATTAATCCCTTACCAGAATAAAAGTAAATAGAATTATTTCAAATCGAAAGATAAGATTAATGATGTATTAGTGGCCATTCATTGTAACCTTTCATTCATTTTGTCGATAAATTGAATTATAAAGAACCCATATTACTAGCTTAAGCTTGTTCCAAGTCAAAAGCTTCCCTTTTCATGAGATTGTAGCAAAATCAGTGATATCTCCCATTGAGAACTTGATTCTCAGAAAACAATAATCTTTTTAGGGGATTGCTGTGACAATCGAGCTCCAAAATTTATGAAATACTATCAAGGAACCTCTACCTCGATAATTTCAATCTGAAACTAAGGATATTAGGTTCTTTCAGCTAATTTTCGCCAGGATGGTTATATCATAGACCATCTAATAGGTTACAATTCAGAAAACTCAATTGTCCTTGAGTAGGAGATACCAGGCAATGACAATGCGAACTTCTTTGATGATGCGATCTATCTATTCGCTCCTAAATCAAAAGCTAATCAATCAAGAATTAAATTTTTTCGCTAGATTCGAGTAACTCTAAGAGAAAATCTCCTCAAAATTCACGCATATCCATGTACATACTATAAAGGTGAACACACAACAATAACTCAGAGAACACATTTCAAACTGCAATCAGCAAATATATACTCAGTAATCAACTCTTGCTTCAATTAAGTTCTTTTAACTTGCCTCTCTTTTCCAGCGCTCAACCAGATCCGGGTCAACAAGATACTGCATAAAGCTCTCTCCTTCCTTGAAGTTGTAATTCGTCAAGAAATGATATCTGTTTTTAAACACATTGAAAATATCCCTTACTCTGAACGATGGACCACCAATATCATGCGTCGGATCCTGCGGACTTATCACACTCAACGAGTTGTCTCTGTCCGCTTTATCGATAATCGCACCGCCATTTGCAATCAGAATCGCTTTGCTGCTTATGTCAAAGTTGATTCCATAGAATTCAAAGAGAAGCAATAGCATATCACTCAATAGCAAATCCTGAATCTCTTCTCGCTTTCCGATAGTAATAAAATCTTTCTTTATCTCCCGCACAAAGGTCAGCACTAGGCAGAATAACAGAAAAGATCCCACTCCTCCATGGTAAGTTTCGTGCAGATCTCGTTGTCTGAGCATAACTTTCAAAACGATAATCAAATATCTCATTTCAGGGTATAGTTCGAATGCGCTTTCAACAATCTTGATTTGCTTGACTCCATCGAGTTTATTGAATGATATATCGAAATTGATCTGAGTAGACTTCTCCACAAGTTTGATCAAGGGGACTTTAGCTGACCGAATAATCTGAAACTGTTCGTATTCGTCGTCTTTCATTAATTTTTGCGCCAAAATGTGAAGTAGTGTACTATTGTTTGTGTCGTTTTTTACAACAACCTGCGAAAAATATAGTAAGATTATTAGGTCTCAGTAGATGTTCATTACCAAATCGATATCGGCGTTAGGAAGATAAACCTTGGTTGTGAATGAACCGAATGGCTTTACGATGCAATCGGGGAAGACAGCCATGATTTTATTCGTTAACCTATGTAAATCTCTCATGAAACTGCAATAAACTGTATCAAATACTTCTCAAGTGATTTCTCTCTGATACGGTGCTCTTCCTTTGTTGGAACGATGTAATTGACGAATTCGATTATCTCGTTATGCGCTCTGACCAAACTAGAGCTGATAGCCATCGTTTTCTTGCTCATCCAAGGCACGTTCGAGACATCTCTCGGTTGCTCAAGAATGAGTCCATTTCCTCGTTCCTTCTCTCGTCTCGGCTCCATTGTCTGAGATTCTATCTTTGAATACTCTTCCTTCCCTTTTTTGAGTTTTTTGAAAATTTTGTCTATCGCATTGCCAGGTCTTTCGTTTGGTTGGTTTTTTTCGGTAGCCTTATTGTCTGAAGGCGCGTCATCATCATCAAAGAAGAGAATGTCAGCTTTGGATACTGATTCTTTTTTTGATTCTTCTTGCTGCATCATTTTTGATGAGCTCGAAGGGAATTTCTTAGAACCGGTGTTTTTGCCGTATTGGTTATTCTGGTTCCTGTCTGTCGTAGAGCCATTTCGGTCGTTCCGTTCAGATTTATTCATTGGAATATGCAAATATAATCCGAAATAAGCGGGTTATTAGTAAAACTCGAAATTTCAATTTATGAGTCTTGTATAATTGGACCAATTAAGCACTTTTAAGGGATTAATTAATACTGTCGGAAAAATTCTGGTTAGTCAGGTGAAACCTCCAACAAACATAAATGAACCTCCAAACGCCCATAAATATATATTTTGACATTAATTCAATCCCAATATCATCAAGACACTACAGACTCCATCAACTTTACTTTAAGTATTGTATGCTTTCAGCGTTTTCTTGATTATGAATATGCATCGTCTTTGCTGCCTTCGCAACACTCGCCGTCACTACTATTGAACATATGATGGTTTAAGCTCACAAGATAAGTGAAAAGGTCAGGTTCTATCAGTGGATTTTCAACTGCACGAGGGCAGCTCAAGGAGGAATCATCAAAATTGATCTCAGAATTAATTTCTCACATTATTCGCAACTAATTATTTATTCGATTTAATCATAAGCCTGAAAGTTGTTATGAGAGCAACAGATATCGGTATTCCTTGTTATTTTCAGTTCCAATCATGCTGAGTCATACCTACCAATCAGGGTTAAAGCATCCTAGAGAGATTTTCGGAGCGCCTTACTACAATCCACAGGTAACGCAAATCTTATACACGCCGCTTACCGTTTGCTTCCGACATTACCACAGATAACCTATCAAGGTGATTCACTCAAGCGCACTGGAAAGGACTATACAAGGACAAGATCAAAATCATTCAGCTCGAGTCGGTTCTATCATCCACAAGTACTACTTAGTTGCAGATCAATCATATATTTGCGATCGTTTTCCTATTAGCTGGCGAATAACAGTACAACGCTGCTGGTTGGCCCTGGGAGATACGTTTCGGAGCTTGGCACAATTAAAGATGACCTAAAAAAGCACACCACCTTTGTTTACGTACATATTTTGTCCTTGAGTCTATTAGTTATTGCTTATTCCTTGTGCAGAAAGAAGGTATCGTCAGCTCGTTGAATCCAGAGGCATATACGATGGTAGGTAATTCGAAGATATTTAGTCCTGAGGTTTGCTCTCCAAAGCAGAAGCGAAATCGGAATCTCTCTGTTGAAACGGTGAAATCGATTGACTATACGGGTATTTTTGTTCGCTAGTGGGCTGTGAGCTAATGTGCATTCAGTTGGATATAGTGCAAGAACGAGCAAGTACTTGAACAATGTGATGGGAACGCTTATGAAGAATATTTCCAATGTATCGCAGAATGGAAGCGAATCTACAGTCGTATCTCACAATCCTAGTTCCAGAGGAGCGTCTTCAGCGAGAGAAGGCTCAAAAAGTTCAAAGCGCAGAACGAAAAATAGTATTACAAATCACTATGAGCTTTGCGTTATAGCGTTTACGCACATATAGTTTCTGTAAATTTGGATTCATTGCTCGGGTCAAATTCAGTTCAAAATTCAAGTTTATTGAGTGGCAACGTGGCCACAAGCCACGAGAGCGGAAATGCGTCTCATGAGACTGTAGTAACTAGCCCTAATAGTTGCAAAAGCACTCCTTTGAGTATTTTATCATTGCTTTTATTGGGAACTTAAATATCAATTCTGACTCAGAAAACGGCTCGCACACAGACTCGGCAAAGCAACTCACCTATCAAACTCATACGCCACGAGGCATTTCCACTCCAAGACAAAAAGTTTCCAAAAGTGGTTCACAGATTTCGATAGTCTCGATTCAGAACTCAGAGAAACCGATTGCTGTAGGGCGAATCGATTTACAAATAGACAAATCTCCTAAGCCAATTAAAGAGCTTGGAAAAATAGTTTCAGCAAGCCCTGAAAGAGTGAAGAGTCAGGTTGAGGGTAAGAAAAAATCTGAAAAGCCGCAGGATGCATCTCCCAAACCTGAATTGGTGAAGGAGATCTCAACAGCGAGCTCTACTCCAAAGTGCCTGTTGATCGATATCCCGATATCAACAAAAAACCAACTATTAAATGAAATTAAGACAAAGAATCCGTTTGCTTCTTTCCAAAATATTAACAAAGTTGGAGCAAGCAAGGAGAAGATGTCTGCAAAGAAGAGATGAAAATATGATGGTTGAATGAATGAATCTGCCAGATATTTTTTTTTTCCTTCACAAATTTTCCAAACAATTTTCGACTTATATCTAATAGCTTAAATATTCTTCATAAGTCAGCTAATTTTGAGAAGAAATTGGTTAGCTGTATGCTAGAATGTGTTTGTAAAAGTGAGTACTTAAATCTGCATCCAAATTATTATGGCAAAGGGTTTCTATTAGCTACTTTCTGAAAGAAAGGGAGAACGGTAATAGGTGATATTGTTTTGCTCTGGTTTCCGAGGGAACTAAAATACATTGAAAGGAGGTTTAGATTTGTTAGACTAACGAAAATGATTAGAGTCGAATAGGAAATTGTTTATGAAACTAAAAAGCCGCCGTCGATTACGATAGTAAGAGTGCAGATGAAGAACTCAAGGTTCTATTGACTTCAATTTTGTTAAAAAAAAAGTGATAGTCCTTATCTAACTAAAAGTTTGCTTTCGCAACCCAGTATGGATCTTCCAATAATTCATTTAATCCGAAAACTTTCCATCCATTATTTGATTGAGGTTATCGATAACCACGTCTATTGTTGGTCTGTTTTTCGGATCGTTTTGCCAGCAAGCTCTGATCAGATTGGCCAAATTTTCAGGGAAAGTATGTGGGATTTTCGGACGTGATTTTTGCTTGACAATCAAGTTGTAAAGTTCTCTTATATTAACATTGCCAAAAGGCTCTTCCTCGCTGAATATTTCCCTATTTCAGTTTAGTATCGCGAAGAAACAAAGGGGATATTTACCATAACAGGAAGCCAAACGAGTAAATGTCTGCTGATGGCTCAGTCATGTTGATATACTTTGCTGTATCACTCATATACTCTGGTGGAATCGAAGCGTCCATAATTGAGTACCCAGTCTTAACACTCACATATTTTTTCAGGGAAGGCAATCCACAATCAGCCAGTTTAACATCAAATTCTTTATCAAGAAGAACGTTTGCAGAGGTAAGATGGCCATGCACCAGGTTCTGTGAGTGTAACGTTTGTAAAGCTGCTGCGATTTGAGTAACAAATTTGCCTTTCATTTTGTCTGAAAGAGCGTTCTTGGTATCCTTAGCATCGTGGAGCAGGCTGTGGAGTGATTTATTATCAACGTGCTCATACAAAATAGTGATTGAGTAATCGTCATTGTAGTAACCTCTCATTTTCAGCAAGAAACGCGTGTCGAGTTTCCTTCATGCAATAAGTTAGAGACAGCTAATTACCATCTAATTTACATAAATTTCGAAATTTCTTTGCTCAGCTGCTCTGCCAAATATTTTGTGATTTTGTCACACGTTATCACTCTTGCGAAGAGACTTTCATTGTCATAGTAACATGGGAAAAGTTCTCCTAGCTTCCCCTCTTTTTTCTCAGCAATCTGTTGAAATTAAAAATAATGAGATCCTACTGCCATTAAGAGAACACTGGGCTTACCGGTTTTTTTACAACTACCACGTTTTGACTAGAGCTTATCCATTTGGGACCTGACTTCAGCATAGAGTTGTCACTGCTCTTTAGACCTTGGGCACCTGAGACAACCACTGTGTTCTTTTAGAGAATAGAAAATAAGCATGAAGGCTGCAAAGTAAGGAATACTTTTTGTGAGCTTCCTTGTTCACTATCATCAAGCAGACTGCTATTAAGACCGTGATATTGCTTGCTTAGTTCGTCCTCAATTTCTTGTTTTATCAAAAAGTTTTCAGCGGTTTTCGAATCAGTGATAAGGATGAGAGGCAAGACTTCCAAGAAGAACAGCAGCGATACGAAAATAACTGGCCCCAGCAGTTTCTCAAGCAACTTCCCATCTTTATCCTTCCCTAAAATGGCCTGGAAAATTTGCTGTTCCCTGTTTTGCTCAAAGAATTTCATTCCTCCTGTTAGCCCTTGGCAAATGGCCCAGAATATCAATATCAGATTGACTCTAATGACTCTTTTTTGCGCTTCTGTTGAAGTGTAAGGCACTCCAGAAAATTTGCAATGAAGGTAAATCTCCACGCAGATAAGGAAACTGGGAGGAAACATATTTGTAAATGCGTTGGCGTAGATATATGTCGATGCTTGCCAAGAGGGCAACACCCAAAATAGAAAGCTTACAATTCCTTGCCCGCACAATAGTAATGTAATAATGACGCTCAGCACAGATTTTCCAAATGTATTGAGAGCTAAACAAGTTGTGAGATGAGAACCAGAGGGATTGAGTGTTACGAGGAAGCGATATATCACGAAGCTGGCGATCGACTTTCATATGACACACATGATATAAGACGAGCACGTTCCAGAGTAGGATCATGAAAGTGATGATAAATAATGTTTCAGGTATGTATCTGATAGTTAGCAGGAGCTTGTTGTAGAATCCGCTGTAGGCGATGTCCTTGGTTACGAGGTCCTGAGAGAGCCAAAGCTCAATTGCGAGAGCGACCCAAGCGAAGGTTCGCACGAGGCAGAGGATTAAGATAAAGGAATAGAAGGTCTTTCCAAGTGCAATAGCATTACTATCCTGGATGATCTTCTTGAAACTAATTTTGATGTCAAAATGAGTATTGGAAGCTATTCAGCAGATAGCGGTACCTTTTGATCGCGCTGATCGAAAGCGTCAGATACATAACCACCAGACTGAACATGGTGAGTGAGATGATCACAACACCGAACTGATCGTCAGTTACTGCCATCGTAGTTGTATTTGTATAAAGAAAGAATTAATCCTGATTTTATACGCTAATAGTAAAAAGTAGCAATTACGAATTTAGACAAATGACAGATATTGTGGTCAAACGTTTTCGTTGGAGTTATTACGAATATGGCGTGACAAGAGCGAAGATCACGCAACCGTTTCAGAGATTATCTAGTTTAGTTCTGAAAACTGCAATCAGTTTCGGCAGATTTTTATTTTCATTAACTTTACTCAATGCATTGAAATAAATAATTTGCAGTGCATTAAACAAATAGGCCCTTGCCTTTTGTTGAGATTGAAAAAATGACAATAATAACATATACTAATGTTTTCAGTTGTTTATACCGTGAGGAATTATAAAATTTTTTCCCCTCACACTCTGTCTGATGATATAAAACAAACTCTAAAGCTTTCTCTTAGCTGAGGGCTAATAGTTGGCAGACTTACACGCCAGCTAGTCACAAAGGTATCTTTTAGAGCTTAAAATAATGGTAGATCTCCCAAACAAATTTGGAACTGATAAGAATTGATCTTTGATTGAAAAGGCTATCACCTTGGTTAATAAACAATCTTGAAACATCACGATACTATTAGATTTAGTCAACATCTACAATTTATCAGAGAAATATTAAGAGAATCACAAAATGCCTTTGATTCATGTGTTTCAATTAGTCTGGACTTGACTTCAGATGTTTTAAATCCTTCTTTCTTCCCATCAGTACTTTGAAATAATTGGTGAAAAATAATAGTTGAAACGATTGCAGCAATCCTCATTTGAAGTAACAATACACCACAACATTCTTGTAAAGTCGGACACACGATATTTTTTTTAGCACTGACCTGGTCTCCTCTTAGCAAGCTCTTGTAGCTCAGTCGGTAGAGCGCCAGGCTGTTAACCTGTAGGTCGGTGGTTCGAACCCACCCAGGAGCGCTTTTTTTTTTTTACCCAATCACAAAATTTAAAATTTTTTCTCGCGCACTTACTCCCTCTCATCCCTTCTCTTCGATGAACAGTCTATTATTTCCAATTTTTCAACTAAATAGACCTACTGGCAAGACCTCCACATGCAAACTCCTTGAAAAACTAGAAAACGCGATGATTATACAGCCAGTGTGACAGGGCTTGGATCTACAAATTAATCTGAGGTTAGTTTTTATTTAAAAAGCTTATATTTGGAGATCGTTTTGAAACGTTGCCATGTTTTCGATTAACAGTGTCAAGAACTCAGCTCTAAGAAGAGGTAAAGGGAAATTTCTTGCATGGTTACTACCATTTTTTGCTTCGCGTGTTCACTAGTTTTAACAATAAAGTTTCTTAGTGTTGGGAATCTCCGGTCACCTCGTCAAGAAGAACTTTGTGTCAAGCAAATCCTTTGACTATAACTATTTTGTTTTTGGGTAACTCATCCGCATGCATTTGCACATCTCATAACGAATTTCACAGCTCCCATGTCATTCCGCATCCTGATAAAGTCGCTAAAGGAGGAGAAGACGCTTTTTATGCCAACGAAAAGTAACAAAAACCTCATATCATCGTGCTTATTGAGCTCGTAAAGGTTAGTGGCTGTTGCTGATGGTGTTGGAGGATGGGCCGATTACGGCGTTGATCCAGCCAAATATTCTAAGGAGCTTTGCTCACAGTAATCTTTCAGACTTTTCAAACACACTCATGATTTATTTCATCTCGAAAGCATTGGGAACCTCGTTACTGGCCCTAACACTCAAAAATACGTGAAGAATCCGAAATCTCTCATCGTTGACGCAGCTGCCAAAACGAAAGCTGAAGGAAGCAGGTGCTCTATATTTGTTTTGATATGAGATCACTAATAATTTCACTTAGTACCCTCGTTGTTGTGGCTATTGATCCAGAGACTCCAGTCCTCAAATCAGCTTATATCGGAGATTCTGGCTACGTTATCTACAGGTAAAGAAATGACCGATAACAGCTGCCAGAGCACTTTTCTTTTTCTGTAGAATGGTTAAAGAGAACCTTACATTTGTCCATCAGAGCCCAGAGCACACAAGAGCCTTCAACTTCCCATACCAAGTAAAGCAAATTTTCAATTTCGAAGCCTCACACTGCTTTCTCCCCATCAGATAGGATCACAGGGTGATTCTCCAAACATGTCGGTGGAATACTTGCACAAAATTGAGAATAACGACATCATAGTTGTCGGATCAGACGGTTTATTCGATAATATGGATCAAACACAGATTGCTGAGTGCGTTAAGAAATTTGCAAATAAAGAAACAGGAGAATTGACAAGCGCAACAGAAACAGCCAAGTCCATAGCCGAGACGGCGTACAAATACTCACTGAACCAGTAATACACTTTTCGTAGCAGCATTCTGAATAATTGGGTTTTTTAGGAAATATATGTCTCCTTTTGCCAAAAGAGCAAGAGAGTACCGCTATCATTATGTTGGAGGAAAGAGTGATGATATCACGGTTGTTGTAGGCCAAGCTAAAATTATCCCAAAACAAACGGAGCTCTAGATTAAGTGTTTTGAAATATCGAATTGAATACTCAAATATTTTTGTCAAAGTTCGTGATCATGTGGCGGAGTGCGTAGATATCCTGGCTATCTTCAGATGTAAAACGTGTGTATTTTGTTGATCTCCAAAAAATAATGGACTCATTGAAAAAAATAGTATTCACATTGATCGATAAAGCAACTTTCTCTTTCTGATTTCTGTTGGAAAGTTAACTATCTCGTAGCAGGCCAATTAGCAATTATAGACTCTCCTTAGAATATCTTTCAATTTCTAGCTAGTCTCAGGGGACAAAGTCGAGAAATATTTCAAAATATTTTTTTAGATTCTCATTGAGGTGTTTCACATCAAGGGAGCCGCCATGCTTCTAGATCAGCGTACACAATTGATAACCAGTCTGTGTAGCCCCTGCAAAAATGAATTGTTATCAAATAATGGAGGTTAATCGAAATTTCAAGGCTATCAGAATATAGTCACTTTTTTTTGGAAATCTAACAGGTTTGCCCAAATAAGGTGAGCTACTGAGGAATTCGCAATTTGAATCGGAAAATACGACTTACTTTATGAAAAAATAATTCTTTAATCTGGGCTTCATTTGAAATTATCGTGCTTCATTGAAAATTATCGGCCCCACACAAAAATGCCCAACCACGATCAATTCTTATTCGATTTCAATTTATTCTCTGGTGTTTCGTATGGAATTTAGAATTTGAGTCGTATCGATTTTTTACTGACTCTAATCATCAATCAACTGTCTTAGAAAAATTTCAATCATGAGATACTGAACTTATGTTAGTTTAACCACTCCTCTTTTCCCTTAAGACAAGCCATTTCCACAAACTCAAATCTTTGAAATATCCCTACTAAGGTCCTTCAATAAGACCGCTCATATAATCCCAGTTCGAAATCTGCAACTATTTACAAATTTTTTTCGGTTTTAGCTAAAAACCGAACTGCGGTTCGAAAGCCCTACCGATAATGCTATCTCCTCAATAATTCACCTTCCGCGTCTTCAACTAGCTTATTCGTTAGCTTTCAAGGAACTTTCTTTTTAGAAAATTTGCGCAAACGCCGGAATCAATAGTTGCAAAAATGATCTTCTCACATATAAACTTTGAAGCCAAGTTGAATAGCAAGTTCGTGATGTAAGCACTAGAGCAGTATGGATAGCTCTAGAGAGATTTCTAGCCTTATGAGAGAAGAACCCTAATTCGGTAGTTAATTGAGATTCTCTTAAAGATAATAAATTTAATTGAGGTCCGAAAATCACTCTATGAGAGCATTAAAGGTTGTCGAAGTTTTCTCAATCAGAACTCCTGTTTTCACACAGGAACTGAACCCTTACTACGTTATGCCAAAAGCTTTGCAGATCTCAGCCCAAACCGAAACCAAAGAGGAATCGACAGAGAAAAAACCTTCTGAGGAGGAAAAAAAACCTTCTGAAGAAGAAGAGGAAAAAGATGAAGTCAAACCAGAAAGGAACGGCAGACAATTTGGATGGTTGTATTCAACGAACGAACTATTCCTTCCTTATGGATACATTGACAAAGCAAAGAATTTCAGCAACATCGAATTTCTGTTGGATACCAAATTCGATAAGTTAGAAGTACGCCTTTTTTGAATTTGACGGACATTTATTTGATACTTTAGCCAAACAAAATCAAAGACCGCGTGGGATTTGTACAATATGCTGCCAATAGCCCGATAGAGGATAGATATCATTTCAAACAGCTTGAAAATTTAGAGGGATATGTCATTTCAGTGTTCGATGGCCACGGAGGATATCAAGTTGGTACAACAAACCCTCGCAAATCACTCTCTAACAACTCATTATAGCGGAGCTTGCTTCGAATCACCTAATTGAGGACTTGGATAACATTCTGAAATTGAATAAGGACAAATATGCCAACAAAGACGAATATATCACTGAATCATTGAAACAAGCATTTGATAAAGTGGTAATCTCATATCTAATCGCAGCAGATACTAATATTGCTTCAAGGAGAACCGTTATTTGGAAATTGCGAGAGAAGCATATGAGGACGGTTTTCCTTCTGTCGGTAAGAATGTTCACAAAATAAATTAGAACCTGATAAATTATTTTTTTAGCTCGAATCGGAGCCTGCGCATTGGTTGCTATGGTGCATGATAAGAAGCTGTATGTTGCGAATGCAGGTGACTGTAAAGGTGTGCTGTGCTCAGAAGAACCAAACGGGAATATCAGACTGACCAAGATAAATCAAAAATTTAACGCAAACTCGAGAAAAGAGCAAGCGAGATTAAAAGCTCAGTTCACTGATCGCGATATAGTGACCAAACGCAATGCAGGAGCTTTCTACGTTAAAGTAACGTTGGGACTAAGGATTTGAGTGAACTAACTGTTTCCTTTTACAGAATGTGCTGCAACCAACTCGGGCGCTGGGTGATCTCGAACTTAAATATGCAGAATTCAATACTCATAAAGATTGTGGGCTGGAAAACACGTATTTTGCACTAAAATTTGACCGAGTTATAATTGCTCACAATAGATATTCTCTCCCTATAAAAGATTTTAACGGGCCTTATATCACTCATGTACCAGATGTAAAAATATTTGATATACAGCCTGAAGATGGTTATGTCATAATCTCATCTGATGGAATGTGGGATGAACTTGATAAGAGGAAAGTTGCGAGAATTGTTAAAGAAAACTACCCAGACAAATTCGACATAACGAATTCGTTATTGAGAGAAACAATCGAAGCAATCTCGAGAAGAAGCCGTAAGTTTTCACGCACAATGAAGTTGATTGATTAATCTTTTTTCTCTTGACAGAAACCAGCCAAGAAAAGCTATCGAGAATGCCTTTAGGGCGTCGTCGAAGATATCACGATGATATCACGATTATTGCTCTTAATATACACAATCAATAAATCCAGAGGAGACATCAGTTTAGATGGACATAGCTTTCAATGCTTGTACAAAGAATTCATTCTCTTAGGAATCTCTATGGAGTATGGAGCAGCCGTTTTAGCAGCAAGGAACAGGTTAGCAAAATTAGCAGAAAATACTTTGTATTTTTTAATGTATAACTTAAATCTATTGGAGATCAATATTATAAGTCCTAATTGGTTTCCCGAATGATCCATTCGTTAAGGCTATATATCGATAAACCAATAGAGATAGCCTCTTCTTTTCTACAAACTTTACCGATTACATGTAGATAACAAATGAACCTATTCACTCTGAACCTGAAAGCTTTATTTGCAATGAGTGGGTAATAAAGATTTTGGTCTGATATTTGGCAAATGAATTACATTTCCACCAAAAAGTCTTATAATGCAGTTCAGAAATAAAAAAATAGGTCTTTTATCACTGCAACAGAGGAAAGATAAAAAGGGCGTTTAATTTATCCTAAAGAAACGCGGATTTCAAGATTAGAGCCTGCTCCATTATGAACTGATTGAAATGTATAACAAGATACATGTGTACACAGCGGTCTTATTTGACTCAAAAAATGTATTTAAGAAAGCTATCCTACTAAAAGTCCTTATCGAGGAACCTGAACCATGTAGTTTAGTTGAGTCTGTACTGTTGATAAGATCTTTTGTTTCTGTCGCTCCTAGTATATAATTGGTATTTTAGACCTTCGACAATCCACATAATCTCTTACCAGATTCTCTAACTCATCAATCCGTCTTTTTACATCTCGTCTTGATTGTATTACTGCCTCTTTAAACATTTCTTTCTCCTTCTATATATGAAAAAATCAGAAAAGTTAATGTCCGATTCGATGGTTGGTGATCCTTTTACTGTTGCTTCTAGTATATAAGCTTTGTATCCTTTAATAGTCATCTTGCTCAATTCAATTAAATTCTGCTCTTCTTTAATCTCACCCTCGAGAATCTCAACTTTTTCTTGATTCTCTCTCACATTAGACTGAAAGTTCAGGATTTCCTGTTTCACTCTTGCCAGGCTGTTTTGATTGTCAAGGGTATTCCGATCTAATCTCTAATCAAGCAGACTGAATAACTAGTGAGCGAAGCGACAAAAATACCTCATTTGTTTGGGATAGCTTAACTGCTTGGTTCCTTAGTACGATTTGATTTTTCTCAGTATTTTTTACATTATCTTTCAGTGCACGAATCTCTTCGCGCAGGCCGAAAATATATTCTTCCAGCTGCTTTTTTTCTTCTAAAGCTTCATCAATACTCTAATAATGAATGATAAGGCTATCCATCTATCAAACTTTAGCTACCTGCTTAATGAGCGCAAGCCCTGTCTTGGTCTCATCCCGAGTATCTTCAGCATCGAAAACATTTAGTCCTTTTATGCTTTGAAGGGTTTCTTTGCCTATGAATTTTAAATATAAGTGGCTCAGCAAAAGGACTGGTTATTGCAACAAATACGGGAGGAAGTAGACAAAATTGAATGTTTTGGACTATTCGAGCGACTTCTTTGGCTCTTATTCTGAAAACTGCCACTAAAAGAAGAGTTTGCTCTCTGATGCTGCGCCGAGTGGCTTGGTCTGCTTGGCCCAACGTTTTCCTTTTGTAGGATTTTTTCAATTATTCTCTCGTACAGTTCGTTTTTTTCACGATGCTTATAAGCTGGAGGCTTAGTATACTGCGTCGATCCATACATTTGATCAGTTGTGCTTCGTCTCCCCGGTGATTTACTCATTGCACCAAAAGAAGTCTCCAACGTTCCATTCAGAGGAGAATAATCACCGCCTGATCTGAAATCAGAGGGTTTATATTCATGCGTTTGGTTAAGAAAACGTTTCCTCTCCGATTCACGGGAGAGGATAGTCGCGTATGTACTCTTTCCGCTGAAACTGTCATAATTTCCCCTATATTTCTGTGCTTTTGCCGCTGACATCGAACGTGCTTCTGTTGCGTAATGCTTCTGGACTGATGGACCTCTAAGTTCGGGATTGAAGAAATTATTGGTGGACAAGGAAACTATTGTTACTTTTTTTCAGGTGTAAATAATTCTTTCTTTGCAGAATGAACCACAGATGAGTTTTTTGAAGGTGTTTTTTGACCTCCTGTGGCATATGAGCTCATATTCTGAGGCGAGACGGTAATATCTCTGAGATTTAGTTGTATATTGGGGACGTCCTCCGCGTTTTGGTAATTATCATAAGCTCTATAATTCGTCCTCGAGTTTGAATCGTAGTTGCTTGCTTTTAAGATTCCTTTGTACCTTTCGTTACTCGGAGTGGAGGTGTTGAAAGAAGAATCCGAATAGCCAGAGTTATGGGACTTTGAAGCTGAAGAATACCTTTTTCCCTGCATTAAGTGGACAATTAATTAATAAGGCGGAACGTTTAACAACTATATTGGACAAATAAAAATAGTTGTATCTCCCAAATTGAAGACTTTATTTATACTTTACTGCGATCTTCGAAGCGAGCAAACCTACTTTTCATTTGCAAATCCATACTTAGGTCCAGGTGTTCTGATAGCTTATGAAACTATTCTTCATATTGTTATTAAGGTTGTACTTCACTCTGTGTCTTTTCATTCTACAAAACCACAGAAGTGGCTGTCCTTGTTTTTCATTGAAATAATGGCTTACTAACTCGTAGTTAGGAACCGCATCATAAAGATCGGTGAGAGTTATTCAAAAAGTGCCTGATATCTTTCATCACGAGTTATTTTTCGATGATGAATTTTACGAGGCAAAATTTCATTTGATATGTCCAAATAAAAAGTTAACAGCAGAAAAACACAGCAAAATATTTCCGATGCAAAAGGTCTACGTAAGCGCCTTGAAGATCATTGCGAAATCTCAAGATGAAGGCATCGCCCTCGAAAAGCTGACGAAAGAACTTCAAGATAAATATGAGAATCTACTCTCTTTCAAACCCGACGACTTATTAGCAATGCTCAAAAAAAATGAAAATTTGCAATTCACCGAATCCGAGAAAATCCGCATCAAAGCGACCAAAGAATTCGCCAATAATTACAGCAAACGCAATTTGCTTGCTCTGAATTTCAAAGAGGAAGACGAAGCCGCTCCTGAGAGCGAATCTATCTTCCAAATCTACGATCAGATCGTCCGCGCTGGAAAGTCTGGTGTCAAATACAGCACATTATGCGATGCGTTAAACAAATCTCGAAAAGACAAGAAAATATCAACGATCATGATCTCAAACTATTGTCGCAGGATCGAAAAGCTCGGCTATATCAAAATTCTCCCTGATGTGGGCTGCAGAATAGCTGTTTGGAGAAAATACCATGCATTTTCGTTATCAAATCTGAGGAGTAACCCACTACAGTCGTCAGGAACTGCATCCACTGTTAAAGGAGAGCAGAAAGGTGGTGAGGGAGATGGTGACAGTGACAACGAATCGAAGCTACTTGATTCGGAGCCTAGAAAATCACAGAAGAAAAGCCATCTGAACCAAGATAATATTCTTCAAACTCTTCAAAGCCAGACGTTTATCTTGGCTGGCTTGCCTCAAAGGTTCAATTTAGCTGTTAATCTGCAAAGTTATGATGCGTATAAGACTGGAGGTTTTACTATGAAAGAACTGAGGAACAGATTAAACATCCAAGAGGCCAAAAAAACCATGGAGCGGTTATTGAAGAATTTGAATCAGGGTTTTAAGCTAACAACGACAGCGTATCGAGACGGAAAGTCTTTTTCGCATAAGTACTTGATCGTCGATGAAAAACTTGAGGCTTTCTATGGAAGAGATCTGAATGAGATACTTCCAAAAAACGTGCAAGGTGCAGCTTCTGATGGGAAATTAAGCGTAAACGAATCGGCTCTGCCTTTACCGGCATCTCAAATACCTGCGGATCCCGTGCTCGATTACGAGGTGTACACGGAACTGTTGGACATGCTGGAATATGAGAAGAAAAGCAATAGGATCCTTAATGAAGGGGAGTTTAAAATTTTCAGAGAAACAGTGTATGAGAGTCCGAATTATAAGAAGAAAAGCGAGGAGTTGATCCAACGCTTGGTAGAAGATGATGAAAAGCAGCTTCTCAAGAGTGAAGTGCCCGAGAACAGCGAAAATGTGACGAAGAGCGCGTTTTCGAAGAAAGCATTGACTCGACTCAAGCTGAACCGAATAATCTTCATTCTGAATAAAGTCAAATCGAAAGAAGTCATCTCGAGTGTTGATTTGAAAAACTATATCGTTGCAGAAATAGAATCCGATTCTAACTGGAAGATCGATCGTAAAACCGTTCGAACGCTATGTGAAATGTTTGAGAGGTTTGGACTCCTGAAAATTCTTGATTTTGAGTTCCATCTCCCTCCTACGAAGCAACGCAAAGGTAAAATTCTATCTATTCACTTGAAGATGTTAATTATCAATGCCTTTTTACTATTAGAGGGGTTAGCATATCGCAAAACCATTATTATCCACCGAAGCGTCAGCGAGGACGACGAAAGAATCCGAAAGGATCCAACCCTCAGCAATCCGACCTTGCGAAGAGATCTGGACATACCAGAGTCGATTATCGACAAAGGCGGCTTTGAAAAGAAAGTCAAGTCCCCTGCAATTACAAAGAGCTCGCTTCGTCGAAAAAATAAGAAGGTTATTTCAGAAAATCTTTTTATCAAGAAGCGGAAAAAGAAAACTCCTCAAGACCTTGCGGAGAAAAGTAAACGGCTTCATGATATTGCAATGTGCTAATAGAATGTGCATAGATTTGGAATTACCAAAGGTTGAACCGAAAAGTAGAACGAAGAAACCGCCGACTTTGGACGAGATGAAGAAGCAGATGGAAGACGTACAGAAGAAATTCGAGCAAAATGAAGGCGACTTTGAGGAGAAAATAAAGCATTTCGATTTCAAATCGTGCAGGATGCTGGCAATTGAGTACAAGCTTCTGATCTTCACGACATTTCTCCAAAACCTCATTGAGAAAGCACAGCGAAGAATCATTAACTTCGCCTTCAAATGCTTGATTAACCAGGTGCAACGCTCTGCGGTTGATAGGTTCACGTCTAATCAGGTTGAACTGCCCAAAGAATTGTACAGCTTCAGCAAATATTCTGGACTGAAGCTTGACCTCGAGTCCGAGATGATGGAAGAGGAAGAGCCTTTGGACAGTATTGAAGCACAGAACATGCCGATAGAAAGCTTTTTGACCTATTTCGACAAAGACGCAGCAATGAAGAACAAGCATTACGCTTCAGTGTCAGGAGAAATTAATGAAATTATAAAGAGCTCGTTAGGATTTTCAACTAACTCGGGACTCAACGATAAGAAAGCGTCATACCTGCTGAGTGATTCTAGACCAAGAACTGAAAACAAAGCAGCAAATACGATCAGCTATGAGCCTGTATTCAGCTCTTTTGATCATTTCAGAAACCAAACGAATGCCGAGAGCTATGAGCGTCTGAACAATGGAATGAAGGGTTTAATGGCTCATATTTGTGGCCGTGAAGTTTGTAATTACAAGACGCTTTATACGGAATTCAGCGGAAAAGTTGATGTGCCAGGCATTATCTATTTGCTCTTGGCCAATGGATTGGTTTCTGTCAAAAAGGTTGTTTCTGTGGAAGGTGAACCAAATGTCATGGAGACTATAGATCCGAAAAAATTCTATGAAGAAGTACATAAGAAAGATAATACTATTTATATCTTTAACTCTTAAGCACCAACTTCCGCATACAAATTACAGCCTATTTGTTTTGCTCTCATAATCTGTTAAAAGAAATTCACTTTTTTTATTACACGATGGACAATCTAATGAAAATACACCCAAATTTCCCTTTATTAGTACAGGAATCGGTCATTTTGGTCCACCACCTCACCTGTATTATAATGCGAAATGATGGCTGCGATTGCAAATAAAACCTAGAAATGCCTACAGTCGAGATGAATTGAGGCTCTTCATGGCCTTTCATCAATTTCTAAACTGGCCCCCTCTCGCGGTCTTAGAGAGGCATAGATTCATCATGTCGTTTAAAGGAAAGTCTAATAGACTTTTGAATACAAACGAATGGATCAAATACAAGTATATAGCTCATCGACATAAAGATAAGACTCAAAAGTTGTAGCTCAAACAACTCATCAAATAACAGATTACAGGTTCTTCAATTCATTTTTTAAAATAATAAATATACAGCTCTAATCCCTAGAATTAAATTTATTTTTCTAAGAATTTCCACCAGTCTTTCCTGAGTTGACGATACTGTTCATCTTCGCCTTCATTTCGTTTAGTTTCTGAAGAATGTTTTCAGTTTTGTTGCTTCCAGTTCCAGAAGTAGCAGCAGAACTCTTTGTATCGAAATTCGTAGGCATCGCAATGCTCGAGTTATTCACAATAGTGTTAAGACCTTTCACTTGTTGGATACTGCTTTGCACTTGAGGGATCGAAACGTTATTTGGTACATTCTCATTATTGTCTTTTTTCAAGAGGAGACCATAGCGTTTTTTCAAATTATTAACTTTGTTATGGAATTCCTCAAGGTTTGTTCCTTTAGGAATTGATGAGGTTTCAGTCTGCTCTTGGCCAGGAGGCATTTTATTTTGATTAGTTGGAATCTAATTCGAAAGTATTATGAAGAGTTCAGAACGAGAGTTATTACTGTGGTTGCTTGGTATTGTCCGTTTGCGATCTGTGATCCTGACATAGCATCGGTCACTAACATCAATGAGGATATGAATGATAGGAGATTGTTTACTGGAGAGCTGCATAGTCGAAGGGTTATTGCGTTGGCAATTGGCTCTTTCAAGAGCTGTCATGACATAGTCGACAAAGGCTTTGGAGCAGCCTCTGAAATAAGGCCCAATATTGACACCTAATCGGCAGGTTAATAATCAAGCCTGCATAAAGTTATTTACCTGGGTTTCGCAAAATAGCCTCGTAGAGCGCCTGGATACCCTCCTCGAAGTTATCTGATCGCTTAAGATTCTCAACTAATTGCTTAATTTCTGGATTTTCGTAAAAATCATTAGAATTTTCCTTCTGAACGTTTTGCATCATTGAAAGCGAATTAAAGCCTCCGATTTGTTGCGTAGGACCTGCTAATTGGTTGCTTGGAGTTGTCGGTTTCTTATCGCTGATTCCGTTGTTAAATTGCATTTGAGAGCCTGGAAGTTTGGGGGAAACTGTATTCGTTGAGCTTAGCGGTCTCAAAATCACGGTGATCCAACGATGCATGCAGGCATCTGGCACAGGATGGTTTTGAACAACAGCGTAAAACTCCCAAATTCTCTCCTTAAAGATCTTAACAAGTTCATTCAGAATCGTTTTGATGGTTTTGATGCCGATATCATCGCCCATTGGATTAGACGCGTTGTTAAACTCGGTCAGGTAGAGATGAGACTTAAGCATGATCTTTTCAGGTTGAACAGCTGGGATAATCTGCTCCAAGCACTTCGTGAGTTTTAAGATGCACTTGATAATCAGACCCAAGATCTTCGCATAGCTATGCATCTGACGATATTTGATTAACAAATCAAACAGAACACAGAAAATATCGTTTGGATTTGCGTTCTCAAGGACTCTGAGCATGGTTGAATTCAATGTCTTCACTATAGCCTCGCTGTCAGGGCCATCGGTTGTCTTGCCTTCATCTTCAGCCAATAATCTGTTAAGCATCTCTTCTGTATAGACGTTCAGGTTCGCCTCGCTCACGTGCTGAAGAAGACGGAAAAAAGATATTAATTCAAAATATTTTCAGGCGGAAGGTCTTACTCTTAGGAAAGTTTTAATGCTGCAAAGCTTGTGGCACATGTTGAGGAAGTACTGAACGAATTTCATTGGAATTTCAGTTCGAGGACGCTCGAAAATCATCTTCAGCATGTGATGTAATGCTTGAATCAATGGGTTGGCTTTTTGTTTAAACAGCTTCTTGTTCTCTTCAGACTCCGAAGTGGCAAAATCGTGAATCAAAAGGAGTGCGTCCAACCTTTCTGAAGAGTTTCCGTTGATCAAAGCATGCAGACTTCGATCGAAGATCTCCTCGTCAACGTTCTGGCTTGAGTGCTAGAAAAAAAATTATGAATGAGTTTTTGTGTAGAAAATCAAATTTTTACTTGTTGCTTGGGTTGCTGTTGTTCATGTAGTCTCTGTTCATTTTCCCTTGGTTTTTGGATTTGAACCTGCTGAATGACAGCATTAGTGCCTCCAAAAGTTCCCACGACTGGCTGATTCGCTACAAAGGAGGAAACACCCATTTGCTGCTGAGGATAGTCATGCTGTGCTTGGAAAACAGCGAGGTGTCTATTAGGACTAGCGAGATAAAGAGGCTCAACTTTCTCGTGATCGTCATGAGCTTCAGTTATTATTTTCTTTGGCCCTTCGTTTTGGATTTTATTGAACAATTCTTCTTGCGCTTTCATCGGCACGTCCGCCAAAACTGAAAGGATATTATCAGTTGAGTTCCTTCCGATATCAGCAAGTAAATTCATCGCGGCGGTTCTAATCTCACTGTTTTCATGACTTAACAACTTTCCGAAGAACTTAATGTCTTTGGGATTGAACACTTGTGCGCCGTAATGCTGAGCAAACCCGGCCAATGCCTCCAAGCAATCGATTCTGACTTTGTGGCTCTTGGAATTCAAGCCTTGAAGTAACATGACAACAATTGAAGCTGGTGGATAGATAACACCGAGCGTGAGGATATTTTTGATGAGAGAATTTCTAATGCTTGGGCTAGTGGTGTTAAATCGCTCAATCAGCACAGGAATCAGTACTTGTGCTTCGAAGGGCAAGAGGTTGTACTTCATCGCTTCCAGAGAGTTAACGAGTTCGGTTACATAGCTCAGGATTTCTTTCAGGATCTGTACGTTGGAGTTTTCGAAGAGTCTCACGAAAATCCAGCGAACGATCAAGTCGAGAATATCAAGAGTTGCTGGAAGTTCGGTGGCAAGAGCCTTCTTGAGGATTGACACGGCTTCTATATGCTTTCTATGGTCATAAGCGAACATTTTGGATAACAATTCGGGAGCGACATGCGATCTCAAATGCTCTTTGAGTCTATCGATTAGATCGTCGTTTAATTCGTTGGTAGGCCATCTAGATCTCTTTTCTTCCTCAATTCTTTGACCTTTTAGCCCAGCTGCTGTGATGATGCAATTTGGATTCAGTTTTCTCTCAGGGTTTTTCGTTGGAGTGACGGAATTAGTTCTTTGATGTTGAGGAGCTGACACTTGGTTATTTGAAATCATGGAAGCGGTAGCTAAATTGCTGGCTGAATTGCTAGATTGCAGTGTTTTCTTTGGACTTGGTCTTGTCATTCCTGAAGGAGGCATCGCGCTATTGTTATTCATTGCTCCGCCCGCTTGCTTGGATTGGTTCAGCAACATAGTCGGAGCTCCGCTGCTGGCAGCTGTTGGCGTCATTGTTTGCTTTTTGTTGCCTACTCTTGGGTCTGACTTTCTTGAACCCATGTTCATCGAGCTATCTAAATCGGTTGTCGATTCATATTTGCTGATGATTGGTTTGAGATCGTTCTGAATGGCGGATTTGAAGTCTTTTACGGCTGTGGAGAATGGACCTGCACCAATGACATTTACGCATTTCTCCAATAGTCGTTCCGTGTTGGCTCTGATTTCCTTGCTCTTATCTTGAAGCGCGCTGAGAATCGCATTGACATTTGATCGAATGTCGACTTTTGGTAGGAAATCAGCGTACTTAAGGACGTAATTTATGACTTCAGTTCGTATTTCTGGGTTATCTTGTGCGATCATTGGTAAAGCAGACGAGATGATGGCATCCTGACCAACCTCATTTCCTATCTTCTCGAGACATGCGATCGCATCTTGGCGAATTTGAGCCTGTTTATCTGATAAATTGCTAATAAGCGGTGGAATAAGCGTCTTTGAGTAGCGCTGGATGTCTTTTCCAAGGGCACCTGTCAGTCTACCAACGAAATTTATCGTGCCTCTTGCTAACGCTTTATTTGAATCGGTAAGCCGTGTTTTCAAAGCAACAATCAGATCCTGAAGCCCATTGGGAGATATTCTGTTCTTATTGGCTGTTAGCAACGCTTCAAGTTGATCGAGTCCTTCTTTCCTGACTCTCCAATCTGTATTTCCCAAGGATTTGATGATCTTTTCAGCCTCTTTTGAGATATCTGCTCGAGGAAGCGAGTCGAGCGGATTACTAGCAGTAACGCTTCGCACTTCGGCAGCGACTTCGCCTCTGAATTGCACTTTAAGCTTCGACTCCAGATCCGTTATCACAGTGACTTTTTCAAATTCAGCCTGGAGAGGCTTAAGAGTCTGAGGCGGAATATCATTAATCAAGTCGCTGATCGGCTGACCGACTTGCGCGTATAATCCTTTGAAAAGACCGGTTGCAGCTGTTCGGCATTGAGGGTTTGAGTTACTAATCACAAATTTGCCGAATTCGATCGTTTCCTTCAGAGGGAAAAACCTCAC
>ENA-UOTZ01000873-UOTZ01000873.1-compost-metagenome-genome-assembly--contig:-NODE-873-length-23763-cov-12.505742_pt1 | contig 23763 bp, 21 predicted proteins | sample MGYA00238144_ERZ746983 | MGnify/ENA primary metagenome ERZ746983 (study PRJEB28759, sample SAMN06268863) | compost metagenome | isolation source: single cell | place: USA: California, Emeryville, Joint... | reverse complement strand
ATCCTTTTCCTCTTCGATAGGCTCTTTCTTGTTCATCTCATCTTTATATACTAGTTGTTTTATAATCTTCTTGTTTCTCTTAGATGCTATGACTTGTTCTACTTTCCCATGGTGTGCTGAGAGAGGCGATTCAACAGCACTGAAAATCTTGTCACAAAACCAACCGCCATTTATGTTTACCCAGATCCTCACAGTCTTATCTCTTGAGCTCGATGCCAGAGACTTTCCATTGCCTGAAAAACTCACGCAGGAAATCAATTCTGTATGACCGTTCAGAGTCACAATGCATTTGGAGGTCTGCACGTTCCAAATCTTCACGGTTGTATCTTTTGAGCCTGATGCGACAAACTTCCCGTCTGGAGAAAAGCTCACTCTGAAAACTGAGCCATCATGACCTTCCAGAGTCTCAATACATTTGGAGGTCCTGCACTTCCCAAATCTTCACCCCCTTTGGAAAAAGAACATCGTTGTTTTGTTCTAAAGATATATCTCATTATGGAAAGATTTTATGTTTGTATTGAATTAGTTGAGTTACAAAATATGCCTCAACTTTTTTTGTATCAGACCACTTATCTATGATATGTATTTAAAATTTTAATCAAAATTCTAGAATAAATTTTTGTTTTCAATTTGGTCTAATTAATTATTTCTAAAAGCTTCCAGGATTCTGGCATCTCATGATTAGATGGCTGAAAACCAGATTGTGAATCGAGTTAAAGAGGGTTCAAACTTAGATATTTTATTGAGTTCTATCATGCTGATGTGGTTCTTCCCACGTGAGGACCATACTAGTCGAGATGCCAGAGATCCAGAAGCTATCTCCTCTATGTACGTTCAGATCAGTTCATTGTTTAGTATGGTTGAAGAGTTTGAAAGTGAAAATTACAGGAAACAGGGGAGAGATTGAAGCATGAAATTACCGATTCTCTCTTTTTTCTGCAAGGAGGCTGCTAATGAGTCGTTTTTTGTCTTTTTGGAGTTGTTCACGGACTGTGGAAGTGGGAGCAGACTTCGTGAGTTTTGCCCATAAATTCGACATCATAGCTTGTCATCTGATTGACTTCGCAGGTTTATTATTAACTTCGAGTGCTGAGTTCGATAAATTAACTTCATTAATCAAATGAGAAATTAATTCAGTATTCTGACGGATTCTGTTCCGCTTATTTCACTATACACAAAAACTCTGATTCTTAGTTGTTTTAGAGACCTCAGGACTTTTCTATACACCCAGCTAGATATATCATGATGCGTAATAGAACTCAGCTTAGGTTAAGAGCTGATCGCCTCTCCTAATTCTTCTCGGCTGCTCTATTTCAACTTAGGAAGAGCCAACCACGACAGACTTTATCAAGGTATTGCTATTGTTTATTGCCCTGCCTCTCTCTGCAACTGCTATTATTGATAAATAACTTGAGTGCAAAGAATTATCCCAATTCACAGTATAATGGCTCAAAAAAGAGATAGTTAATGCTAATATTTGAATCAAAGCAACGAAAATTGGTTTTTTGGCTGCGGCTTCTAATTTCTTCACAAATACATTCTGGTATGGTTGGCCTTCTGGAAAATTAATCTTAACGAGTTTTAAATATTGTGATTTAAGTTATTTCTCATCGATTGTCACATATAGTCTGATTACATGAATAAGTCAACTAAAATTTATTTTACAAAGTTGCAAATGTGCTAACTTATCCTAAGGTCGTCTCCTCTTGGGAATACACACCCGATATATAATCTACCACGCCAATGAAACACTCACGTTCAAAATCTCATCAAAGCAGCTTCTCAATTCCTTCAGACGTCACGAAATATCTCCGACTAGATCCCAAAAGCATCAATGTGAAACAGCTCCTTGACCACGAAATCGAAGAGTCTTTTTTAAGAGATCACGCGAATAGCATTCACCATTATGACCTTCAATACAAGCTTTCGAAACCTGTTTCCAAAAACCCAAACCCTCACGAAATTCCATTTTTTTCATTACATAGACTCCCAGATGGCCGAGCTAAAAACACACTCATCGAACTCCTCGAGAGACCAATCAAAAACCCTCTCGAGCCTGAGGTATTGAAAGAAATTGATAGAAAGCATGGAAAGCAACTATCAGAACTGTAAAAAGTACCGTTTTATAGCTAATCGTAATCTTTTCAATAGAAATATTGAATTTAACAATGAAATCACACGCGAAGGGAGTTTCTTCAACACCACTCAAGTCAAGCTTCCACCCATTTCTACAAAAAATTCGCTTTCGAAAGGCCGGGAGCAAAAAATAAAACACGATGGAGAAAATGCAGAAAAACAAGTGGAAAGCTTGGATCAGTGGCTGCAACATCACGTGAAAAGAGAACCAAAGAACTCGCAAAAAGCAGAAAAGATCCTTCAAAAAGCGAAAATAAACAGTCCAGACACTCCATTGTTGAAACTAAAGACCCAAGCCGACGAACCCACGAAAGAGCAGCCTGTAACCGAAGGACCAAGCAAAGGAACAAAAAAATCGCGTTTTTCTAATGGAACCAGAGAACATGTTGAGGAAAACCAACAGAATCAAGCTCCTGTGCCTCAAAAGCAGCAAGATAACACGTCGAGCACGGGAACATCGGAGCGGAGGAACTCAGAAACAAGAGCGAATGCTGAAAAAGGCGTTCGTAAAAAGCCCTCAAGGCTGCTCTCTTTGAATTCATCGCACGAGATTCAAGTAATTGAAATATTTTGATGCGTAAAATGGTTAATTTTGAACGTGAACAGCGCATTTTTCATGCGGGAATCTTGAAGAGCATCGAGGACAATTTGCATGAAAGATTTGATTTCCAAGGCATACAAATTGACGAGAAGACTCTAATGACTCGAGTCGATTTTTACGAAAAAAAGAACAAACAAATCATGGATAAAATCCTTGGCATGATGAAAGACATCGAAACAGATATCAAAGATCGACAAAATAAGATAGACGCGTTAAGAGCAGAGGAAGATAAGATCTACAAAGCCAACCAACTTCGAAAACAAGTACATTTGCGCTCAAACGGTTTGATAATCACACGAATAAATAGCTGCGAGCCATTAAACTTCAAAAAGCCAGTGGAAGTCTCCTATTAAACCGATCAGATACCGGAATGACACATAATACCCCCTCAGCGCTGATTGATCGTCAAAAAATAACTGGGAGTTTGGAGATCCAATTAGAAAAACCGATATCGCCTGCGGAGGAGATAGAAAAGCTCGAGAAAGAAATCCTGCAAAAAAGACAAGAGTTGAAGGTAATCTTGACCAGCAAGAAGAAGTTTCTCTTTCAGATATTGGAAAAAGGCTTAGATGTTAGGTAATTATTCGATAAAAGATAGGATTATAACTCCTGTTTCAGAGATAAAGGACTTTCCTGGATACTGAAGTCTCTATGGGCTGATGGCGCGACAGCGGGTTTTGATAATCTCCCGGCTTTCCTTGATAATCGTAGCAAGAGTTACCTACTGAAAGTAAATATAGCAACTGCTTGTTCGCTGAACTCATTAATTTTCAGGTGTCAAAGCTAGAGGTCGAGTTAGAAGATTGCCTAAAGGAGAAGCAAACCATCGTTGAAATATATAAAGCGGCTAAGGACCAAGAGACGCCGGAAGACTCTCAATGCTTATTTAGCTCCATTCTACGCGCTGAAGAGACTCCTGAACAGTCTTTCCTTCAGGTGTCTCAGCCGAAAATATCAACTCGGAATTCCTCCCAACAGAGCTCTATTGAGATCCTCCCGTCCCAAGATGAGCAAAATCAGACGGCAGCAAACTCAACGCAGAAGGTCAATAATCATTCGATGGTTGCTCGAAGTTCGTTCTCTACCGGCAGTGGCGTCTTGGAGAGTTACGAGATAAAATTACCTTCAAGGCTACGACGCAACTTCTCTCCAAAAACACCGATTAAGAGCCCTGAAATATCGATTATTGAATCTACAGTTGCTATCCCAGAGAGGCTGGACGAGCCCTCTAGCCCTACGAAGAGTAATTAACTCTGAGCGTCTAGCATTCATTTATCTTTGAAATTGCAGAGGCAAGCAAAAATTCACTTTCAGCGCTACGACTGCAGAAAATAGTCAGTGTAAACAAAGAAAGCTCAGAGAGGACAAAGCCAGAGACGCTACTTATGTTGCACAAAGCAGAAGTTGATGAATCGATGCAAAATTCAAGTATGAACGAAAAGAAGCGTCACACTGAGAATGAACGGGTGTATGGTACAACTCGCCAGTCTCTTTTGAAGCTCATAGGAAACCTTGAGAAGAGGACACAAATGAAGAGCGAGGTAACCGATTTGTTTCTTTTTGACTAAATTTTCCTTTTGTACTTGGATAGACAAGCCAAGACGGACTCGATAACGGGCTAAAACTCTTCGAAGGGAACAATCTGCTCAATGACTACGAGACTAAGGCGCAGTTTCTTAAAAAAATCGAGAATTTTCAAGATAAAGCTGCGAAAATCCAAGCGATGATCCGTGAAGAGAATAGAAAGGAAATCGATAGAGTTTTAACGGAGTTTCAAGATATTGAATACCAAAAAAAATGGAACACTGATATCATCACAGTACTCTCTGCGCTCTTCGGAGGCAAAAGATCCCTGAAGATCCTCAAACATCCGCCTTATAAATCAAGAATTACTCCATCTGCCAGCACGACCGTAATCTAAAAATACTCAAATCATCATTGAAAAGCTTTCAATTTAATAAATGTTGAAATGACATTTAAAGCCTTGTAAAACTATTCCTCTGGGCTTTACCATGTATCTAATAAAGATTTAAGAAGTTGCTATGGAGTTTAACGATTTTTCGTGTTTATATTGAAGTATATTGAAGATAATTGTACGAAATTGATCATTGCAATGACTTATTTATACGATTTCATCATCAACGATTTATTAAAATTTCTTAAGTCAATCACTTTTTTTTCGCACGTACCCAGCAAGGGTGAACTGCTTCTGCCAACCCTTGCAAGGTGATATGGTCAAAATGCAAAAAAATTAGATTCAAAAGATATCATCACTAACAAATCAGGTTTAAATAGCGGCAGAGCATCAAAACTAAAATTGCAATTATTATCCGGGCAAAAAAATATCGAACAACTGAGAAACTTCAAAGAAAGATTTCTTTGCGCAAGGAATGTCGATGAAAGGTGATGGCACCGTTTCAAAAGACATGGGCCAACCAAACAGCTATTGTAAGCAACCAAGAGCGTATCTTTAATTATAGCTAAAAGTAGAATCCGCTCTTTTCAGTCCGATTAGAGAGAAAATCACAAAGCTTTCTTGGGAACTCACTTCCGTCGAATCTGACCACACACATAAGCTCTCACTTACTGAATTCGACAATTTCATCGCAAGCAGCAACCAGCTGTACAAGGAGGCTGAAGAATTACTAAAAGTGTAAAATTATCTCACCACTATTGATCCAATTTCTCTTTTTCGATGAAAAACGAAATCCAATTTCGGATCCTGAGGTTTACGCTCAGTTTTCGAAAGTATTTTCGTGACAGTAAAAGGATCTAGCAGCAGCGGATAGATTCGCCTTGTAGTCTCTATCTCGTTGCTATATTCGACACTCTCTCTATTTTTCTCACTTTCTTCTTTTGGAATTGAGAGAATTAATCATTCTATTATCTAGAGAAATGCTAAAGCTTACGGAAGACACAAGGCCGACCTTGATAAAGCTTTACAAAGATCTCGCTGAGCAGAAACAGAGGATAAGGAAGCTGACTGCTAATCGCACGAGTCTCGTTGATGTTTCCCGTCGGCTCAGTGAAGGTAATCCTCGAATTTAGTGTAGAAAATAATAACATTGTTACTTAGAGATCGATGAAAATTTTGATGATGAAAATAAAACTCTTATCGAAAGCGAGCAGCCAGCGCCGTTGGAAATAGAGTCGTTTCAAGACTTTGTTCATAAGCGCAACCAGCGCATCAATAAATTCTACTTAGAGTCAAGTGTTGCTCATCAAATGTACAAAGAAACAGCTTTGATGATAAGAAAATCGGATTTACACAATGAAACTGAGAATGAGTTCACAGTTACCTACGCCGATCTGAAGTAATCATTTATATTTTACTTTTTTGTTAATCGGGAAATTAAATAGAGCCTATGACAACAGTGGCGGCTTTACACAGCGGATTAGAGGAGAAGGGTATTGGCGACTGTGCGGGCTCATTTGCTGTGTTTTCCTCATTATTTCCGTGGTTGTGGTCGTGATCAAACCGATTCGACTTTGGAAATAATCAAGAATCATAGAGTTACTGCAATTAATAATTTAAGGAAGGTTTGTAATTAGTTTTGGAGTTTTCAAGAAGCTGAAAATTTTGTATTAAATAAATCTATGTATCTTTATGTGATTCTGTAACATGCATGACTTATTTATCAACTGTTGGAGAAACTTTGTTAATTGGAATAATCACTCAAAAATTTCTTTAGCTAGTGTATTAATAATATGTATGGCACTTACCCTATAAGATAGCTCTCATCATTCATTTCGAAATCACAGGGGATCTCCGCTAACTTCGAGGGAGTAAAGAGTTCTTTAATAGTATCTAAATGACACTTTCACATTAAATATGAAGACCAATCATTCATACAGTGTAATGTGGAGACATATTTATGTGAATAGTACATTAGTATTAACATTATAAGGCAGTATATACATTACTTTTCCTTTTTAGAGCGGTTTTTCATTCTAGATGCAAAGGCTTGAACAATCCTGACTGAATCTTTGTTAATAGCAGGGATAATTTTAGTTACTGATTCTAGCAGCATTCTACAAACAAACCTAACTTTCTCACTCTTATCCTTTGAGTACCAGTCAACACAGGCGATAAACAACGAGACGTAGCGCATTTTCAGCACAAGAGGAATCACTTTCAATTCTTCTTCAGTCAGCTCTCCTTTTTCGCAAAATCCAGAAGCAAAAGCATCAATACAGCCCATTATGTCAGAATTCTCATCTGTGGTGAAACCGAAATTGCTAATAGCTGCTGCGACATCCATCACTCTCCAGCCTGGTTTTGTGAGCTCCAAGTCAACAACTCCAGAGACCTTATCTTCGAATATCAAAAAATTGTATGCGTGAAGATCTCCATGGATCACCCGTACAGGCAATTTTACTGATTCAAGGGATTTTTCTATCAGGTCAGCCTCTTTTAGAAACAAATTCGCTTCTTCTTTGAACTCATCGACAAAAGGTGGGCATTTGGTTTGTTTTACAAAGTTTTCGCGGCTTAAAGGAGTGAAAAAATTGTACAACATGTCCGAAGCTGACATCGGTGGGAGTGCTTCTGTCGTAATGGCATCGAACGCTTTTAAAACCTCTGCTGTACCTCGTCCCATGGCAGTCCAATGCTTCAAATTCATCATGTCAGGACAACAGCCAGGAATTCGCTCAAAAAGCGTCGCATGCAGACCATTTGAAAGTTTAACAATCGTTTCTCCTTTCAGACTTGGATGAATTCGTGGAAACTCAAATGATAACCACTTGAGAGAGTTGAGCTTTTCTAGGTAAGCATGCTCTTGTTTGATGTTATCAAGAGGTGCATGGGATTGGTAGATGCGAAGGGCGAATGAGCCATTTGGCGTCTTTACAAAGATAGTAACGTGGGAGTAACCTGTCATGTTACGCTCTAGCTCCCAACATTCTTCTTGGAAGTAGTGGGAAAGGGCTTCACGTGCATCGTCTTGTACTTGTTCCATTGTTATTTTTTTTATTTCTTTATTTATTCGAATGACATTCATTCTTCTGGCCTATTCATTAAAACAGAAATACTGGAAACCAATTTAGAAAGTTCTAAACGATTTGAAATATTTTAGTTGAAAGAAAGACTCCAATATTTATCGAATTTCTGAGAGAGACTATTGCTTATCAGGTTATAAATTATTAAGTACTTCTTATTTATTTCAACACAGTTATCATAACAAGAGAGGGGCTGCTCAGAGGTATTTGAAGCTTATTAAAAAGAGGTTTTGAAATATATGAGTCAAGTAGGAAGAGATTTGTCAACAAATTTTCATCCGTTTCTTTGTTAATTAATTAAACGTATGCTGAAAGCATAATCAGTAATTAACTTAAGAGAATACAGATGATCGATGAGAGATTCAAGACTGTATCAGTCAGACTAAATCAAGTCACACATGCTCAATTTTATTTGCCATAAGGGTGCAATAAAAGTTGTTCCAGCTAGGAACTTGATAAATGAACAGCACCTATAACCTTCAAAGAACTTTCTCATACGTCAACAATGAGATAATAGATGAAGGATTTCAACGAATAGAAACTGATTAGGGTTATTTTCTTTCTCATCATAATGCCTAGCTGTCTGATAGACTTAAATATCATGCCAAAGTACGAACAATATCCTTTGAATCAATAATTTCTTTATACACCTGTGATTTAATACGAAATAGAAACTGAACTCTCTTGACCTTGAAAGTGGGCAAGTGCTATGAATTACGCATCAACTGGAGTCTTATTTTTGCTTAGTTGAACGGCTCTTCATTCTAGACTCAAAAGCTTGTACAATCTTTTCTTGAGCTTCATTAGCCCAATTAATCCGCTGAGATCCAAATTTCAGGGCTCTCTTGCAAAAGTTCAATATTTTATCTGTCTTTTCTTTCGAATACCACTCAAGACAGGAGACAAATAACGCAACAAAGCGCGTCTTCATTACGAGAGGAATGGCCTTCAATTCCTCTTCAGTAAGTTCTCCTTCTTCGCAAAATCCTTTAGCAAAGGAATCAACACATGCCATGAAATCAGTTTGCTTGTCACCAAAGTTACTGATGGCCGTTGCAACATCCATTACTCTCCAACCTGGCTTTGTGTACTCGACATCAACAACTCCAGAAACTTTGCTATCAAATATCAGAAAGTTGCTCGTGTGGAGATCTCCATGTATTGTTTGTACAGGCAAGCTCACGGAGTTAAGGGCTTTCTCAAGCAATTCCGCTTCTCGAAGAAATAAATCCACTTCTTCTGGGAACTCATCAGCCAAAACAGGGTCTTTTATCAGTTCTAAGAATTTCTCACGACTTATGGTAGCCCAAAAGCTGTAGAGCATATAGGAAGCCGTGATTTCTGGCATGGAGTCTGACTTGAGGGCCTCAAATGCTTTTAAAACTTCTGCAGTGCCTCTTCCCATGTATTTCCAGTGCTCTAGGTTGAGAAAATCAGGACAGCTCCCTGGGATTCGCTTAAAAAGGGAGGCATGCTGTCCATTGGAGAGTTTAATAATCGTCTCTCCTTTTACGCTTGGAAGAACTTGTGGAAATTCGATTGAGGACGACTTGATGGAGCTAAGTTGGTTCAGATAATCGTGCTCTTTTTTGATTTTGTCGAGGGTTGCTTGGTTTCGGTAAATGCGAAGAACGAATGAGTCGGAAGGAGTTTTCACGAAAATAGTGACGTGAGAATAGCCTTTGGTGTCGCGTTCTAACTCCCATTTACCTTCTGGGAAGTACTGAGTCAAAGCTTCATTCGCGTCGTCTTGTTGTTTTTGTTCCATATTTCAAATCTTGATTTGCTGAATGTTTTAATTAAATAAAATTATCAACTCTAACCTTGTGTAGAACAGCATTCAAAGTTAAATTCATGAATAGAGGAAGTTTCAATTCATCAATTATTTGATCTGAAAAAATTGGTGACGTATCTCGATCCTCATCATTTTGATACGGCTACGCATGCTCGTGGCTTCTAATTATTTTTTCTGACATTTTCTATTTCTAAATCTATTTTTTGTGTTATCATTGAAAATGTAAGTGCAAATTCTGTCTTGTTCTTTGCAAAAATAGATGAAGAACCGATTTATATAAATCACTTTGGTTGGTTTGTTGGAGTGTTATAGCAAACTATTTCTGGAAGCCACAAGTCTCTTTGTCGAATAAAATTTTTATACATTAACACGCCTGATTTCGTTTTGTAAAGAGATGAGTTTAGGTATGGTTCTGGATCGGAACTTATTCACGGTCTCTATGCGTAATCTCTAAAGCGAAAGAAATACTCTCTCGATGCTTTCAGCAACCTTTCCAAATTCAATTTGTTGATAATTATTAATTTACACGAATTAGAAACTAATATCAAATGTTTCTAATTTTCGAATGAAGCTACTTATTATTTTTCCTTTCTTGAGCGGCTCGTCATTCTTGACTCAAAAGTCTCTACAATCTTTCCTTGAGCCTCGTTAACCCAATTAATGAACCGAGATCCTTCTTTGAAGACAATTTCTCTAGTGGATATCTTTTAAAAATCTATCAAACTAAACTCGCGCTCTCTTCTACCGAGAATGCATCTTAACATGATAGACCCTTGTGCCATCATCATAGAAGAATCATTTTCATCAAGATCGTATGAAGCTTCATATTTCAAACAAAAATCAATCGATTTAAACAACCATACATTTTACAGTTAAGACCAATCATAACATTCCTGGAAATTCATCTATCCTATAGCTGGATTCAAGCTAAAGCTCTTTTCAACTTTGCTGTATTGACTGACCAAAAGATATGAAAACTCATATACTTTCAAAAGGATAATCAAGATTTTTGAGGCTCTTTCTATCAGCAAAGAATATGAGCTATTTTTCTTATTCTCTTGAGCGGCTCTTCATTCTGGAAGTAAAAGCCTGAACAATCTTCTCTGCAGATTCATTAACCCATGGAATGACATTTGAACCAACTTCGAGGATCAATTTATTCGCGCGGAGCGAACTTTCAGTTTTTTCTCTTGAATGCCAGTTAATAGTGGCTACAAACAGTGACACATAACGTAACTTTATCACAAGAGGAATGACATTTATTTCTTCTTCTGTCAGCTCTCCTTTTTCACAAAAACCAGCGGCAAATGGATCAACACATGCCATGTAATCAACGGAATCGCTGTCTGGACCGGTATAGCACAGAGCTGCTGCGACATCCATGACTCTCCAAGCTGGCTTTGTAAACTCGAAATCCACGACTCCGGACACTTTGCCATCAAACATCAAATAGTTGTTTGAGTGGAGATCTCCATGGATCACTTGTACAGGCAACTTCGCTGAAGCAAGAGCTTTTTCAACCAAGTCTGCCTCTTTTACCATTAGATCCATCACTTCTGAGTACTCATCAGCGAGAACTGAATCTTTTACTTGCTTTACAAAGTTTTCACGATTTAGAGGAAGGTAAAAGTTATATAGCATCTCTGAAATAGTGATCTCTGGAATAGATTCTGTCTTGATAGTCCCAAATGCTTTTAAGACTTCCGCGGTGGCTATTCCCATGCTTTTCCAGTGGTCTAGATTTAGATAGTCAGGGCTACTACCAGGAATTCGCTCAAAAAGAGTCGCATGCAACCCGTTTGAAAGGGGAATGAACGTCTCTCCTTTCAAACTTGGAACGATTTTTGGAAATGTGAATGATAATCCCTTTACGCAGCTGAGTTGGTTTAGGTAGGCATGCTCCTTTTTAATGCGATAAAGTTTTCCGTGAGGTTGGTAGATGCGAAGCACGAATGAGCCAGCTGGTACATTTACAAAGATAGTGACATGAGAGTAGCCAGTAGTGTTATGCTCCAACTGCCACCCACCCTCTGGGAAATAATGGCAAAGAGCTTCATGTACATCTTCTTGTCGCTTTTCCATATTTAGAGTTTGTTCTATATGAATGATATTATTATAATTGTTATTTTGGATTTGAAGTATTTAAATCCCAATGATCACAAAAAAAAAAATTAATCAAAAATGCAAAGTCCTTGATTCCTGAATCCGACAAGAAAAAATTTTTTCGAGGTTAGCTTTAATTATTTTAATTTAGCAGGGGACAAATAGCCTTAAATCGAAACTTAATATTCGAAGTGGACATAATGGTTGGCCGTTCTAAATATGTATTGCCGAAATCCGTTGGATTTGCTCAAGAAAGTTTAACTTTGAATTGCTGACATAACAAATATGAAAGATTCGGGTCAACATCCGACAAATCAGATTTTCTTTTTTGAAAGGGAAAACATTTGTTACTCATTTTATTTCAGTGTTCCTATCCTTTCTCATTACTACAACAATAAGAGATTACTACACTAGTTGGCTGAAATGTTCACGGAATGGATATAGAAAAAATAATCAAAAATCAAATAATGTAAAACGCTATTTAGACGATTTATGATCAGAAAATTTTTTATTTTTCTTTTTGTAGGCGACTCTTCAGGGATCACTTTAGCACCGAGTTCCATAATCGCCGTACAGAGAGCGAAGGTTCACTCTTTTCCGTAGAATACCAGTTATAAGTTGTGATAAATGCTGAGACAAGGCGTAGTCTCAGCAAAAGCGGAATGGTCTTTACTTCTTCTTCGGTAAGCTCTCCTTCTAAGCAAAACCCACTAGCAAAAGCATCGACGCAGGACATGAAATCAGTATCCGACCCGAAGTAGCATATGGATGTAGTAAAGTCCAGGGCTCTCCAAGCTGATTTTGTGAGCGCAAAATTAACAACTCCGGAAACTTTGTCCTCATATATCAAAAAGTTCTTTGCAATTAGATCTCCATGGGATCATCTGCACAGTCCAGTACGCTGACTCTAATGCTTTTTTCAAGTAATTCAAGCTCTCTTAGATATAATTTCATCTCTTCTGGATATTTCTCATTAAATACAGGACATTTTGCCTGCCGTAAGAACTTCTCACAGCTGTGAGGGCCAAAAAAGCTGTAGAGCATATCTGAAACTGTGACTGTAGGAAGTGGTTCTATTTTGATACTAGCAAACGCATTTAAGACTTCCAGAGTTGCTTTTCCCATGCTCTTCTAATGGTCTAAATTTAAATAATCCGGCAAACCGCCAGGAATTCGTTCAAAAAGCGCTGCATATACAGCCCATTTGAAAGTTTAACCAGTGTCTCTCCTTTCAAGTCTGGAACAACCTTTGGAAATCGGAATGATAACCATTTGTGAGAATTAGGTTGAGCTAGGAGCTCGTGCTCTTTCTGGATTCTCTCGAGATGTACGGAAGCCGGATAGATGCATAGATCGAACAAGCCAGAGGTATTTTCACGACTGCTTTGGCATGAGAAGAGTCATTGGTGCCTTGCTCTAACTCTCAGCTTCCCTCAGGGAAATAGTGTGCCAAGGCTTTACGTAGCTCGTCTTGTTTTTGCTCCATTATTTAGATCTTATTTTATTTAATTAATACTATTATTGTGTCGAGAATAAATCAATATAACTCAATCCGAATCAAGAAGAATTAACCATTTCAGTTAATTCTGTTTCATGACCATGAGGAAGTTGGACTCTCCTCTGTGCGCCAACTCCCTCGGATATAATTTTTCATAATTATTTTGCGATTTATCTTCTTTCTAATGAATCACCGATGCTTACTTGCTCACTTGAATCACAGTGTTGTCAATAAGTTCCTGAGATATTAGCTCAGTACATGTCTGAATTGCTGTTGTTGATTCTATAGGCTGCCCCTCCGATTTATCTTTAAAACCTTTCATATTTATAACCAATTATAACAAGAATTGACAATCATGTAATTTCTTTCGCAGATAACGAAATCCTTTTTGCCAATCACATTTCATTGAGGTGTTTGTTCCTTTTCACTACAGAATTCTAGCTAAGTGAAAGACCGTTGGCAATTCCTCCAAAATACTATTTAGAACCTTGAATATATTTTATTGATTAGGATGGTATATAAGGTTATATTTTATTTTTCCACCTTAAATTTCGGCTAACAACTATTATTATCGATTGAAAAACCGAATTATATTTATTATAGATTAGAGATTTATAATTCATTTTATTTCTCCTTCCTTGTCTTCATTCTTGTCGCAAAAGCTTGAGTGATCGCTTCTCCAGACTCGTTAACCCAAGAAATAACTTTAGTTGCCATTTGCAGAGTAAATGAGCAAATAAAGAGCGGTTTTTCGCTCTTTTCCCTTGAATACCAGCCCAAGGTTCCCATAAACGCTGTGACGAAACGTGTCTTCATTACGAGAGGCAGAGTCTTTAATTCCTCTTCAGTGAGCTCTCCTTCTTCGCAAAAGCCAGCAGCAAAGGCATCAACGCAGGACATCCAATCAGTGGCTGGACCGAAGTTGGTAATAGCTGTAGCAACGTCCATGACTCTCCAAGCTGACTTCGAGATCTCAAGATCAACGATTCCAGAGACCTTTCCATCAGCCACCAAAAAGTTATTTGTGTGGAGATCTCCATGGATCACTTGAGTCGGCAGTCTCATTGAAGCGAGAGCCTTCTCAAGGATATCAAGCTCTTTGAGAATGAGTTCCACACCCTCTGATTGAGCGAAAGCAGGACATTTGACCTGCTCTAAGAACTCCTCACGGTTGCAAGGGGAGAAGAAATTGTATAGCATTTCTAGGCCAGTGGCCAGTGAAGGTCCTTCTACCTTGACACCCTCGAATACTTTTAAGACTTCTCCGGTGGCTCTTCCCATGCTCTTCCAATGTTCTAAATTGAGGAAATCGGGAGAGCTGCCAGGGATTCGCTCGAACAGCGTCGCATGCATTCCGCTTGAAAGTTTGATGATTGTCTCTCCTTTCACGCTTGGAATCACTTTCGGGAATTGGAACGATAGCCCTTTCTGAGCATTGAGCTGATCTAGAAGCTCATGTTCTTGCTTGATCTTCTCAAGGGGTGCGTGATGTAGATAGATACGAAGAATGGATGACCCTGAAGGCGCTTTCACGAGCAAGGTGGTATGAGAGAACCCCGTGGTGATAGGCTCTACCTCAAAGCCTCCTTCTGGGAAATAGTGCGCCAGGGCCTCGCGTGAGTCGTCAACTTTTTGCTCCATGATTTTGATTTTGATTGAATTTATTATATTAAATTGAACTATGCCGACTCATTTATATCTAATTTTTTTACATACAATTTAATAATTCAAAACACGCACTATTTTAACAAAATATTAAAAATAGTGATTCACGCAGAGTCATGGCTATTTCCAGAAAGTGCGGCGTCATGGCTATTTCCAGAAAGCGCGTCCTTTACCCTACTTTTGGTAACATTTTCATAGAAATAACATTCATATATCAAAATACATAATTATCTAAGGTACTAAGACAATTTTTTTTTTCGCAATTGTGATATTATCGAGGTCTTACCCCATAAGTACAGACAATAGCAGTATTTCCACCCTAACTCGCGATTATTCTCTCTAAGGCGCAAAAAGCACGTTGATTATCAATGACCATTTGAAATTCTGAAATTAGACCTACACATAATCGACAAACTCAAAAGAAGCTAAACCTACTATTTCATGCACAAACAGTCTACATATCTACCATTCACTAACTACTCATCATCATCGTACTCCTCGTCCATTTCGAGCTCCTCGCCTTCTCCGTATATATCATAATTATCATTGAAAATCTCGTCGACTTCGTTCGTTGGGAAAGTTAACTTCTTCAATTCTTCCTTTCTCTTGCGCTTCAATCCAATCTTCTGGGCCTTTTCTTCGTTCTTAGCCTCTTTGAGCTTCTTGCGGATCTAATTGCCCATTATCATTAACAACTTCCTAAACTTAATAATGTATTACCGTATTTGGACTCTCGTAGAGCTGGTTCTCATAGAGCACGAGCCCAGACATCGTTCCGTCGAAAATTTTGATGAGATTCAGCGAAAATCTTGGTCCTATCTCGACTAACTCGACATCAGTAAGGTCCTTCTCCTCGGAAGGCAAAACAATCTACAAATTATCATTAGAGCTAGGACCCCTATCGGAGGTTTACCTGGTAGTGTCTGAACCAGATCTTGTCGTTTGCTATGGTGAAAGAGTACATATGATCATGGAATGGCTTGGATTTTGGATGGTGATTTGGAGTTCCAAAAGCTTCAATAAAGAGCTGTTTCATGAGCTTAAAATGAAGAGTGCTGTCAAATTCCTAATCGCTTTGTATTAGACATTCAAGAAAAATCCAGGCGTCTTACCTGATCGAAAGAAAGCAATGGTCTTGTGCCTTTCAAGCAATTTCCGGTCATTCTCAACTCCTCAGTAGTGGTGACTTCACATTGAGTTAGAATTTATCAAAATGACGGGTAGTTTACTTGTTTCAACCAAGAATTTGGCTGATGGACCGTTGGGGTTCTTACCGATCCAGAGGTAAAGGTCTTTCTTCTTTCTCGTCTCGAAAAACGCGAAATTATTGCAGGCGTTGAGCTCACAAAGCTCAGGGATCTGGGATGACAGTTCTTTTTTTTCGACTTTCGCCTGATGTCAAAAATAGGTGAGATCATTGGAGGATTTTTTAGGATTACTTCTTTCTTCGCGTGAGGGAATAAATTGAAGAGATCCATGAAAAGGTGGCGATGGAGAGAACTCACTCCTCTAGAGCACAAAAGCAGGACTCGCTGTTTGTTGTACCATTTATTAGCCATCTTGACATCGAATCCGTAGGGATCTTTGACAACGAGTTGAGGGACTTCTTCTTTCGTCTCTTCCTCAACCTCGATTTGCTCTTGCTTGGGGGCTTTTGTTTTTGTCTTTGATTTCATTCTTTCCAAATTTGGATAGTTTGACCTTAATAAATTTTACTTTGAATTTATGTATTAGTTAGCGTGTTTCAGACTGAATGAGAAAAAAGCCTTGTGAAAATAGATGATTAAGCCAAAAGAAATAAATAAAAGAAAATTAGCAACAATTTTTGTCCATCTTGCAACCGAAAGGAGGTGGCCTTTATCGACTGAGACCTCGTATTAGATAAGAGAATATTGAATTAAAAATTGAATATGATTAGAGAAAAAATAGATAGAACCTGGCTATTTCCATTAAATCTAATATAAATAATGAACGTAAGGGATCTGGAGGGTATCGAGGCATTCTGGAACACTGTAACCTGCGTGCTTTTAGAAATCAAACCTGGAATTAATGAAAAATAGCGATTTTAATCAAAATCAAAAGGCAAGAAATTCGGAAGTTAAACAATGAAGGCCTTCAAATCTATCATGAGCAAAGCAAAATATGGTGTCTCTAAGATGTTCCGAGAGGGTCCTCTCGGTAAGTTCTTTCGCACTAGATAATGTCCTTATGAGTACTTCGCAGGTGCCGACGCCAAGGCCTCTACCTCATTGAGAGCTCAGCCAAAGGACTACATGTTTTCCGAGCGCATCTCAAAGCACAGAAATATTGTCGCGCTTTACGACCTCAGCCCTTGCATTATGCTTGACTGCTATATCGCGCCAAATGCTACCGTCATCGGCGAAGTCGTCATTGAAGAAGGAACTTCAGTCTGGTACGGAGCCGTCATCCGAGGCGACATCAACAAAGTGAGGTAATTTACGCTTATGTGACCAAACTACAACTGAATTCAGCATCGGAAAGTACTGTTCTATCGGCGACAACACTGTTATCCACACTGCTGGCTCTCTCCCTACTGGTATCCCTGCAATCGTGAAAATCGGTATATATCACCCTCCAATCGCAGCGAAAAAACGCTAATTCAATGTGTTATAGGCGACAATGTCTGGATTCAGAGCAACTGCACATTATATTCCTGCGACATCTCCGACACCGTTGTCATTGGACATAAATCAGTCATCTTGGAAGGCGCCAGACTGGAGCACGGCTGCGCTATTGGCCCTAATTCAGTGGTTCCACCAGGCAGAATTATCCCTGCTGGCCAACTCTGGGCTGGTAACCCTGTCGAGTAAGCATTTTTTTCTTGTGCCTCAGGAATTGACCAATGAAATAGATACATCAGGGACATCTCCAAGGCCGAGATGCAGCAAATTAACCACACATTGAAGCAGACCAACAGCAAACTCAGAGAACACAAATACGAATTTTTAGCTTACAACAGTGCCTATCTCTTGAAAGAAAATCTTGAAGAGGATGTCGCTCCTTCTTTCGAAGAAACAGTTCCTACCAATGCCTCCACTTATGATGCCAACGTGCAGAGATCGAACAAAGGCGAAATCTACTAAGCGTCACCTGCTGAATTTTCTCAATGCTGGTTAAAAAACAGCGGACAATGATATTGATCGGTTGATATTCAGCTAATAGCAGAGATCAATTGAATTTGTAATTTCGTTCATGTTGTTGCAGTATCTTTGCAAGACTGAAAAAGTATCAATGATTTCTTCAGAGACATTACCAAAACCTCAATATCCCTTATTTTCTTCGAGTGATAGTTAGTATTGTTACTTTAAATCAATTGATTTCCAACAACTAAGCTTGATGAGAAAAACCAAGCATTTTTGTGTAGTCATGACGAATTTATCTCGCTGGATTAAAATTTTAAAGTCTCCTGAAAAAAATTAGTATAACTCTGTTATTACAAGAATTCCGAACGAACCTCTATGAGAGTCCTCGTCGTGAACGCGTATTCATCATCCGATGAAGGCAGACGCAAATACCGTGAGTTTATCGAAATTCTGCTGACAGTACCATGCTCTTGAATGCACGTGGCTTTTATTAATTACTTGTAGTGTATTACAAATCAAGCTGAAAACCTTGAGGGGAAAGAGCATACTCTGGTCGAGCGGGAGAAAGAAGATCTTGAGGATTTCCTTTTCGATTTCAATACGTCGCATTGCAAAAAAGAAGCAGCGAAAAACTTTGATATTCTTGATCTGATCTGCGTCGTCGGCGACACCTCTCTCCTTCCCTGGATGAAAGCAGCTGAGAAAGTAAGATTATGGGCATCAGGGTCTGTTAAGCTAGATTGTAGGCCGTGATTCTGATCAAAATGTGCTTGAGGGTCAAGAAATGGCTCTTTGCTTCGGGATTCGGAATGCACGCGTTGGTCTATCTCTCCGCTTCTGGCATAGAAAGGGTAATTGCTGTCTAAGTGTTTATAATCTAATGCATCTGCGTTCAGCCAATAAAAGTGATTAACGGCAATGGCAGAGGCAGCAAAGTGACCGACCTCTCCACAATGGATATCAATAAACTCTCTAATAACCAAACCGATCTCTTCTTGGACCACGTGACCGGTGATCTCTACATTTTCAGCCCTGAGTCCGAAGAATGGGTGCCTTCTTCCAACGTGGGTTTGCATTATAAACGAGCAGCGATGGAGTATAACACCATAGGGAAATACATCATAAAATCGCCTGTATATCAACCGAAGAGACTCAACGCCGAGAACGTTGTGCTGGAAAACCATGAGGTAGTTTGTATTGTTAAGAAACACATGTGTGGTCACTGGCTGTTCCAAGGCTGCGAGCCAGATTTCATCGTTCCTTGCGGTTCACGATGGCAAGTGCATCCTATCGTATTCGTTGATAAGAACAAAGTGTTCAAGGAACTGGCATCGTCAGCGGATGGGACAATGATCATTGAGTACAAAAACATTATCGGTGTTCAGTTTGAGGTGAAGAAGCGGTATCCTAACACTGTGAACATCCTCAAGAATTTCGTTCGATCGAAACTGAGGACGTTGGTGGAGGATTCAGAGGTATTTTCCGTGTACGACTACAAAAACCTCGAATTTAAGCAGCTAGCGACCAATGGAATCACTTTCAAGCCTAAAGGGCCTCTAGAGAGCCAAAGAAGCAGCCCCCGACATCACCGAGCTTACAAAATGATATCAGATAAATCAACTCCAACACTCCACAAGGGTAATTCGCTTGACAGAGTGCTGGATAGCAATATCATATACGCGTGTGATGATGATATTTTCAAGCACAGCGGCTATGCGTCGAAGCAAAAAGGGCCGATGATTGTCAGTAGAAATAACATCGCTGCTACAAGGATTCGGGTGGATAGAAACGCGATGAAGGAAAGCTTAATAGTGGGGCAGATACAGAGTTTGAGAAAAAAAATGAAAGGCGGAGAGGCTATTCGAAGGGAGGAGAAGAATGTCCAAGGCAATAACCTGGATAGCGTGACAAGAGGCTTGTACACAAAATATCGGAATTCCAGTCTCCCAGTGAGTGCCAATGAGTCTCAGCATCTTTTTGTCGAGGATCCGGTTGTAAGCAGCAGCATTTTGGTGAAGGATAGCAAGCTCTCTGGCAACACGTCGTGCGCTTCGATGAATAAATCAGAAATCAGAAGGTTCTTATATCCACAACTTGACGAGGAGTACGTAAGGGATCAAACCGCTTGGGTAGAGATAAAACTTGAAAAGGGAGTGTATTTATTAATTTTTATTCATGGGATTAGGTGCCTGGGAGTCTTTCCGCGCAAAAGAGAGATCCGCGTAAGAAAATAATCAGGGTGAGCGATGAGATGTACAATACCGGGGTTTTTTTCAAAAAGAGACTCAAACTTAAGGATCTCACTATCAGCGAACCAAACCCACATGTATTACTATGAAACAACGCGCTGGTAACTAATAATTCTATCTGTCTTAGGTCGTGCAGAACTCCATTCCTTACCAATCGCAATCACAGTGGCTTTCCTCTTATAAAAAGGTAATCCTTCGCTCATTATCAGCTGGATAATCACTTCTTCGTATTAGGAAAGCGACAAGAAGATTTTGCATGGACATTACTTCTACACCGCAAAAAATGCTCCTTACAGCCAAGGATTCCGCCCTACAAGTCAGTTTTCGACACCACTGAGCCGCTCGTTTAGAAAATCTTCCGTCCCTGATCCAAAGGATGGGAATAAGGACTCTCTAGATATCTAAATAATTTTGTTTTATTTGTTTGTGTTGTAAAATTTTTTTCTTTGTGTAAATTTTTTTTTTTTGCAAGGCTAATTTTTTTCAGCTCCTATGTGGCTGTATAGTATTCACTTCTTCTTAAAACGGTATTAAAAGCTTTTAACTAAAGTCCCTAATCATTGCATTGAAAGTTTGTACAACAGCAGCTGCCTATTGAATTGAATACGGCATTTATTTATATTACTTACTTGGCTATTATATTGGTGTCTAATCTGGTTTAAAATAAACCGAAACGAGATCAAGAAAATTTATCACTCAAGGTTCCAGCCTGAAACAATGGACTTCTTTTTCGGACCGACCTTAAAAAAAACTAATTCCCTCACCACATTCAACGAGCCTCCACGTCAACAACAAATGATGCAGAGCACGAAGGTGACAACGAAGCCTACTTTCGTCGACCAGCAAGATTCGCAACAACTCATGGACCAAGCTATAGAGATAACGAGATGCGGGATGGAAGCAAAGAAGAACAAGCAGTATAAATTAGCAAAGACGCATCTGATCAACTCTGCGGAGATGATGATTAACATACTCAGGAGTAATCCATATAGATCAGTCTTGTCGGGCATATTAATGATTTATTTTACTGCTTATAGTGGATCCAAACAACCCTAACGCTGCGAATTGGAAAGAAGTACTGAAAGCAACTATGGCGCAAGCAGAAGAGGCCAATTTAGCGTTCAAAGCTGCAGTTGAGGTGAATTTTCCCTTGTGCAATGTGTTTATTAATATCATTTCCCTTTCTAGACTGAAAAGAAAGATAAGTACAGCCTGGAAGTGATTAATAACATCCTTGACGACGCACCTAAGGTCAGTTTTGACGATGTCGGTAGAGAAACTCCATTTTTCTTCACAATTTTCTAACAAATCATCTCTTAGCTGGACTTCAAAACGCTAAAAGCGCGCTACAAGAAGCTCTTATCTTCCCCAGCCTCCGTCCTGATCTCTTTACCGGTCTGAGAGCACCACCGAAGGGTAACCTCCTCTTGTAGCGTTGTGGTCGTGACCTCTTTGAATGTTTCTCTTAGGAATTTTATTGTACGGACCGCCTGGCAATGGAAAAACCATGCTGGCCAAAGCAGCTGCATCGGAATGCAAATCTTCTTTTATAAACATCTCAGCGTCGACGCTGGTTTCGAAATATGTCGGAGATAGTGAGAAAATGATGCGAGCGTTATTCAGAGTCGCGGCATTATACCAACCATCGGTATTTTAATCACATAAAAGACCTTGGCCCCATTGGTTTAGATAATATTTATCGATGAAATAGATTCGATTCTCATGGCGAGATCAGAAGATGAAAACGAGAGCAGTAGGCGCTTAAAAACCGAATTCCTCGTCCAAACGGACGGTATCGCTGCGGCAACAAACGCTCGTGTGATATTAATCGCGGCCACCAATCGACCCGGTGAGCTCGATACTGCTGCGCTTCGTCGTTTCGTAATAATTTTCGTTGAGAAACTTTTAATAATTTTTGCTAGCCCAAGAGAATTTTGATCGGAATGCCGGACGCGACTGTCCGACTCCAAATTCTTACGAAATTACTAAAAAACGAGCCTTATGACATCTCCGATAAGGATCTGGTGCAAATCGCAAAGGCGCTGGAAGGCTACTCTGCGGCGGACATTACCAGTTTAGTCAAAGAGGCCGCAATGGAATCTATCCGTGAACTGAAAGGGAATCCGACGCTGATAATGAGTACGATGAAAACGATGATTAGGCCAATCAATAAACAAGATTTCCAGAAGGCGATGAAGATGGTGCCTCCTTCAGTGGATTACAAAACTTTAAAGTATTTTAAAGACTTTGAGGCGAAAATCCAGCAGTAGTTTCTCGTTTTTTGGCCATCTCGAACAACCCAAAAATTTTATTATTTTTCTTAGCTTTGTATTAATAATAAGAGAATTTCAACTTTTTCTGCTCATTGTTGTAAAAAAAAAAGCTGCGTATTTGAGCTTAATTCTATTAACTCAACCAGAGTTCCCTCTAGAAGTGTGGTGAGAGCGTTATTGCTGATAGAGATAAGCTTTAGACACATTTTTGTAAATCCAATAATCTGATTTATTGATGAAAAGCGAGAAGAGAGAGACTAACAAACACGCAACTAGACGAACTTGCGAATCTCTTTTATTGAGTAATTTATATTTCTTGGAGTTAAACCCTTGTTTTACATGCCCGCAGCCTTGGAGTTCTCATCCCATGGAGCGTTTCCACCCATCTTCTTTCCTGCTTTCATAACCTATCATTGAGTAATATCAGCTTAGAACTAATTTTCACAATAAGTATCATTACCTCATCGACAAGGAGGAGTTGTTCGGCGAGGAGTGGAGAAATGTTCAAGAATTGTCTCTTAACGACGTAGTTATCGAGGATACCTTCCATAACAGGGTCAATGACTCCGAGCTCATTGACGTTTAATCCGACAGGGGTCTTCTTTTGCTTATAGGCATCAGTAAGTTGGATGATGGCTTCTTGGACATCATAGGCAGAGTTTTCAGCAAGAGTCTTTGGAATAACCAAGAGAGCATCAGCGAATGCTTGAACTCCCAACTTAGCCTTGGTTTTAATAGTGTCCTTGAAAGTTTCAAGAGCTTCAGCAGCAGCGACTTCGAAAGCACCGGCTCCTGGAATCACGTAACCGTCGTCAAAGACGTTCTTAACGGCTCTGAGACCATCTCTAACGGCGTCCTGAGGAGAGAGAGAAGAAATTGATTTAAAAGCTCCGAAACAATGATATTTACCTTAATAATGGCGATGGTGTGCTCATTTGGTCCTTTAATGAGGATTGTGCATGATTGAGGGTGCTTGACGTCTTCAATGAAGGTGTATTTGTCATCACCGAGTGAGATTTCTTCGAAGCTTCCAGCCCAGCCCTAACATCAATCAGCTAACCCATCCAAGACCTCGATAATTTACCAAATCTTCAGGGGTCAACTCATCAACGGAGTTAACAGCGTTTCCTCCGCAGGCGAGAACGAGTCTCTCCATATTTCTTCTCTTTGCTCTTCTGAGAGCAACGATACCTTCTCTGGCGAAGGAGTCAAGGCAGAGTGGGTCGACACCCTTCTGGTTGATGACGATGAAGTTCTTGTTAGTGCCATCGCAGACCTTCTTCTTCAAATCGATGATCTTTTGGCATCTTTCATCAGTGAATTTTCTTTCACTGGCAG
>ENA-UOTZ01000872-UOTZ01000872.1-compost-metagenome-genome-assembly--contig:-NODE-872-length-23770-cov-7.323893_pt1 | contig 23770 bp, 19 predicted proteins | sample MGYA00238144_ERZ746983 | MGnify/ENA primary metagenome ERZ746983 (study PRJEB28759, sample SAMN06268863) | compost metagenome | isolation source: single cell | place: USA: California, Emeryville, Joint... | reverse complement strand
TTCAACCCCAACAACTGGAGGTGGAATGTTCAGCGGACTTGGCGGCATGTTCGTTAGCGGTATGGCCATCGGTGCTGGTTCTGAAATCGGACATCAAGCAATCAGAGGTCTTATGGGAGGAAGTAAAAAAGATCGATCTGGAAACCTTATTCATCTAATTTTTGTACAAAGGCCACGGAGGAAGCCAGCAACAACAACAAGAATACCAAGAACCAGCCACTCAAACTTCCCAACAAAAGTACCTTTGCCAAGATGAGAATGACAAGTTTGTTAGCGTAAGATAAGAATCTAATATGAAAATGCTAAATTGTAAACATTTTAGTGCTTGAAGTCGAACGCTGACTCAATCAGCTTCTGCCAAACATATCTTGACGTCCTCAAGGAGTGCGAGAAGAAAATGAAATATTAGGAGATTAGCTTAGAGACTGCCGAATCAGTTTGAAGAATCAAAGACAATTGCACTGATAAACCATTGATATCAGAAAATAATTTGGTGTAAAACTTCAACTTCATTTCGTAGGCAAATATTGAAATCATATCTGTGTATGGGATCTCACTGACGATTGTCTTTGAAATACAACGATAATACATACATGTTCCGTCTGAGGCAAAATTGTCTAAGGAATCATTACATAGATAGGATTATAAATGTAGGATGAGATCAAGCCAGAATGCTTACTCTCTAGTTTCGTATAGCCATGAGATAGCTAGTTCATGAGTAGATTTGATTATAAGAGTAGTTCTGAAGTGTCAATTAGTAACTCTGAGAAGCAACGAGAATTGGAACTGATTTTTAAAAGTAGCTAGCTCGGGTGGCAAATAGCCCACTTTCAAAGTATTTCTGCCATATCAAAAAACAGAATGTCATACTTTCAAAAGTTTTCATCCTTTTTGCACGAAAGAAAAATAAACTTTTTCTGTCAAATTTCAAAGTTAACCTAATTCGATATGTTAATCTAATTCAATACATCAACAGATATGTTTAAACTATGAGAGAATAAAGACCTGCTTTTTCAGAGAGGAATATGATGAGTACATGAGTACGTTATCTTGCAGAAGCCCCCTCAAAAAAAAAAAAACCAAACAAAAAGACAAAAAAAAAAGCAGAACAGATTATCTCATCATTTTCAACACTCTTTTCACATTTCCTGCTCACCGGTCTCAAACTTAGATTGTTCAATAAAATTTTTTAAATTTCGAAATTCATATCCTCATGAATACACATACTCTCGTCGCAAATCTACTTCTTTTTCTCTTCCTATTTGCGAAGCCTTTAGCTGGGAACGAAATAAGAAACTTGGCTCATAATTTGAGTGAAAAAACTCCATTATCCAAGTCCAATAGCACAAAAAATTATGTAGATATCAGTTCAACTATAGTGGATTCAGTTCCACGAAAAGACTTTTTATGGTGCGAAGATGCCGATCATCACGAGTCTGTCTTTGTTTTGACTGCAAAAGGAAAAGCCCACAAATCTTCGAATTCAGGCAAGACTTGGAATGCACTGCAGCTGGAAACTACAGGAAAAACTGAAATTACTGAAGAGAAAACTGTATATTTCTTTATTTTTTTTGGGACTTCGAAGTCTAAATATCAAGTTTTAGGAACAATACTTTTTCTTTGATATGCAGCAGAGTCCTGTCGATAAGAGAGTGATAATTTTTAAGGATCCATTTCTACTTTCATGGATAACTGAAGATTGTGGAATGAATGTGAGAGCCATTGAAAAGAAAAGGGTTCACTCATTTGAATTTCACCCCACTCAGAGAAACTGGATACTCGCTTCAGTCGAAAAAAATTGTACAAATGAACTTGATGATCCCTGTAAAGGCAGCTCCGAGCTTCACATTTCCAAAGATTTGGGCAAAACTTGGACTTATTTGACAGATTATGTTGGCAAATTTGCATGGTATCGTCCCTAAGGATGTTTTATTTCTTACTAATTCTTTTTTCCTCTCTCCTATTAGGGGCTTTCGGGATGGGAGTTTCTCTAAAACTGTTCCTCTTGAGCGAATTGTTGTCGGTGCATCATACACGCCAGAAAAGCTACTTATTGGTAGAGAGTCAGCGAATCCAGAAATTATATATTCAGATGATTATTTCAAAACAAGACACACTATTTTGAAACAAGGAGGCACTTTCTTGATCACTCAAGATTACCTGATCGCACATAAATACAGAGAAGGAGGTTACAAACTAGATACCCTTTACGTTGGAAGTTCCAACACTAACCACTACGAACTGGAGCCGTTTATATTCGCTTCGAAAAATTTGAAAGATGGTGGGAAGCTTTCAGCCGATTATGAGATAGTTGATGTTAAGGAGGGGCGAATCATCTTAAAAATCAATGAAGCACACTCAAATCATCAGCTTGGGAATCTCTATGTATCAGATATGACTGGAACAAGACTTACGAAATCAGCTCAGAACTATCGACGAGGATTCGCTAAGCTTGGTGAGTCTGAAGGAGTTTTCCTAGGGACTTTCATTGATCCTCAAGCTGTCGCAAGCGCTAATTCTTCTGATGAGCTTGAAAAGCACAAAATTACACTTATCACGTTTAATAATGCGGGCACATGGCAGTTTCTTCGACCACCAGCAATAAATAGCAAAGGTGAAAAAATCGAATGTAAGAAAGAGGATGGCTGTGCGCTTCACTTACGCTCGGATCAAGCTCAGAAGACAAAAACTTCTCTCGGGATCGTGATCGGAGTGGGAAACGTTGGAAAATATCTCTCGAGCAGCAAAAGCGGACTCAATACTTATCTTTCAAGGGATAGAGGTCTTTCATGGAATGAAGTGAGAAAATCTCTATTTTTCATTAGTGGTACTAACAACAATAATAATCTTATATAGGTGCTGCAAGGTCCTCATATTTTCGAAATTGGAAATTTTGGCTCAATTATCGTAGCTGCTCCTGATCAGAACGCCACAACAGTCGTATATTATACAATAGATCAAGGCTTAACATGGCACAACCTTGAAATTTCAGAAGAGCCTCTCCATGTTGTTCGAATTTCCATTAAATCTACAAATACAACGAGTTATTTTTTGATACAAGGTCGACGAGACGGCCAGAAACATGAAGGTATTATCTTAGCAGTGGATTTCGCGACTTTGAATATAAGGGCCTGCAACAATCTTTCTAACCCCGATGACCCAAATTCCGACTATGAAAAATGGACAGCAACAAGTCCTTTGCCAGGAAACTGCTTGATGGGGCACAAAACCACTTATATTAGAAGAAAAAGAGATGCACAATGTATTGACAACCTCCAATTCAACCGAATATTTTCGTCTTCAAATTGTGAATGCACTGAAGAAGATTGGGAATGTGACGTGGGACATGAACGAACAAAAGGAGGGTTGTGTGAGAGAGTTGATACCTCATTGCTTCAGTTGCATCTGCCCCAAAGTTACAGAAAAATACCAGGTAACACTTGTGAAGGAGGAGTTATTTATGAGCAAAACGGATTCAATCTGCTATATCTTGTGGTATTGGTTGTATTAGGGGTGATAGCTGCCGTCATGAGCATCTTCTTTCTGAAAAGAACGATCTTTAAAGATAACAAATATAAGTATACAGAAGTAGTAAGCAAAGTAGGACTGCACCCATCCCTAAGTCAAGATTCGAAGGAAGCTGGAGAAAACCAAGAAATTGAAATGGAAAGCTCCCAAAAAAGTTGAGAAATGAAAAGATATCTGATCCGCTTGGAAATGATGTTAAAAAGGAATATATTTCTGCGATAGCAAATCCTACATGGCGTTTTGAATACATATTATTGGAGTAGAAAGATATTAAATATTAGAACTGTTTGAATACCCAATATCCAATGTTTTGTCCTCAAATATACAAGGAAGAATTTGATTAATTTACTCCTTTTCTCATTTTCCTTCCTTAGATTCAAGCGATTCTTTGAGAAGCAATTTTTTAAAAGTTCAACTTCGAAACCGATTCAATAATTATCAAACTTAAAATTTTTAAATTCAATTAAATCCTTCCATACTATTTGAGTGATAGCTCTTCGAAATCCATTCATTTGGTGTCTGCTGTTGGTGCAATCTGCTTGACTGTCTCATATGCCGACAACCAAACCACTGGAGTGCTGATAAATGCAAAAATAATTTAAGAATAGTAGACGAATACTTATTATTGCATGATAATCTTATTGAATTCAACTATATATTGCAAATCTGGGATATTTTCTCTGTTGACTATCATTCTCTATTACACTACACAACCTCCGAAACCTTCCTCGCTTAAGTCTCTGAATTTGGAAAGGTTTAATGGGATATCAAGGAGCCTTTAGAGAAAGTAAGCATCTCTCTTGGAACACTTCCACCTGAGGAGCCAAAAAAAAACTAGATTAGCCCATAAAATCCATTTTTGATCGCTCTCTGACTATGAGTTTAATCAAAGTAAATCTTTAATTCATCAGTTAATAAATAATTTATACACGAGCGCCAGACTTGGCTCCCATAGATACTCAAACCAATGCTTGCCCTCAAAAGCCTCAAATCTACTTTCAAGTACATGGGATTGAACTATCAATCCTTACACTTCACTGGGAGAGCCACCTATCTCCAGTCCACTGTGAAATACAGTAAATTACATCCCATTATCGATATTATCTAATTTACTCAACGCCATTTTTTAAGACGATATCGTTAAACTCTACCATGATGAGCATGGATACTTCCTCAACCTCCCTGGTCGAGTGCTCGTTATTGATCCCTTAGCTCCTGTCGCATCCCTCGCAACAAAGGCAAAAATAACGTACTCAGATATCGTCGAGTTCAAAGTCTTTGACGAGAAGTTCACCGAATTTTCCATCATGACACCTATGCAGATTATTATGAACGGCGACTTCCAGCTGAAGATTAACAACGAATGGTATTCAGTACTGACCTCCACAGAGGATCCATTATTTGAAATCGAACCATCTTCCACCTATAACTATCATTCTGTTTACACGCTCTGCCAAAAAGTAGGTTTGAGTCAACGACAATCAGTCGTCCTTGGCAACTTTGCTGGACACCTGATCGAGAACTTGCATAAACATCTCTCGAAAGACATTGACAGGCGATTCGTGATGATGCTCGCTCAAAAGACCCTATTGAACAGAGCCTTAAAGGCCAAGTCTTCGATCGCTGATATTGAAACCAAGATCTCTTTCTTGAAAGAAAAGTTATCCAGATATGAAGAAGTTCAAAAATCGGTAGAACAAAAACTTGAAAGGAAAGCCAAGAGAAGACTAAATTGGTTCTTTAGTTGGATCTTCGGTCAAATCGTACTGTTGCAGTATGGAACGTACGTTGCTTTCAGTTGGGATATCATAGAGCCGATAACTTGCCTGTTGGGCATTTCGGACGTCATTATAGCTTATTCTTTTTGGCTTTTCACAAATAAAGGCTACTCATATTCGATGTTGGCTCAAAATTACCAAGAGAGACAGAAAAGACGATTTGCTGAGAAAGATGAGCTCGATTTGGAGGAAATTCAGACAATTAAACAGATGATTCTTTACTTGGAGGGTAAGAAGGATCTTTACAGCAGCAAACTTGAAGACACGATCAATGCGATTCATCTCGATCTCAAGATCGAAGAAGCCGCTCAGGAAAAAACTCAAGGCGAAGAAAGCGATGAAGAATAAATATATAGATATATATTCACTCTTTTTTGACTATTAAGAGAAATCCCTAGTGCCCTTTATCTTTCATTGCACACCTTCATAAAAAATTCCTTCATTCATTATCAAGAGAGACTCTGCTTTATACTGAATTCATAAGATGAATCTGATAACAAATCATTCTTTGATTGCAGGATTAGTAAATAAATAAAAAATTTCTCTCAAATAAAATTAAAGCTAATAAAGGATTCCAAAATGGAGAGTGAAAAGAAATTACAAAAGAGGGGCGAAAAGCTTATTTACACAAACGAAGGCATCACCAATGTGAGCGTTGTTTAGCGAGACCCAATTAAAGCTTCTTCATAGGCCCAAAACTACGATTATTCCGGTGCTATGGCCGCTTTGAACATCGATAACTCGAAATCTGTCAAGGACTACATCGAGAAGATGAAGATTAACGTCCTCGACATGAATGAACAAGAAATGACCTTTGAGATGATCGGTATTGAGCCTCCAATCGCCAATGCGTTCCGTAGAATTATGATTGCTGAGGTAATACGCGCATAATTAGATTTCCAAGTATAACCGCTCGACTAGATCCCAACAATGGCAATCGAAAAAGTAGGACTCTGGCAAAACACATCCATCATCCATGATGAAGTCCTCTGTCATAGACTTGGACTGATCCCAATTAAGGTGGATCCAAGATTGTTTGTGTTTAAGAAAGACACTGATGATGACAGCGAGATAAACTGCGTCAAATTCAAGCTTCATGTCAAATGCGAGAGAAAACCAAAATACTTGAATGCTGACAAAAGTACTATTGATTCTCTACCTGTAGAGGAAGTGTACACCAATACGACAGGTAACGAACAACGTAGAGAAATCTAAGCTGATATAATGTTTTTCCCTTATGATAGTCTATTCAAGCGCGCTAGAATGGGTTCCAATTGGAAATCAGAAGGAGACTTTTAAGGATTGCCCAGTGCGTCCTGTACATGAAAACATTATCATTGCCAAGCTCCGTGAGAATCAAGTAAAAATAGTTGGTTTGTGATGGAATTGTAATTATGGGGTTTTAGGAAATCGAAGCTGAACTCACTTGTGTTAAGGGAAGAGGAAAGACACACGCTAAATGGTCTCCAGTTTCAACGGCATACTACAGACTCAAGCCAGACATTCAATTTAAAGAGGACATCACAGGCGAAGCAGCGGAAGAGCTTGTGGGCACCTGCCCAATGGGTGTCTTCGACATTGAGGACCTTGGAAGTCAGTCTTGAATCTTTTTCGCTTTTTCTCAAACTTTGTTTTAGAAAAGAAAGAAAAGAAAGCAGTTGTTAAAAATCCGATGAATTGTACTATGTGCCGTGAATGTATTCGCCCTCCAAAATTCACTGACAAAATAGAGCTTGGAAAAGTCCGAGATTACTACATATGTAAGACCTTTCCATTGTTAGTATGAAAGTAACCATTAATTGTTTCGTTAGTTACTATTGAATCGGTTGGAATTCTCAAGCCTATTGAAATTTTCAAGGAAGCGCTAAACACGCTGATTGAAAAATGCCAGCACCACTTGAAATTTTTTGAGAAGAAGAAAATGCAAAAATGAGCGTTATTTGTCCCATCCTGAGTGCTTACTGCCGTTTTATGTGTCAATATTTTCATAGGAAGTTCATAATTGCATATGGAACCCAAACAAATCTCCCTTCATATATCGCTTAAAATTTCCTTCACAGTTCATGTACAAAATTATGTAGCTCTCAGGCACGATTTCCTAGATTGGTCCCAACAATGATAGTACTAGTGAAATTGAAATGGAGTGTTCTGCTCCTTCTTGTATTTGTAACATCAAATAGAGCTAGCTGCTTTTCTCACAATCATATAACTTAAAATAACTCCATCATGGAAATATCTACTGTATAAAGCATCCTTTAATGATCGGGTGGAGCCTAATGAGAGAGTTCGAAATGTCTCAATGATAATGGTTACCAGTCTATCGTCATCCCCTTTCTAGCAAATCACTGAAAAAATTCATGAATTTAACAGATCGACTAATACAGCGAGTTACTCACTAAATCGAATAAAGAATTGTGCAATTTTCTACTCAGATAAAAGCGGTAAATTTTTTTATCGAGAGAATTAAATAAATAAAAATCAGAAGAACTTATGGAAAAGGATAAAATCCTGTTCAAAGTAATTTCCCATCTTCTTCCATATCTCAGATCAATTGTATTCTCTCTATAGATTCCTGGGAACAACTTTTCTGATATTGATTCAGAATTTTTATGTATTAACACTCTTACTACTCATACTGGTTTCAGCCTTCCTTTCTACTCGCAAGTCAGCTTGACAAAAGGCGAAGACCAGTTAAAATACATGGCAGTTCGCACAGCCTCCGGCGTTACTACCGTACTTTTGAAAAACAATTCTTATGAAGAGTATAAAAAAATTATCATCAACGATCGAATTGACAAGGAAGAAGTATCTGCGTTTACCTTCTCATCGCCTTCATTCTCCAATGCTCAATTGCCTATACTTATAATTGGCTACAAGTCAGGACTCATCATCGCCTACTCTCAAGAAAAGCTATTAAACATGATCAATATCGACGAAAAAGCGAGCCAAAGCTATTACAAACAGCCCATCACCCAGTTTATCCTTACTCCCAATGAGGACGAAATTCTCGTACTGTTCAATGATTCTGCAATCATGAAGTTCAATATCAACTCCAAGGCAGTCAACTCGACTTTTCTCGAGAAACTCAAAAAATTCACAGCGAAGATTTCTTTCGCAAAGACGACAAAGGTCGCTGTGAAAACCAGAAACGACATTACACAAGGAGGGTTCATAAGCGCAACAAACCCTGAACTTTCCGATTTTTACATGATAAACAACGACGCTCTCAAATCCAACCCGCGAGCATTTTACAAATTTAACTGCAGGTCTATCAGCGATGCAATAGTCATCGGAAACCGCCGTTTTCGAAAAAGTCTTCTAAGGAATGCAGACAGCAAAGGAGATGTTATCTTTGCCTTTGTGAATTATAATGGGTCTTTGGTTGTACTTGATTATGAGAAGATGAAGCCTCAATTTTCTCTGAAAGGGTATTTCGGAGGGTATAACTCCCTGAGTTTTAGCAATGATTGTGAATTTCTGGTGCTTGGTGGGCATGATGATTGCGTTACGCTGGTGCATGTTGAGAATCTGTCTGTCGTGAGGCTGGTTGGACATAAATCTTTTATTTCAAGAGCGATATTTCAGACCATTCCCAGTGAATGGGTTGGAGATCAAAATAAAATATTGGCGCAACCGTTTGTTAGGGTGATAGCTGCCTCAATGGATGGCAGCTTGTCGTTTTTTGAAATCGAAAAGCGGCTTTTCGAAAAGGATGAAAACGCGATTGCTGGCAAAGAAAGTCCAATTTTTGTCAACTTGCAGCATTTGTCACCGCCTATTGAAATGAAACCATTATATATACGGCAAGTGGGAGAGGCGGTAGGTTGGGTCGAAATCTGTGATGATTTAATGGTGGCGTCCACGATGGACGGATCAATCGTGACGTATCAGATCCAAACGCCACAAGGAGTCGTTAATGGAATTACAGCGCATAACAAAGAGAAAGGGGAAGAAGAGGAAGTAAAGCAAAATATTAGCAATCACATCGATCATGAACTTCCGAATTTGAGTGATAAACTGGCTCGTCTGAGTTCTGAGCAAGAGCTATTGGCGAGTGTGAGCGAGAGAGGTTTGTATGAGACGAATTTTGATGAAACTTTAGCAAAACGCTTTGAAACGAAATCACATTTGATGAGGAATAACCTCAAAAGTATCGGCAGCACAAAGAAAAGCGAGGAAATTAAGGCAAGCAATGAACCCCAAGGGAATCATCTCTGAAGATGAAGCTCGGACTGATCATCAATCGAAAAATTTCTAATCTGTTCCATTATTTTTTCTCCCTCTCACCTCAAGTAGTCTCTACATCGAATTAAAGTAAAATCACGTGAGCAACTCTATTATTTTCATAATAATATTTTCACATTTGTATATTTCAATTCGAATCCACTCTGCTGTTTAATAATCCTTCTTACCTGATTTTAATTTCAACTTTTTGTTTCTGAATAAGTCTCATTAACAGCCAAATTAGACCCTAATCTCATTAGCTAGACCTCAAAGGTTCAAGTCCGACTTTGGTCAGGTTGCCTGCTTTAGGCGCCCAAGCCAATATTTGTTTTGAGTTTTAAGGATGTGTTTTGTTAACTCGTGATAGTTGAATCTATTTCTCTATCTCCTAATTCGCAATATCTGTCTGTTATTTATGCAAATTATGAAGATACTGACGATGCAGATTTTTACTAGTAAAATCATCTTTCCCTCCTCTCTTAGGAGGAAAAGGCAACAGTTTGGTTGAAGCCTTCATAATGCCTGTTTGAAGAGAAATCTCGGCACATGGCAAACTCCAGCCATTTCTGCTTGTAAACGGGCATTAGTTACCCCCTTTTCCCTCTTCATCACTTTCAGCATTCTTCAGCTGAGTTGGAATCATTCCTTTATTCTCGAAGAAACTGTCTGGAACTCTATCTTCGATCGTCTGCTTTTTAGCCTTCTTCTTTTTCTCTGGAGACTTTGGCGCTGCTTTTTTAATCACAAACTGCTCTGAAAAATCTTTAATCTCAGAATGCCCAGTATAGAACTCGTTGCTGCCAGTCCTTAACGAATGGTGACTGGCCCCTTTTACATTTTGGTTGTATTCTGGATAATTGTAAGTCGTGTTCACTCCGGTGCCATAGGTCGTTCCCATTTGTCCTCCACTCTGATATCCGCCTTTACCGTACCCAGCCGTACTCATACCAGCACCACTTTGAGAAGTGTACGCATTGAATTCTGAGCCTTTGCCGGAGTAGCCTCCGTAGTTGCCATAGCCGTAACCACCAGCACCGCCAGTATAATTAGAGCGGTCTGTTGCATACTGGTTAAAGAAGTTATTCTCTTGATAATCTCCGCCAGTATTTCCTCCTGTATTATCCGAGTAGTAGAGTCTGGGAGCGTATTTCTTCTCATTTAAACGCTTGTATCCTCCATGAGGTTTCCAAGGTCTTTTTTGTTGGTAATTTCCTCTGTACTCTCTCTGAGAAGGCTCGCTGAATGAAGGATCTCGATCACGATTTAGTCGCAAAATATTTTCACGGTTATCCATATATTCGAAAGCCTCGAATATGTTGGGTTTGTTAGGGCTGCTTTTGAAGATCCCTAAGATTTGTTTTCCTGACTTTGCGCTCAGACGAGTGCAGTCCTTGCAAGTGGTAACTGTCTGGCTCTCCCTTCAAGTGATAAAAAGTTAAAGCAAGGCGAAAGATTCAAGTTAGTTACTCTTTGATATGTTCGAATTTCTTATGAGGAACATCTTTGATGAATACCCATTTGATATCGAAGGTTCCGTACCATTTTCTTGGTTCCCACCAATAATTGAACATAACGTCCTTCTTGGGTGGGCAGAGCAACTCCGCTACTCCCATAAACTGATAGCTATTCACGACACTGAAAGAAATTCAGAAATATAAGTGACTCGGTGTCGTCAGCATCATTCATTACCTGTAGATTAAATAGATCTTATTCGGTTTGGCTTTGCTTGGGTTATTGGCGTCGTTCCAAGCCTCGGTTAAGCGTGCGTTATTTGCAGCAGTACTAGTCCAAACGTGATATTTAATCGCCTATTGTGAGAGATTAACGTGAGTTAAGACAAAGCGTCATGTTGGAAAGTTACCTTATGGATGTTGTCATCGTTGCTGCTTCTCATAATGAAAAAATAGTCATCACTTTCAACGGAATCGATATTAAAATTCGGGTCATTAAATCCCTTCAGATGAGGAAATGCTTCAATGATCGAGTTATCGTCATTGTAATCGCGTGCTCTGGGAAAATTGCTAAAGTAGGTGCTTGGCTGATAAAAATAAGAGGAGTAGTCGGGGCTATCAAGGCTTTCTGAAAGAAAAAATAATTGTAATTAGCGGAATATTTGATTTATTACGTCGAGTGTAATCGAAAAACCCGTAAAAGCCACCCGATGGGTCTTCTTGAGAAGCGAATTGGTTGTAATTAAGAGGTTGCTGGGAATAAAGAGTGAGTCACTGAAGATGGCGAGCAGATGATTACTTGGAAACCTGTATTCTCTTTGTAAGAGCCAGATTGCGGTTGCGAGAGTTTCTGGGAGGTGATAAATTCAACAGAATTTGGGTCTGTTGGCTGGGTAGTTTCCTGGGAAGGGTCCTGCTTTGGAATCGAGCTTTCCATTATTTTGATGCGTCTCTGAAAATAGGATTCCTTGAAGTTAGAAACTTTTAATTTATTGATACTGTGGGCAAATCAGAGTGTCATCGCGAGCAAAATTATCATCAGAAAATAAACCAAAGGCCTTTAAAATTGTCTAATAGCTTGAGCAAGGAGAAAGCAATTGAGTGTATTTATCATAAGGTCAATTCATTCTCTACAAAAAATGGCCCTCAATTTTCATCCCGCTTTCTACCAAGTGGTTCTAAATAATATTAACAAATTCATAATGGCAGTCAGATAAAAAGCTGAGAGAGAAACTGACGCTAAAAAAAAAGAGTTTGCTAATTCCAAGATGTTACATAAAATAATATGAAATAGCTGGAATGCTTCATGTAAAACTATTTTAACAGAATCGAAATGATGTAAAAACAATTTCATGCTTTTTCGGCCCTAATGTTTGTTGATCCTTAGGAAATATTCGGCTCAAATTTATCGTTGTTCTTTCTGAAAGAACTAAGTATGAAAGAGGAAATACATTTTTTTCATAAATAAATAAAGTCTTCCTCCAAACAATTTTAGTATCAAAATGCATACCGCGCACCCATATTTGTTAATCATTCAAGGTAGGAGACTTCCTATCTTGTTAGGAAATTTGACAAGATAAAAAGTGCTCGTAGAATAGGGGAGAGACTAACAATTTCAGTAGATTTGTTTCAACTTCTTCAAAAGGAGATAGATTGAAGCAGGTTGCTTCAGCAGGTCCTCCTGTCTAATTTCCGTCTCAATCAGCATAGAATATCAAAGCCATAGGCAAAAAACCCACTTTTCTTACAATATTTGATTAAAATATCCGAATTACTGATTATCCTCTAGTATAATCATTATTTGCAAATTTTTTCTCTTTTTTTCACATCATGCAAAACAGTAATCAATCCAGCCAATTCCCACCAAAAGTTTAATTTTCTATCGAATCCTTCATCAACCAGTCAAAGGCTATCGAATGTTCTCTCTTATCATCAACGCATTGTCACGAACGCCTCACAGTTTACTTATGAAACAATAACATGCATGAGATTGCATCTAATTGTCAAACTTATCGATTTTGCTGGTCTCTCCTTATCTGAAATTCCTTACAATCAAGACAAAGAAAAACCTTCTCGAAAGAGTCAAAAACGTGATCAGCAGCATATTCTTAAAATACTGAAGGCATCAAAATTCTGAATTCTGCTAAACAGTACCGAATCATTAGATTTAAATTCAGCCAAATTAGAAGAAATCGAAAAAAAAGTGGCCACTAATCCGTCTCAATGAAATCTACTAACACCCAAGAGCGAGTCCTTGACCTAACCACGATCAATCCCAATGTTATCCGTGCAGAGTACGCAGTGCGAGGAGCAACCGCAAAGAGAGCAGCCGAGATCCATGAGGAAATCAAAAAAGGGACCTCCAAGTACCCATTTAACGAGGTTCTCTTTTCAAACATTGGAAATCCTATGAAAGTGGGGCTCGAACCTGTCACTTTCTATCGACAAGTGATGTCTGTAGTCATGAACAAAAGCCTTTTAGACTCTCCTTCAATTCCGGACGGAGTGAAGACTCGAGCTAAATTCTACCTCAATATGATAGATGGAGGTATTGGGGCTTATAGCGAATCAAACGGCTTCAAATTCGTCAGAGAAAGAGTTGCGAAATTCATCGAGAATCGTGACCAAACAGGTGCTGAAGTAGATCCCAACAATATTTGGCTGAGCGACGGAGCTAGTCAAGCTATTGCTCTGCTCTTCACCACCATCATTAGAGACCCTAACGACGGGATAATGATCCCTATACCACAGTATCCGCTGTATTCTGCTCAGCTTGCTATTAATGGGTGCAAGGAGATACCTTATTACCTCGACGAGACAAACGCTTGGCAGGTAGATTTTCAAGATTTGCAAAACAGCTACGAAGCTGCTTGTAAAAAAGACATCAAAACGAAGGCCATAGTCGTTATTAATCCCGGAAACCCGACAGGACAGATCCTTAGAGAAGATGTCATCCGCAAGATTATCGAATTTGCTGTCGATAACAAGCTCATCATCCTTGCTGATGAAGTCTACCAGCAGAATATTTACAAAGAAAACGCGAAATTCGTTTCCTTCAGAAGCGTCATGCATAGCATGAACGCTCCTTATAAAAATGCTGAGCTTTTTTCGTTCCATTCCGCGTCGAAGGGCTTGGCGGGAGAATGTGGACTGAGAGGAGGGTATATGCAATGGGAGAACATCAATCCTGAGATAAGCTTCCAATTGCACAAGCATAAATCAGTTTATCTGAGCAGCAATACGGTCGGGCAACTCATGATTGATCTCATCACAAACCCTCCTACTGTGGAAGAGAACGGAGAAGAAGTCACAGAGCTGTTCCACAAAGAGATGAGCGAGCGACTAGAGTCGTTGAGGAGGCGTGCGAAAATGGTCTACAAGTATCTAAATGAGCTAGAAGGAGTGTCTTCGAATGAAATTGAGGGTGCGATGTATTGCTTCCCGAAAATCACAATTCCTGAAAAAGCTATTGAGAAAGCACAGGCGCAAGGGATTGCTCCGGATCTTCTGTATGCGATGGAACTGTTGGAAAACACTGGCTTATGTGGAGTTCAAGGGTCAGGATTCCGGCAGAAGGAAGGGACGTTCCATATCAGACTGACGATTCTGATACTTCCAGAAGAGAAATTTGAAACAACGTTGCAAAAAATGAAGAAATTCCATACAGAATTTTTGGAACGTTATTCTTAATCAATATTAATCAATGAGATGGTAATAGAGTTGATAGTTTTCTCAGATATATGGGAGTTTAATAGAAATATTCTGATACAAGAGAGAAATTCATATAATTGAAATGAAGATGTGGTATTCATAATTAAGCATAGTTGTTGTTCTGAAGACAATTCAATTAATCTGTATTTCACTTCGCAAAGAAACATAATGCTAGTAGAAAAGGAAAAATATAACCCATTGCTCTAGAAAACTGTGTGTGCATCAGCTTGTGTATCAAAGCATCAGCATTCCTCCAGAGATCCAGAGATGACTCTATACCCAAAAAAAATTAAAATACATTCAATCAAATGAGTATATTCTAACAAACAATGTAGTAGAGAAGTCCTATAAAGTGTCAAGCAGAGAATCTGATCCTATAAAATTTTCAAGGGGACCCGATAAATTAATTAGGCCCTTTCATTATTACCAGTATTTTGGTAAAGTTCACTTCGAAAGAGCGTTAGTTTCTGTAAATGTCAAATATTAATTTTAAGTTACCAGAATTTATTCTAATATTCAAAATTTTTCAAATATTCTTGAACCTAAAATACCAGGTTTCGATGGGCTGCAAGCATCCAAAAAGAGGCACTGTGGAACAAGCCCGCGCAGTTTTCCAGGAACAGCGTATGTGCTATCCTTCCGACATCTTTGTGAACAAGGAATACATTCTGAACAAATACCAATGCCCGATTATGTGGGGTGTTATCAATGGAGCTGTCAAGGCTCAATGCGGACACATCTTCTGTAACAGCTGTCTCCAGACAGCCACTCGAGTTGACGAGCGTCGCTTATGCCCGGTCTGCAGACAAAATATCGGAGAAGTGAAGGAAGATCACGGGATAACTGAGATAATTCGACAATCTCAGGTGAAATGTGTGCATACCCACTGTCAATGGAGAGGGACGGCGAAGTCATTTTACCATCATTTGAAGAAGGAATGCAAATATGAAGCATGTAAATGCAGTTCATGCGGTGAAGCATTTGCTTCAAGTCATGATCTGCATCAGCATATAGAAAACAAATGCTCTAGCCATCCTTCTCATCCTTGCACAAACTGCGGCAAGTTAATTACGAAGCTCAAACTTGAGGAGCATAAAAGAACTTGCCTAAATACGAGAAATTAATTGCAAGTATAGTTCTCCATGAATTCTTTCTTTCAAAAGAGTTGATTGGAGAACACTTTATTGATTGCTAATAATTGATATATATCTACTATCACAAACAACTCTAAGTAAAGTGTTTATTACTTATTTACTCTCAATATTTTTATACTACATTGAACTTTGGATTCAGCGCTTGTGTGGTTTTATCGTGAAAAATTTGCGTAAATCTAATTGAATTCGAACACAAGTGCATAATATAATAATCTCTTCCAGTTTCTCATCAGATGAGCGAGTGCTTTTGAAACACATAATTTTTCTTGAATGTTGAAGTTAATTATTCTTCTTCAAGTTTCCAGGTGATGATAACCACAAATAAAAAAAAGCCAAAATAAAAGAATGAAATGATTGACGCAAAGGGTAAGAAAGCGGCAAATTTCGAAGATGATTCTGAACGCAAAAATATTTAACATCCGAATTCGGTTCAATCCCAATCAGAATAAAATATTGACATCTATGGAAAGATAGGAGCGCTTAGAATTTCTTTGCTCTATCGCTAACAATAGTCGGAATAAATTTCGGAATGAGCAGTTTTTTTGGAGAACCTGGCTGAGTGTCTTGCCTCTTATATGAATCTGTTTCCAAATTCATCTTCTTGCTGTACCCTCGTTCGGTTATTGAATTCGATTCCAATAGCTGTTGCTTAGCATTTTGGTGATTTCCAATTTTGCCTGAATTGATTTTTAGAGGTGCAACTCTAACGGATTGGTTTGCCATATGTACGAAAAAAGGCGATAACTTGTGTCTTTTTGGACTTCCTTGCTTCGGGATTTCAGAGGAAGATGCTGATTTTTTAATCTTTCTCAGTTCAAGAGGAGGCAGAACGATCTTTTCCTCAGTTGCTGCTCCTGATGATTGGGCAACCGTTGAAAGCCTCTTAATCTTTTTTGGAATATTCACTGTTTTTATTCCTCCATGGACGGTATGTGGCTGATCAAAAAGAATAATTGGTTCTACAGGTCTTTGGTAAACTTCCAGAATCCTGTTTTTCAGACCCTCCGATCTTGATCTCTTATTGTCTTTGCTGAGACGGTTTTGAGGGATTTTAATAACACTGAAATTGGTTTCTTCATGAAATGAGGCATGGGTATTCGTAGTTTTGCACGGAGAATCAACGATGACGGGTTCGCCTCGATAGCTTTTCGTAGGAGACGTCTCCATTCTTTGCTGGCTCATTTTCTCAGTTATTTTGTTTTTAAGAGTTGAGGATCTGAGTACTTGTGGACTCATAGTGCCTTGAGACCGTTCACTGCTTTGGTGACTCAATTTTATTCGGAGTTTCTTGTTGAGAATACCAAAGTCATGACAAATTAACTGATTAAGGAAAGCTACTTGAGTGTGAGGATTCTCAGGTGAGTTCGTCTCTGAAGAAGCAATTTTTGTTGGCGATGGATTATTTTCTGCTATTGTTAAAAGAGGTGACTTATTGCGGTGAGAGTTCTCTTCATCCTTGAAAGAGAGCTTTGCTGCTCGGGGCCCCTCGTGAGGAGAGGCATTTATTCCCATCGAAAGTCTCTTATCATTAAAATTGCGAGCGGGAAGCCTAGTGAGTACAGTTTTCTGACGAGGTCTCGTAACCTCTTCAGTATCTGTAGAATCTAGATTTCGTGAAACACTTGCAATCTTATTCAAAACAGTGGCTGTCACAAGATAAGTCTCTATGTTTTAACAAATATGAATAGAAAGCAAACTCATTTGTAACATTACTTGTCTCCGCCCCTGTTCGTTTTATTTTTTGATTGGATTTGAGGCTCTCAGCTCGAATAATCTGTTGACTATTGCTGTCTTGGTCGAGAATAGCTGTTTCTTGCTTTTTTCTCAAGGGCAGCTTGATAACTAAATCGGCTGTTCGCTGTTCTAACCCCGAGAGTGCGCCAACAAGACTACAGCAATCAGATTTCCTCCTATATTGCAACCTCCTTTCTCTAAAAAAACTTTCAATAGAACCTTCTGTCTGAAGGACTATTGATTTATTCTCTGCTCTGGGCGGCATAGTTTTCAAACCTTGTTCGATAGATAACACTCGTGCTAGGCTGAATTCCGGTCTGTCGAGACTTTGAAGCTCTGGCTTTTGTGCTGATTCAGATTCAGCGATCAAAGAATCACTGGGAAAACAGGAAAATGAATTTCTTCTTGTTAGATCAGACGTATTATTTGGGAATCCTAAGATAAGTTGATGTTGGATTCTGGGTACCAAAATTGTGGAGTAGCTAATATACCTGCAAGTTGCATGAGTTTGATCCGTCGAGAACGCAGAGCTTTAATTGCATGCTTCATTTGAGCTCTTGTAGATCCATCCCAGTCGTTGCCAAAGTCAAATGGACTGAAATCTCCGTTATCTCCATCTATTTATTGATGATCATTAGCTTAGATCGCTCATTAGAGCAAAGATTACAGGAAACCGGGCTTTCGTTCCCGTCGGTAGGATTGAAATGAGGGATCACTAACTCAGTATGCTTTCCTCCTAATCCCTCGCTGGGGTCAAATAGTTTAATCTCGTTAGGTTGCATATTTTCTTGAATGGCTTGATTAACAATATAATTTATTTAATGCAGACAAAATACTCTCGATGAATCCAACGCCGTAATTGTTATTGAAAAAACTGAATGTTCGTGACGCTTCTTATTTTTTGTTTGCAGAGATTTCCTGCCTAGCATCGTTAAATGGTGTGTGCTTGCATATTCTCATCTTTCAATTAGAAAAAAAAGCGCCATTTCTTTAGGAATTTTCGTCTCAATAAATGCAATCAAGTAATTAATTATTTCTCTTTTTTACTTCAGGACTACTCTTTCAATCAATTGAATTTGTTATTCTTTATTGCAAAAAGACATACTTTATGGTAACACATGCATACAGAGAACATCTGATGAGAAAAACCTGTCTATTATTATTACAGATATTCAACAAGAATTGTTTTAAATGCAACTGGATTCAATTTCGCAAGGTTTATATTTGTCTTTGGCTCACTTGGCTGCGAGCTGCTCTTCTTTTTCTCACTCATTTCCTTTACAAAGACCATTTGTTTTTGACCGCGATGCCATCTAAGTGAAGCTTCCAACATACGCTTGTACACAGAACCATCTTTATACTCAGTGAATTGTTTAGCTGATTTCTGGATTAGTTTCTCAGCGATGACTGGATCAGCCCCAGCATTGAGCAACACTCTGAAGACTTCGACTCTATTCCTATACAATGCAGCAGTCAAAGGATTCACTTCAAATCCGAGAGAATCGTTTGAAGCGTTCAAATCGATGCCTTTGCATGATAGCAGCTTCATGAGAGGCTTCATTTCTCCTACATAACTTGTGTAGAAAAGTGGAGTGCGTCCTCTGACATCCCTTGCGTTTACATCAGCTCCCTTGCTAAGAAGATAATCTAAAAATTCAAGGTTTCTTTCATGTGAAGCAGCCGCATAAATTATCGGTGAGCCATTAAAATCGCGAAGATTTGGGTTTGCTTTATTTTCCTCGAAGATGCCTTTGAAATTTTCAAGGCGTCTCATAGCCAGCTCTTGAAAGAGGCTTCTTTCAAAAGGTTTAAGTCTTCTGCGTCCCAAGAAGCGTTTTACACGACGGACTGCGAATGGGAGTGCCATTAAGAGTATCATCAAAACTCCCATGAGGATTAAATTGAAGGTGGAAAACATGAGTGATTTTTAGATTTGCTTTCTTTCGTCTCAATTAAGATCAGTCTGAGATCACTATTGTATATATATATACCCTGATTAAAATTTATCCTGAAGAGGGTGACGAGGAAAATATCAGATTCTGAAATAATCAGAAATTGAAGGAATTTAAAACGCCGCTGATATGGTTGACAAGGTTAACAAAATTTAAGTAGTTTTCCGGTCGGTTGGGTCCAAATACGCGGCATCTAGGACGATTTAGGCAATTGTTGGATTTAATTTTATGTTAAAAAAGAATAGCGGTTTTTCTTAATGGACCAGGGAAACAAAGGATTCATGAAAAATATATATTTCACATCGTATGTTCTTCTGAATGTTATTTGATGAATGTACTTTTTACAGTATCGAGTATTTCTTATCCAGAGCTTCCTTGAAATGAGCCGAGAACTCACTGCATGTATAATAACAACTTGTACAATTAGCCAAAATTATAGTAATCTTACTCAGTTATTAATATGTTGATTCGACGAACAATCTACTTGTATGAAATAATTTTTTACAGCGTCAGATACATCATTCAGAATACAATTTTTGTTGTTGTTTGTATTGAGGTACTGGTTGATAAAATGCCAAAGGTGCTTACTCTGATTGAAGTCCAGAAATTTTTTTGCTTTATTACATCATAAAATCAGTTGATTGCAGAAAAACCAATGACTTTGTTTGAATATTCATGTATTTTTGGAATATTTGGCCCGGAAATGCGATACTGGAGGTTTGGATGGGTAGATTGCAGGTGGTGACTTTCTTAGCACCGAAAGCGTTCTTAACTATCTCATAACAGCTGACAGGACTTTTCATTTATCTCTCAATTCGAGTTTTCCTTTCACAATCATCTCGTGCAGAAGATAGCTTCAAGGCACAGCCAACAATTTTGGAAAATTTAAGGGAAAAAGCTTAGGAGGTTCAACGAATTTGCTATGTAAATTTTGAATCTTGTATTTCTTTCAAACGACCCCTTATTTAGTACGTTAGGTCTAAAGATATTAGAATAAATTTCTTTTTAAAAAAACGTTAATTAGCAATGGATAGAGCCTATCCCGGTTTACAAGCTTCTTCTCAGAGTCTCGGCAAAAGCCAGACCACAAAGCTCTTTTGCGAGGACCACCCAGGTGAGAAGATCACCAACTTCTGTTTCGCAAGCAAAATGATGAAGCAGAACGGCACATTTCCCGAAGTCGACACCCTTAAAAACGTGAAAGTCAACTGCGCCAAGAAGGTCAAGAGCGCGATTATGGCTCTCACGGGCGAGCTTCAGAAACTCGACTCCCAATTAGTCATCAATCCGAAAGAAATCATCGACGAAGGAGTCGTTGTGCTGAGACGCGCTCGAGATAAATTGATCGAGCACATCAATAAATATTTTGAAGAGCTCGAAATCAGCTACGCCAAGAGAATCAATGAGGCTATTCTCAAAGCCATGAGCTACAACGATGTAAACGAAAAAATCAAGAATCTTCTAAACGAACTTGAACACCTTCTCTACAACATCGAGACCCCGAACTGCATTCCTACTGTCAAGAAGATCTGCCTCATCGACTTGAAGACCTTGCTCGACAAATTCAGAGCTGATGTGAACCAAACTCTTCACTATAGAAACACCGTCACGAACAACTTCTCAGAATTGAGAATCGACGAGTCAAGAATCATGAGAGTCGAGGAAGAGATCGCCAAGTACGCTTATCTGATCCATAAAGACGACCGTATCGCTGAGGCGACCAACCGATTCCAGGAGTCAGGCTGTAATGAATTTTCTACTATTAACATATTCTCATCATTAATTTTCTCATAGTATCCTATGAAGACCCAAAGGTGTATCAGACCCAATTCCACAAGGTCTACCACAATGACACATCAATCAAGTACCCGATTAACATGCCCGACTACTTCGAGCCTGGATGCAAACGTCAGTTCCTCCACTTCTTCCAAAACCACGAGAATCGCTTCCATTACATCGATCTCGAACAGCTCATCAGCAGTTCAAGAGCCTCCTTCAATACTCTTGAACTGAGGAGCTCGTTCACGATTCCGCCCTTCCACAAATCGATCGCTGTTCCCAACGGCGACATTTACCTGGTCGGCGGCTCTGATGTGAGGAACTCCAGCAAGAAGCTCAGCTCAACTTACGTTCTAGACCTCGACCAAGCGGATCTGATCCCTAAAGCTCAAATGAACGTTCCTCGATCCTCCTTCGCTATCTGCTACATGAATAAATTCATTTACGCGATCGGAGGGCTCACGAACAACTCGAACTTCACTCCTACCTGTGAGAGATACGACATCGTAGCCAACAAATGGTCACTGATCGCCGACCTCAACCACGACGTTCTCGCTCCTTGTGTGACGCCATACAACAACAAATACCTCTTTAAGTTCGGCGGTAACTCTCCGGAGAACAAACTTGAGACATTCATTGAGAGATACGACCCAGCGAAGAACGTGTGGACTCCATGCAACGTGAGAATAGAGTTGCCTGAAGGAATGAAGCCATCTCAGTTCAAGATCCTGAATACCAGTGCTTGCGTTCAGATTAATACGCAAGATATCTACATCTTTGGAGGATACCTCGAGGACAATTCGAGCTCGAACCAGACGTTCTTGTTCAAGGTCGTTGATGAGTACGATGAACAGTATGTCATCACGGGAGTGGGCGCGAAGACCCTCACACATCCAGAAGCGTTCTGGAATAATATCCCAGTCGTCAAGAACAAATGCATCTTTGCGCTCCAGAACGTCCAGACCGTTGACCAAGAAGACGTCTGCCTTGATGATAAGAGAAGACTCATTGTCTTCAATTCGGTTGAATGGAAAAGCTTGAACTAATGAAGGAGCCAATAAACTCTGCTTCAACTCATCTTCTTCCGTATTGAATAAGGCAAATAGTTGGAATGATCAACTTAGAGAAAAAGGCTTTTTAATTTCCGTAAAACTTAACAAATCGATAAAATTTTGTTCGTCAGACTTGCCATTCACATTAAGAGATGGTTGAAACTTTTCGTAAGATATATGGAAGATTAAAAAAAAAATAAAATTGCAATAAACTAACTGAGCTATCTGATTAAATTGGTAGGGTGGATGAGGGAATGATGATGAACACGAGAAATTAAAACAATATGATACATTGGCAATAATAGTAAGACTCTCGAATTAGATCCTTATCCTTTAATTGGAAACATTTCGCGGTGAAGTTATAAGTATTCCAATAGAAAGATGAGAGCATTACTCACCTAAGCACCAATATTTCATCATATGGGGATTTTGAGAAGCGTTAAAAAATCGGGAAATCAATTAAATTAAGAATACAATTCGTTAGAAAGTTATCAAAGTCTTTTCATTTTTCATGGCAAAGTTTGTTTAGTATATCCGATTATTTCCTACAGAATGCTAAATAACATTGTTATCTAGTTACAACCCACATACAAACAAGATCGAGCGTGTCCAGCCAACGATCCACAATCAAACTAAACGCCCTCTTCTGCTTAATTTGGTTGCTCCAACCTTAGACCTCGCACTTCGGAATTCGGAATTGATGCAGAGCCAGATCACCCACCAACCTAAAACAATCGAGCAACACGAAACAGAAGATCCAGTTCAAATGAAAACCGTTCCCCCTGCATGCGAAAAGCCACTTTGGTTTGCTTTTGATGGTGACATATGACTCTCCACCATCGATATATTCGCTGAGGCTCCTCCCCTATTGAGTAATTCTTCTACTTTCTTATATATCTCTTCATTCTCCTTCTTAAACTCTTCTATTCTGATTTCTTGCAACTCCTCTTGCAGCCTAGCATCGAAAGCCCTTTAACAAAAGTTTTGTTTTAATTCTGGGTTACTCTTCTTTAAGTTTCTCATCTATGCCTACTGACAGCTCGTCAACCTTCTGAGCATAAAGCCTTCTATTCATTTCTTCACCGAAAGTTTTTGCTCGCTGATGTCCTTCATCACCTTCCTCTGTATCTTCCCTTATCACAGGTTGGTTCTGAAGTCGTCTCATCTCATTTTCCACTGCTCTTCTAAACGCCTATTGTTGAAAAGCGATTTGTTAGCGAAAAATTGCAAGAATATTCGAACCGCTTGTTTCCTTTCTTTTTCTTCCTTTCTAGCCTTTGCCTCCATTAGCCTTTCTTGCATACGCCTCTGCTCTTCTTCTTGATCGACTGCTTCAGCATCATGGACTTCTTCTAAAGTTTTCTTATTCCTCAGTTGAGAGGCTTTAGGTCGGTTTCGCAACTCTTG
>ENA-UOTZ01000871-UOTZ01000871.1-compost-metagenome-genome-assembly--contig:-NODE-871-length-23784-cov-13.376724_pt1 | contig 23784 bp, 27 predicted proteins | sample MGYA00238144_ERZ746983 | MGnify/ENA primary metagenome ERZ746983 (study PRJEB28759, sample SAMN06268863) | compost metagenome | isolation source: single cell | place: USA: California, Emeryville, Joint... | reverse complement strand
GATAGGGACAGAAAGCAATGGTGTATCAATTTTTGAGCCCAAGGATTCAATATCCGAACCAATTCACGTCGACCTATGGTTGGCTATATTAATTTTTATTGGAACGGCAATAATTATATTTAGCGCGGTCAATAACTATGACACGTTGTGAATAGCGAAATTCATAGAAAAGTCACTAATGCAGTCGCAAATTCTTTAGCACAATACCGCTCTTTTACTATCATAACATGTTCCCTGTCTAATAATACTCTGCTTTATGCGTGTTTCTCACTGTTAGAGTCTCTTATAAATAAATAATTAATAAATAAAACTTAATTAGGATTTGCTCAATATTTAATTACCTGAGCTCCATTCCACGGAAATTAATTTATTTCATTCAAAAAATTAAATAACAAAGGCCATGGTCGATAAAGCCAACATCAAAGTCAGCCGAAAATGGTTCATCCAATCGAACAAACAGAAAATTCAAGATGTATACTCTTTCAAGAGTGACACAGACGTAAACGACTTGCTTCTCGCTTTGCTTTCTTTAACTAATAAAATACCTAGTTGATGGGAAGTGGTACATATGGCTCAGTCTATCGTGGTGTTCACAAAGTTTCTAAGGACGTTCGCGCTATCAAAGCGATTGCCAAGAATAAAGTGAAAGATCCACAAAGTTTCAAGAATGAAATTGATATCATGCGAAAACTTGTAATATTACGCTTTCGTTGAACATTGCTATATCCAATGCTTAGGATCATCCTAACATCATTAAACTATACGAAACTTTTGAAGACGCAAGAAACGTATATCTTGTCATGGAGTATGGAAAGCTTTCTTACTTCCCTTGCTAATTATTTGAAATAAAATTAGGTTATGCAATGGAGGAGAACTATTCGATAGAATCAGCGAAAAGGGTCATTTTACAGAAGATGAAGCTAGAAGAGCTTTCAAGCAGATTATGTATGCAATCAATTACTGCCATACGTTCAACATAGCACACAGGTATATAAATTTTTATAACGTTTTTGTTATATAACTCAATTAGGGATTTGAAGCCTGAAAATTTCCTCTACCTCAGCAAAGATGAAGACTCTTCATTAAAAGTAATTGATTTCGGGCTCTCGAAAGTGTTTAAAGAAGGATCACAAACTTCTTCGAAGACGATGACGACTAAAGCTGGAACTGTATCTATTCTCTAATTATTTTTTTTTTAAAGTTTGAAAATGTTTTAGCCATACTATATCTCTCCTGAGGTTTTACAAGGGAAGTATGACCAGTCCTGCGACATTTGGTCCGCAGGAGTCATTCTTTACATTCTTTTGTGTGGATATCCGCCTTTTTACGGAGAGTCCGACCGCGAGATTCTTGAGGCCGTGAGCAAAGGAGAATTCAGTTTTGAAGGTGAACATTTGATCTCAATTACGATGAATGTGTCTAATACGTGGACTTGATTTTCTAGGAGAAGAATGGGAAGGAGTTACCGATGAAGCAAAAGATCTGATTACAAAGATGCTTACCAAGCCAGAAAAGAGACTAACTGCTGAGAAAATCATCGAACACCCATGGATTCAGAGGAAGATTGATAAGAAATCTGCTAAATCATTGAACATCAGCCAGTTACGAAACTTCATGAATACCTGTAAGCTGAAGAAGGCTGTGCTGTCATTTATGGCTTCGCAACTCTCGGAGAACGAAATCAGCGAGCTGAGCAAGATTTTCCTTAGTCTTGACAGTAATGGTGATGGTACACTCACCATTGAAGAGCTCACCGAAGGTATAGCCTCAACTTCCTACATTACTGAGGAAATAATTGTTTACGTTGATAGGCCTTAGTAGACTACCTGACTTCGATCCAAAAGAAGTGCAGACCATCATGGCTACTTTGGATAGTGATAAGAGCGGTAGAGTGGATTACACAGGTAATATTTTTCTTTGTCATTCTCTTATGGCGTGCGATATAGAATTTTTGGCCGCAACAATGGAGAGAGGTTTGTACTTGAAAGAAGAAAAGTTGTATACTGCATTCAAAATGTTTGATAAAGATGGCAATGGAACCATCTCTTCCGCTGAGCTTAAAGAAGTCTTGGGAAGTAATTTTATTTAAGAGGGTAGGAAGGTTTTAATACTCTTCACAACCAATAGGTAATGATATGCTTGGTACAAAAGATGATGAATATTGGAATGAATTAATCAAAGAAGCTGATATAAACGGAGATGGAGAGGTAAAAAATAATGATTTCAAATTCCTGGACTGACTTGATATTAAAGATTGATTATGCTGAGTTTGTCGCCATGATGAGCAATCCTCCCAAGAAGTAGAAGCATAATTACGTAGATCTTTAATAAAAGTCATATCAATGTTTGTATGATCAAAAAAAATAGCAGAGAAACGTATTATTATCATCATTTAATAAATGAGATTATGCAAGCTACACGAAGCAAAAAATTTGCGTTTGATTGCTTTATTTTTAATCGCATGTACTGCAAGTTGAAAAATATCAATACCTAATATTCAATTTTGATCTTTACTTGCATCAAATTCTTTTTTGCATCGTAGTAAATACTTTCACAGAATATGAGGGTAATATGAGGAGCTAGCTTAGTAGTATATCTGCACATGATTTAAAGTTTTCTTCATTACTTTTCATTTCATCGGAACTTCACTTCCAGAAAATTTTGCATGTATATTTTGCCAATGGAAATGGTAATTTGATGAGAGATATCTGAGCGCTCTTCGTCGAAATATGGAAAAATTCTTTAAAATGTTAGATGTTTTTGAACCAGCAAACAGCATGATAGGCAAAACCACAAACTTCACTCAGAATTTTTGTCAATGAATAATACCCACGTCGAGGTACCTTGATGTATAATATTCAGTAGATATGAGGATAAAAGTTGTTTGTAATCTCGGCTGGATGTAGTAGCTCGCTTTGACGACGATTATTTCATTTTTGAATGATGAAAAATTCGATAAATGATAATATCCTTGATTTCAACTTGAACTCTCAAACTCACATCTCACAGATCCATACAAATTAATGGCTTACTCGAACTTCTTGATTATCAATCCCATCAGTAATCAAGTTTCTACTCCAAACCTAAAGAGCAAGAGTGTGGCAATGGACTAATTCAAGTTTTCCCAAGACTCCTTTACAGATGTTATTCTGTTTCTCATTTTCTTATTTACTGTATCCTTCGAGAAATGCTGTCTTTTATTAAATTGATTTTAAGCGCTCCTCCGGACTGATTGATTGGCTGGGCATTCTGTGCAATGCCAAGCAGCCTGATAAGAATGCCTTTCTATAACACTCTTTCTTTATTTTATACACTTTCACAACTCTTCAGACTTCTGGAATGAAATCTCCTCTTCATTCCAAATCAAAAATTTTCTCAGGATACAGTAAATCCAATTGATATAGTAGAGCTAGTTTCGTCAGTAATACCGGATTTATTAATTTGGCAAAACAAAGTCAATCTGAGAACTAAAAAAATTTCCAAACAAATGGATGAACTCCCAAAAGCAAATTTAGATGTCCCCAAGAATGATGCCGAGCCTTCAGGTTTCAAGCTATATTCATGCAATGAGAATGAAGACTTGAAGCAAAGTATTTTGAATATTTTTGTACGCATTATCGTGTATCTTTGTATAGAAGCTAATCAGGAGAGCTCTGAAGCGTTTATGAAGAACGAGCACGGCAACACAAACTTGGAGAGGTCACAAGATGATGATGTAGACTACATTCGCAATGGCTTGATGTCTAATTGTTTTATCAATTACTTAGAACTTAATATTTTCAAAATACACTTTCTATTGGATCTCTAAAAAAGAAAATGATCGTCTTTATCAAGTAATGGTAGAGCTCCCTCGGAACTGCACCGTTATTGAAGCAATCGAGAAAGTTATCCCCTACTTTAATCAAGAACTCGCCATGAAATCAACTTACAAGCTTGATCTGAGTCCTAGCCTCTACGATCTTTATTCCGCGAAGAAAAGTGGGCGTCCTAAATCAGATTACCCTGGTACGATATTTCATGATTTAAATTGCTTGCTCTAAGCTATAAAACAAAACAGCATTAGATGAGGATCAGAATTTGAACCAGACAGGTCTGCAGTTATTCACCTTGGTAGAAAAGGATTCTCGAGCCGTCATCCAAACGGATGCGATGCCTCTGATGCACTTAATGGACCGAGTCGATGAATTCCAGGATGTGAAAGACAAGTCTGACTCCATGCTCGATCATGGGATGCCGATTGGTTCTAAAGGCCAAATGAGCACCGCTTATCAGAGCCAAAACTTCGGTCAGACTTCCCTTAGGAGACCTAGCGACGAGGTTGAAGAAGAGGTAACTTGCTGCTTCTGTATTAAACTACACCGAAAGAAGCAGCATACCAAGGTGGATAAGCCAATGAGTATGGATCTCGACAAAGCCCATGGAGAAGGACTTTCTGAGAATCTTCTTAATGTTAATTAACACACCAAGCATTTTCAATAATTCCCAGTTATACTGCACGCAATTATTATATGCTTAGTAGATTCAATATCATTTATTATCCTCATGCTCTGACACAGCTGTAAGTTTCCGTAAAGCTCACTACAAGAAATATGTGAAGATGCTCTCTCACTGAATAATTATATATGCAGAATTTTGAATTCTAAAACTTCCAAGACCATGTTCCTAGTGAGAGTGAAGAGAACCCACTGGATCTCCAAAGAGCTTGACTAAATAAAAAGTAGTAAATTGTTAGCTGAGTTTAGAAAGAAAGTTAAAGGCTTACGGCGTCTCTGTTTAGCAACGTTGTTCATGAAATCGACGAGGTTTGATTTAAGGAATTGATTTTTATTCTTCTCGGAGAATTCCTTGAGAATCTCGTAATTGTACTCCTTGAATTTTTCGACATTCAAGTTTTGAAGGTACTCCAACAATTCAAGGAGGTTGTCTTTGCAAGCTTGTTCCGTGTCAGGGTGATAGAGGAGAGTCAGAGTCTTGTAGAAGATGACTCGAGATGACTATATTGGGAAGCAAAACGTTAACAAGAGGACACAATGAAGGAAATTTTACAGCCAAAACGTCATCTGTTAGGGCCTCAAACGTTATAAACTTCTTCAAGATTTCACCACAAAGAGTGCATAGTTCTGTGTCACAGAGACCGATGAAAACATAACTCTTCAAATTCTCATAAATTCTGAACCAGATGTCTCTGTCTTCTGGGTTCAGTGGTTGGACCATACATCCAGCGAAGATTTCAACGTGTTCTTTATTGAGATTGTATAAATTGCTTGATTGTACAAACTTCTCAATAGATTCAGCAATGCCAACAGAATTCCACATTAAAGGCGCTCCTGTGAGTTTATATCTATGTGAGATAAAGAAGTTAAATCCAGTTCTTTCAAGAGGATTACTTGAAAGTATTAGGACCCAGTACCAAGGTTCCTTCCTCTGAGCCTGGAATTGGATTAGTTTCGAGCACAGAGTTTCGGATTTCAGTCGAGACGACCAGCAGAATTTCGAGATAGCGATCGCAAAGGTCAGGGTATTTATTCAGTACATTCGCAATGTAGATCAAACCTATGTAATAAAGTGTTCATGCGTTTGAGACAAAAAAAATTCATTTACCAACTTTAAGAACGTTCTGGTTGGTGTTGGCTTCGAATATTGTGTTAATAATTTTCAGCAGGAAAGCAGTCTCAGCTTCAAGATCGGGCTGCTCTTGATCATTCTGCTCTTGTTCGTTGGGATTTTCAACGCTTGGTTCTCGCTGTCTTGAACCATCAAGATCTTCTTTCTGCTCCTCTTCTATTGCAGCAATGAGGCCATCCCTCTCTTGGTCTTGGGCAGAAATTGGCCGATTTTGTAACTCCTTCCTTCGGTGAATATATAAGAGAAGACTGCTGCAGATGATCAAGATCAGAGCCTTGATTTCCCACCAACTATCCTTGATCAGGTTCTCAAATTTATCTGTTTGGATGATATTGAGGATACAATGGGAACAAAAATAGTCTTACATATATTTTCGAGGATGGGAACGAAGTTGATGTGAAGAATTTCACTGAAGATCTTGAGTCCTTGGGCTTTAGTGATTGGTGAAGGGAATTCCAGAGCCAGGATAGCATAGTAGAAGAAATAGTTATAAAGATCATCCGAAAAATCTTCTTCGTAATCGAATGAGACAAGGATCGACAACATAGCAGTGAATATGGTGCTGTTATTTCCACATTTCTCTTTCAGTTTTTTGAGGAGTTTGTATCTCGAATATGAGTCAAAACTGCAGAAACTGAACAAAATTCCAGCTATAGCTTCACGCTTGTTTGGAATTTTGATAACTAATTCCGTGAGAGGACCTAATGCGATCGATTCAAACATCGTCTGGATATTTGAAGGATCCAATTTGAGCAGTTCTAAACCAACCGCTTTGACAATTTCAACGAAATCTAGCAGATTTTTTCTTTAGAAATAACTTCAGCATCAAATTTACTCGAGAAAATCGTCGATTTGTAGTGTAATGAGGTCAGTGGCTCCAAGAACAATGTGAAAAATTTCTTGAAGTCAGAGTAGCTGTTCTCCAATCTTCCAACCATCTCAGAGATCTATGCAATAGAGGTGATTAGATTTTATTTTTGAAGCATATCTATGATGAATTACTTGATCTCTTAGTGCTGAAACAAATGCAGATGTCTCATCAGGAGCCAAATCAGTCAGGTCTTTTAAGAAAGCGAAGGCGATCTGAATTGGCATCTTGGTAGTCTTGTCTTTCTCATTAATTTCTATCTCAGCTTTGACAAGAATTGAATAGAGATCTTTCTCGATCATCTCTTTGAAGGTGTCGTTCAGATATTCGACGACTCCTCGAGCCTCAGCTATTGTTGTTGGTGCCTTAAAGAATAATAGGATTAACCCCTCCTTCTGCTCATAAAGATGAAATAATATCTACCTCCTTGGTTTTTTTGCTCGTTGAGCTGTTCATACTGTGCAACTTGATCTCTTTCGGTTCCTGCTGAGCTTGCTGCACTTCGATTGCCTTTGTAATGCTATTTTGTCGTTGCTGTTGCTCCATGAGCTTCTGTGTCTGTGCTTTCATTCGCTTTTCTTGGATGTAGCCCATGATGTCTGAAAAGATAAAAATAAGACAGTCATTCCACTGAAAAAATGGCGAGAGTCTGTACTTATTTGTTGGAGATCTTGTTTATGTTGAACCTTATGCTGAAGAATTGTGGTTTCTATCTTGGCTCGCTTCTGGTGCTCATCGACAATGCGGACTAGTTCACGGTCACGAGATAGCATTGCAGCTGTCGGTTTCAAATAATGGTATATCTTGTATAGATCTGGCCCTTTCTCAGCGGTTTCGATGAACTTGCGTCCTGTAAAATACTCGTATAACCTTCTGAGGAATTTCATAGCAGCATCAGGTGCATAATTCACGATCGGCTCATATTCTTCCTGTGTGAGTATAAAATCATGCTTTGCCAGGCATTTAGCAATGCGATCCCAGTTGTCCATCTTATGGGCAATCTTCATGCTATTGTAGAACTGATAGATGTTGATTTCTTTTGGAAATGCCTTGCTGATTATCTCAGCAACGATGAATCCGTTCGAGAGATCCCTAAATATCCAGATCAACACAAAAATAGAGTCTTATGACTTTACCTTCGAACATTTCGGATTGAGTATGCAAGATCCAGCCCATCAATCCAGTTGATGACGTCTCGGGGTAGATGTGCCATTCGAAAGTCTAAGGCAAAAAGACTGATTTGAAAAATAATTAGATAATAAATTAAAACGTTTTGGTATCGATATTCGATATGTAGTTAGCAAAAGGGATTTTCAAAGCGCATGCTTACTTACTTGGAGGGATAGATAATTTTTTTCTTTGAGCCTCAGTGAGCCCATTAATTTTCCTATTCGAAAAGAGCATATTTGTTACAACTACACTTAACATGCACTCAAAATGAAATGCAGACTCGAATACAAATCAAGAGCGTTAAATTGAAAGCTAAGACTAAAATGGCAGAAAGCTAAGGAAAAATATTGCATAGTAAACAAAAATATTTTAGCAAATATTTGTTGTTCGAATATAGGCCAACAGTCCTATTATAAATCTAAAAAAATTCCTCGTAAAGAAAATTTAAATCCTTATTGAATTGTAATTCAGATGATGAATACTGAGTTTTCATCACGCAAAAGTAGACAGCAACAGAAGGCTCAACAAAATCAACCTTTAAGCCTTGATGATGTTCTCACTAAACCCCAGACTCCAGACTTCTTAAAAGTAATCGCAAATTTCAATCATTTTTCAGAAATAGAAGCTATATTTCTATTAGAATGCTAAATTAATCGAAGAAGAGCAGTTGAGGAAACAGGTCCTTTCAAAAATGCAACAGGAAAAGACAACTCAAGATGCCGTCATCGCAAAGCCTGCGCAGGTTTCGAAAAAACTGGTCGAGCTTAACGAAACCACGAAATCTCAAAAATATGAAAATTTTGTGAATTACATGGAGCTGAGAAGACTCGCAGGAGATGAATCTGCTCAAGTTGAAACAGTTGTGCAAGAATCAAAGCGCAGTATGAGAATGAAAGGCGAAGACAATGAAGAAGACGATGACGGAGAGGAACAAGAAGAAGAATCAGGTGGACACGTTCCGCAGCGAGCTGGTTTGGGATTCACTGAAAAAGTTTCGCGTCCGAATGGAATAGCCAAAGGCGGACGGCGTGGAAAAGGAAATCAGAAAGGTGGTGTACGAAAACCGATCAAAGACAAAGAAAGGGCCAAGAGAATGAAAGGACAATCATCACAGTCGAGTTGGAAACCGGAAGAATTTATGAAACTTAGGCAAGGCTATGACTAGTAATTTTTTATTGGACTGGTTCTCTATTTTTATCGGTATGTTCATAATCAAGCAAAAAAACGGGCTATTTGCGGTGTTTGAACTGATAATGATTGATTTTGGTCGAATTAAAAAATTTAACTGAGAATTTCGGCTAGTTCAGTAACGGAATTTCTCATTTACAGGCAATTTATTTCCGTTTTTTATTAAAAAAAGCTATTTATTAGCTCAAGGGGAGGATCGGCCAGCAAATATTCAGTTTAGAATATTAGAATTAAAATTTGCATGGGTTTCTCTTCGTGGAAGAATAATTCAAAACCTTGGAAGGCCTCTCCATCCAAGCACCAAAATGATGTGATTCTTTTCGGCCTTCGACCTATCACCATCGTGGCTGCGACAGTAGCATTGGTTCAAGGAATGAACCAGATAGCCGATCTTTCGATCAATTATTTGTATAAAGATGATTTTGGGTTCAGCCCTGTCCAAGTTTCGTTCATTTTTTGCCTGACGGGCCTGCCCTGGATGATAAAGCCGGTTTGGGGACTCATCTCTGATAATGTGACATTCTTTGGGTACCGAAGGAAATCGTACTTGATTCTGTGGGGCAGCCTTCAGTTCTTCTATTATTTCTCCATCGCAACGTGGGTCCACAACAAATGGCTCGGTGTTCTCATGTTAGTGCTGATCCAAGTTTGCATCGCCTTTAACAATGTGATTGGAGAAGCTCTTCTGGTCGAGTCTGCACAAGAAATCCAAGCTCAAGAACTTGTCAGTGAGGAACAGAAGCAAGCCGAAGCCTCAAAGAACGTTTCACTGTTTTTTGGAGTGAAATATGTCGGCGTTATTTCGACCGCGTATCTCAGTGGATACCTGCTAGAATACATTGGTAAGCATGCAGTGTTTCTCATCGCTGGAACTTTGCCGCTTCTCGTCGTTGCCGTCGGTGTTTTTATCATGCGAGAAAAGCGTAGGAATGCCACGAACCGCCGGGAAGTTCCATATCAAGACATTCCTAGTCATCCTTTCCCAAATGAAGAATCAACAGAAGATTCAAGCAGTGAAACTGACCGATTTCGGTACGAAGGAGCAGAAACCGATGTCGAGTTGCACAGTGAACTAAACATTTATACAACTCAATCGAAAAATACTTGGCGTCGCATCGTAGAATTCGTGAGGAAGCCTGCTATCTTCAGACCAATAGTCTTCTTACTGCTCTTCATGATTACTCCTACATCCCAGAGCACAATGTTCTACTTCTATACGAATTCGTTGGGATTTGCTCCCAATTTTATGGGAAAGCTCAAATTCGCTAATTCGATTGCATGTCTGCTCGGAGTCTATCTCTACAACAAGTACCTCAAGAATATCCGTTTCGATAAGCTCTTATTCTGGTCGACGCTCCTCTGTGTAGCGCTAGGTTCGACTCAGATTCTCCTCGTATTAAGATGGAATAAGTATCTTGGCATTCCTGATAAGTTATTCTGTATCGGAGACAGCGTCATTATTGAGTCAATTGGAGAGGTCAATTATGTGCCAGTGCTCGTGCTGGCTTGCAGAATGTGCCCCAAAGATATGGAAGGAACAATGTATGCGTTGCTGATGGCAACGTTGAGTCTTGGAGGAATGATTTCGTCGCAGCTAGGTGGTATAATCGCTTACTTCCTCGGAATTACGAGTACGAATTTCGATAAACTTTGGATTCTGGTTGTCATAACCAACGTTTCTCTGCTGGTACCGCTGCCCTTCCTCAGAATGATCAACTATGAGCATATAGTTAAAGAGATGGAACAAGGAACTTCTTGGTTGAAAGCAAGAACTCGCAGGGAAACCTAGATAGTTGGAAATATTCACTTTAATAGTTTTGATTTTTATGCAATTAACAGGGTACTCGTCTATTTTCTCGTGTATAAGATTTTGTTAATAACTGAGCCACTCGAGGAAATGCATTTCAAAAAGAACAGATATAAACCAAGATTTACAATTTTCTACTATGTCAATTGGCTTCAACGGATGAGAATTTGTGCTTACAGATACTCAAAATATAGAGCTCCCGGATACCCTAATATGAGTGTCCTGATGTTCCAATACTATATATAAACAACACCCTTTATTGTTGGGTCGAGCTAATGTCATGGAGTTAGGGAATTCTTCCACAAAGAAAGAGTTCCTTTGATAACATTTTGCTGAGAGGCTTGTAGAAATTCCTTGTCAGTAATAAATGATCGTAGCTTCTGGAATTAAGATTTTTGATTTTATCTCTCAAAATCAGCTACTTATTGTTCGTCCAGTACATATTCATCGCTACTGTACTTTTGTTATCACAAAAAAGCGATAGTTTAGTATATCAGCAATGCAATGTGCAATTAGTACGCGCAGGATTTAATGACCTTAATCATACTCTTTTATTATTACTCATATCTGTTTCGATAAAATTGGGCGTCTCATTGGTCTGTTAATCATTTTTTTTTGGGTCAGAAGATTGTCTAAATCAAAGACGGCATTTTAATTTTATTAACAAGTAATCCAAATTTCAAGCAACAACTGAACAGCAAATAACTATACTGGTTATCATTAAAACCGCTATTTCTTTTTCAAGGTGACGAACTCTTTCACGTGCGCTTCAGTATCTAATATTTATCCGTTAATAATACTGTCTCTACAATACTTTTTACCTCGATCTTCAAAAGCGAAATGGAATACAGCCGACGGAACACACTCAGCCTCATCAAAAGTCTGTTTATAGTCTTTCTGAGTCACTCGCTTGAAAGGAGGCGTTTGGAATAAGTAAAAGTTCCAAGTTGGATCAACGAGATGCTGAATGAATAGAGTCAAGCTTTTTCACACTTTATCTCTAATTTTACCTCTTTTACGAAATCTATCAGATTTTTCAGTGTCTCCTTTGGTGAGAATTTGCCCTCTAGAATTTTTCCATCAGGAAATTTGACTCTGATAGCTGTCTCCGTGAAAATTGGACGCTTGACTAACTCTTCGAATTCTTTTCTTCTTCGTGAACTAAAAGCCTGTGATTCTTCCATCATCTAGAATTAGACTTATCAGGCAAATTGTTTTTAACAACATTCAACCTTTGCCCATTTCAGCATCTCCGCCTTAAGCAGTGCCTCATCACTGGTGGGGTCCTCTTCTTTGTCAGATTGGTCTGAAAAATCTCCTGGTGAGAATATGCAATTTAAGTTTCATGTGAAAAAGTGTAGGAAATCTTTTACTTATGCTCTTATCTTCAGATAAAGTGAAGATTCTGGCTTCCTTGTTTTCGATCACCGGTTTTATCATAGCCTTTGCGGTAGGAGTTACACCTTTTGACTTAGCGACATCACTCTTACCTCCCGTTTCCTTTTCAATTCCTCCAGCTTTTCTGGATAGGATCCCAGCTCAGATCCTGAATTTTTTGCAAATTCTGCCATATTCACTAGATTTAGTTGAGAAAAGCAGCACATTAAAAAGTTATATACATTGACTAGTGCTTGAGAATGAAGCTTGGTAAGGATTGAAAGACTTTCTTTCTATCATAATTAAGTTATATTCAATCAATGCCATTTAAAATAGAAACCTGCTTCCTCAGAAAAATCTTGGATTTCATTGCCAAGACTTTTCAAAATTGAGATATCGAGTTTCTGTTCGGGTAAAACAAAAGCTTCTCCTTTGTCTTGAAATCCTATCTATATCGACACCTTAGAAAATTTTTTAATTTCTGGAAATTACTTCTTTAAGTAATTCGACCGCGGACAAGCGAGACCCAAGCACTGCCTTAAGTTTTGCGTTAGTAAAGAGTTTAAGGGTTCGGAATGTCTCATTTTTGGGGTTTGTGACAATATTGGTTATTATCTTGGCTAGCAATGTAAGACTTTCTTGCAAGGCTTCATTAGTGATGGTTTCTTTTTTAAGTTGTTCCAAAAACGGTCTAAAGCTCAGTTTGGTTTCAATTTGCATTTTTTCTTCTTTGACAGTAGATTTTTCTGTGGGCTTCTTCTGGATAGGTTCTTCTATCATCATGATGTTATCGCTTTTGGGCTTGGAGGTCTGAGTGGGCTTGCCATTTAATTTTTCTCTGATTAAATCGACGAGCCTGCGAGGAACCTTCATTTTATCGAAAGTTTCGTTGTCGATGTTCTTGAGTGAATCAGCAGTGTCATACCAGTTTTCTTCCAGACTTCGCAGAGGTCATTTGATGTCAAAGTAGACAAATTGTTACGCTTTGATGATTGGTACGACGGAGTCACGGGGTCTGCCTATCTCGTCGGCAATAGCGTAAAGAAAATCTGCTACAGACGTCATAGAATCTTGTTTTTCTGATTTATTTTATCTTTCGAAATCTAATCGTGAATAGATGAAATCGAGTGATCTGATCAACAAAATCTACTCACAGTCGGATTTTGTCAACAAATTTCTATCTGAAGATGGTTCTGTTCAAAAAAGCAGTGGAAATTATTGTTAAAAAGAGAAATTCTGATCTCAATATTATGTATGAGCTTAATAATTACAAAGAGAAGGAGCTCTGCTTGTGGGCTTCCACTCTAAAACGTTTATTCTCTTTGAAATTTATACTATTTATTAAATTACCAGCAGCCATTATAGATGCACAAAGATAATGGATCGTGCAAATCCTCCGAATGTCGCATGAGCGATTTCAGAAAAATCCTTAGAGCTGATATCACGAGGGTATAATGCCATTTAAAAACATATGAAGATGTTTTTTACAATGACAATTCGAGACTGCTTCTGGCTAAGATAGAATCTATTTTATGGGCTTCATTTAATCACTTCTTTAAAGCCTTTTGGAAGAAACTTATCTTGCATGTGGTTTTGGATATTATATATATGATACTACGTCCGAAAACTGTGAGCAGAATATAAGACCATACCTGTGAAATGATAGAATAAATGCGCTCGTAAAACTAACACAAAGAAAAAAAAAATCAGGAACCACAAAAATGAAAAATATTATATGTCATCTCTGCTGTCGAAACTAAGTCGGGAGACAAAAGAAACGAAACCTAACATTGATTATGCATTATTAAAATTAGTAAGGAGTAGAATTACTGTCAGGTCTTCCTTCATCTCCAGTTGAAGAGTCAAGCTCACTTTGGATTTTAGGCTTATATGGACTAGCAATCTAAAAAAAGATCTTTGAGAACAAAAGGGTACCGAATCTAGCCTACCTTTTTCAAATACAAATCATCCCAGTTGATATCCGAAAACCAAGGATGAGCTTTAATCTCCTCCACATCGTTTTTACTTCCGAGCCTTTCAGCTGGATTCTTTGTCAGGAGCTGAAAAAAAAAATTAAAACTTTTGAACTTAAAAGGTCGTTTTATTACACTCAGAACTAGCTGCTTAGCCGATTCGGAAACATCTAGTTGCGCCGGGAAAATCGCAGGATTATCCAGTATTAAATTGAAGATCACAATTCTATTGCTGTGATGGAAAGGAGGAAGACCAACAAGCATCTCAAAGCTAGGCAAAAATTGATTAATTTATAAGTGGGAATGTAGTCTATACATCAAAATGCCAAGATTCCACCAATCTGCTTGAGGAGAGTAGGGTTCTCCAATTATAACCTCAGGTGCTAAAATATTCCCCGTAGAACCAAATAATAGCAATTAATTTACGAATATATTCTGGAGTGGCGCTGACTTCATCAACATTGTTATCATCAGCCATCAATTTTGCTAGCCCAAAGTCAGTGAGGCAAATAAAGCCATCTTCATCTAATAGAATGTTCTCAGGTTTTAGGTCTCTGTAAGCGATTTTTTGGGAATGCAAGTGACCAAGTGCCAGGATAACTGATGCTGCATAAAATTTAGCTCTAAACAGTGACATGTTTATTGAGGTCTTTGAATAAGAAAAATTACCCTGCTTCCGAAAAACGTCTCTCCTTCTGTAAATGTTGAAAGAAATCTCCTCCTTTCATATATTTAACCACGAAACAAATTTTATCTTCTTCTTCGAAGCAGTATTCAAGGTCCAGCATAAATGGATGACTCCTCTACAAAAGCAAGTTTATAATTATCGCCATTCCTAAAGATAGAGAGGAGATTACATAACTTGGCAGAATTTTGTTAAAATTTGCGAACATTTTCAAGTGGTTCTTATAAGTTAAAAGCTCCGTTTTTTTAATCACTTTCATTGCAAAAAGATCACCAGTGTCTCTTTTTTGCACGAGGTACACCTTTGTTGTAAATTGTTAGATATGGCTTTTGAAAGGAAGAATGCTGCTACTCTCGCAAGGGCACCTTTTCCGAGCTCACGAATAAGAAGAAAATCGCTGTAACCGATCCGAGGGTCTTTGGTAAAATATAATAGATGGAACTTCCTTTTTACACAAAAATTTCAATACCTTTTGACTTCGAAAAAAGCGTTGATTTTCTTAGCCTCTCCAAATTTTCAGGGTCAGCATTCTTGGAGTCATTATCATAGTACTAAGCAAAATAAATCACACGTGTGTACTTCATTGTTCGCTTACAATTTCCGTGTCTACTGGCATACGGTCAATTCCTTTCTTCACGTCAGGTTTTTGTGTTGTGTATTTCTCGAGTAAACTTTCATTCTTAAAAAATTGAGGGATTCCTTTGGTTAAGGTGATCTCGATATAAGTTTTATTCAATGCATCGATCACAAAATCCTTTCTGTTTGAAAAATTAGCCCCTTAACATCTCACTTCTCAGTATTACCGATCTGGTGAATAATAGCGATAATCGTATTCGCCTTTGACGTGGATAACAAACTCTGGAGATTTAGTACTTATGGTAATCCCTTTTATTTTGACGATTTCAATTTTCCGTTTGATGCTTTCTTGAGAAAAATAAAAGATTCGTCAGGTCCAGAAGGCGAGAGAGGTAAAATACTCGCTTTAGAGGTGTTGTAGAGATATTTTGTCGTGATTGCTAAGAGCCTTTCTTGCTTTCTGTTTCTTTCGTTGATTTTGAACACTTTAAAACATAGAATCAATCTCTCTGGATACCAATGAGTCATTCAAGGTTTGATTCGCAAGGATTACCGTTGGGTTCGCATTGCTTAAGGAACGTTTTGTCAGTTCCAAGTCCAAACTCATCGTATCTTGATTCCATAGTTAATTGAAATTAATTTTTATATTTTTTTTGAAGATGAGTTTTATCTGAATTAGAAGTCTATTAATGAGCAATAGATCTTTTTCTCCATACTCAGTCATACATTAAAAGTCACCTTAATTCCTACGACAGAGTTCGTTACCTTTACGACTCCATGTAAAACATACAAGCTCAAATTAAAGAACATTGGGATGTCAGATTCAACTTAATAAACTTAATTTCAGAGGAGACGAGCATGGAGTTGGTGAGTAGCTCCCGAATTATGCAGCGAGTTTTCTCAGGACGTATGGTAAGATACCTCCACCCTTGTAGTATTCAATTTCGACGTCAGTGTCAAGTCTGGATTTAGTTGTGAATTTCTTTCCATTAGAAACGTGCACCGTGATCTCTTGGCCTGGTCTCAAATTATCATAATCGACATCAATTGTGTATTGCTCGTGGCCTGTGAGTCCCAGGGTATCTGCATTTTCTCCTTGTTTGAATTGGAGTGGCAGGACACCCATACCAACCAAGTTGCTTCTGTGAATCCTTTCGAAGCTCTGAGCAATAACAGCCCTTACTCCCTGAAGTGCTGGTCCCCTAGGCAGGATTATAATAAATTAGACATTCTATAATCAATGGAATTATTCATTACTTAGCAGCCCAATCTCTGGATGAACCACTACCATATTCTTGACCAGCGAGGATGATCAATGGAACGCCTTGTTTCTGATAAGCAACCGCAGCATCGTAGATATCCATAACCTGTTTGGTCGGGACATACACGGTTTGGGGGCCGACTTTATCCATCATTTTGTTAATGATTCGGATGTTCGCAAAAGTTCCTCTGGCCATGACTTCGTCATTACCTGTTTAAAAAGCGAATTTAGTATTGTGTGTAAGCCATAAAAAATCTGGGTACCTCGTCTTGCACCATAGGTGTTAAAGTCTTTTCGCTGAACCCCTCTACCTTCAAGATATTTTGCAGCTGGAGAGTTCTTAGCGATAGGACCTGCTGGTGAAATATGATCGGTTGTGATGAAATCGCCAAAGCTAGCGAGGACGTGAGCGTTTTTAATTGGCTTGAATTCAGGATTCTTAAGAGTCATGTCCTTGAAGTAAGGTGGGTTGTGGATGTAAGTTGAAGAATCTTTCCATGGGTATTGCTTTGATTGTTGAACCGCTAAGCTATTCCATCTGTCAGTACCTGCGGCGATAGCGTCATAAACGGCTTTAAAGAATTCTGGTCTGACAGCCTTCGTGGATGCTGCGGTGATCTCCTTCTTTGAAGGCCAGATGTCTTTGAGATAGACTTTTTTTCCGTCAGCACCGACACCTATTGGTTCTGTGTCGAAATCAATGTTCACTGTACCAGCAAGAGCATAAGCCACCACTAACATTGGACTTGCAAGATAGTTGGCTCTTGTTAGCGGATGAACTCTACCTTCGAAGTTTCTGTTTCCAGAGAGGACAGCGGCCGCCAAAATGTCACCTTTGGTGATCGCTTCCGAGACTTCTGTATCCAACTCACCACTGTTTCCGATGCAAGTCATGCAGCCATAACCTGCAAGCGAAAATCCAAGCTTCTCCAGATATTTATCGACGCCACTGTCAAGGTAGTACTTACTAACGACACCAGATCCTGGCGATAATGAGGTTTTGATGTAGGGCTTGACTTTAAGTCCTTTGTTAACGGCGTTTTTGGCAAGGAGTCCTGCGCCGATCATGACATCAGGATTGGAGGTGTTGGTGCAAGAAGTGATAGCAGCAATCGCTACATTACCATGCTTAAGAGTGTATTTCTCTCCATGGTAAGTGAAATCGATACTTTTCTGGCTGTCTTCAGGCTTTAGTCCAAATCCTTTGAACCCAACCTTGGCAGTCAGGATTGAATTCCACTCTTTTTTCTGCTCTGAGATCAACACTCTATCGTGTGGTCTCTTCGGGCCAGAGATTGAAGGTCTCACAGTGTTGAGATCGAGCTCTAGCACATCTCCTGTGAATGTAGGATCTTTTTGAGATCCATCGTACATTCGGAAGAGTCCTTGGGCTTTGAGGTAAGTCCTAACTCTTTCTAACACTTCTGGAGATCGGTTGGTTGTAGCCAGGTAAGCCATGGACTTTTCGTCAATAGGGAAGTATCCAATTGTGGCACCGTATTCTGGCGCCATGTTACTGACGGTCGCTCTATCTTGGAGAGTCAAAGTGTTGCAACCATCTCCAAAGAATTCGACGAATTTTCCAACAACCCCTCTCTTTCTCAGCATTTGAGTCACAGTGAGGACGAGATCGGTTGCCGTGGCGTCTTGAGGAAGCTCCCCGGTGAGTCTAAAACCGACAACCTGAGGCAGCACCATCGAAATGCATTGTCCAAGCATGACGGCCTCAGCTTCAATACCTCCGACACCCCATCCAACGACACCCAGCCCATTGATCATGGTGGTGTGAGAATCTGTTCCTACGACTGAATCAGGGTAGAGGTATCCATTACTTGCGAACACGACTCTAGCGAGATATTCGAGATTGACCTGATGGACGATACCTGAGCCAGGAGGAACAATCAAAAAGTTATCGAAGGCGGTTTGACCCCATTTGAGGAACTCGAATCGTTCATAGTTTCTCTCGAATTCGATTTGTTCGTTCTTCAGCCTCGCGTCAGGAATTCGGGAATAGTCCACTTGTACGGAGTGATCAATGACGAGATCAACCGGGCAGAGCGGATTAATCTTGTCAGGGTCTCCTCCGAGCTTCACCATAGCGTCTCTCATAGCTGCGAGATCAACGACGCAAGGTACGCCTGTAAAATCTTGGAGAAGCACTCGAGCAGGCTTGAAAGGAATCTCAATGTCTTGATTACTTGTCTTGTGCCAGTCCAATATCTTCTTAACATCGTTGGCTAGATGATTGATTATTAAGTATGACTTTGAATTGGAAAAACAAAAAAGGTTGTTACCTTTCACTTGGAATTCATCGCAGTTTCTGATTGCAGATTCCAGAAGGACTCGAATACTGTAAGGGAGGGTTTCTAAATGAAAAGAGTTCAATAGAGTGAGCAAGAGAGGTATCTAGTTTATCTTACCGAGTCTATCGTCTTTGAGGTCTGGCAACGAGAAGTATTTGTATTCTTTGCCACCAATCGTCAGGGTTTTCTTCAGCTCGTTGTATGGATTTGGTTTTGAAGTCGCGAATGAACGTCGACTTGCGTAGCTCAGAGCTTTCAGCATGAGTTCTTTTGATATCTAAGAATTTATGAATCTGTTCTAATAATGTTCTATTATTAATTGGATTCAATGACTCAATTTATGGACGTTGCTCGAGTTACGGAAATTTTCTTTTTGAGCATAGAATGGTAGTTAAATGGACTATACCCTGAAAATACGTTGCGCTGATGCTCAGTATAGATCGAAAATCTACCTGACTCGTTTGTTTTGGAGTAGTTAACACATTTGCTAATAATCAACGTCAGATGAAGTGTAGTAGAAGGTAAAATGAGCAGTTGCCCCATAAAACCCCATGAATTATGCGACGAGAATGTCCAACAAAATGATATGCGGAAATTTACGCTAAGATGGCCAAGAATGAGGTGGGAATTTATCACTTAGATATTATTATTTGTCTTAAAATACTTGCTGGATTTTTTTAATTTTTTTTTTCTTGACACTGTCAGCGTGTTCAAAAGAGTTTTATCAATGGTCCTTTGCTAGCTATTAAAAGAAGGATACGCTAGATGGTCTGTTCCTCTGTGGAATAAGGACCTGTATTCTTTGTTTGCGTCAGTCCAATAATTAATCTTATGGCTCAGACGACCATCTTTCATCTTTAATTTCAGAAATTTTTCTTCAAGAGAAAGAAAAATTAAATTTTTCTGTTTTGTTTTTTCATGTCGGTGGTTAAGTATCGCAACGGAAGAGTTGAAGTGAAGATGATCTACCAGAATGGCATTAGATCCATTTTTTTACATAATTTTCGTAAACCAGCTTCCTAACTATTGATTCGCTCGATACTGTCTAGGCTTGTAACTAAAACGAAGGTACTCGCGGCAATTACTCACAAAGGCCATTCTAATCATCAAAGGACTCCATACGATTGCTGAGACTCTCTCCAGAATGGATGATCTTTCTAGAAAATACATCTTTACAATTTATGCTGTAAGAACTATGGCATATATACAAGACCTATGTCGAATAGCAGTGAGGACCGCAACTACAGAAGGCATTTTTTGGGAAAAGGTTGCATTCTGACTTTCGAAGTTAATTTATTTTACATGCTTTAATCGTAAATTGAGATATTCTGCATGTATCTTGCTTGAGCTGGTTGGATCAAAGTTGCAATGTAGGGGGCTAATTCTTGATGAAAAAACCACCTCTATCAATCAAGGAATAGATACAATACATTGATTGTTAACTCATCATTTGTGAATGGGGATGTATTTCAATTGAGAAAGATACATGAATAACTTGTCAAATAGATTGTTACTTTCTCCTCTAAATTAAAGATGTTTGGGTTTTCGTCCATCCACTCAAAGCAATTTTCAAAATAATTTTACTTATCAGGAAGTTATGAAATACTTTTCCTGAAAGGCATTTCATTTGCTCCGTAATCAAATTAAGAGTGATACATTGTAACCGCGAATATCAGCGAATTAGACCACAATTACTCATATTAAGCATGCTGCTAACTCAATGATGTCGTTGAATCGTGTTTTATTGTGACATTACATAATCAAAGTCATCGTAGCAAAGATACCGTTGAGATGGTCTCGAAAATCAATTTTCTGAGATATCTGAAATGATGAGAAGAGCTTTTTTTTCATCCCTCTTTAAAATCTAAAGCAAGAAGATTTCAATACCATTATTATTATTGATCTGATTTTCTGCTTCATTTAACAAGAATTATTAGTGGAGGAAGAAAAATTCAGATTAAATAGGTTGTAGACTTTCAGAGAACATTAGATCGGAAAATTGAAAAAAGCTATTTCTGATTTTCCAAACTAAATTGTTATATAAAACTGCGAATCGCATGCGTCAATATCATAAAATATTTTAAACAGAAGTCAGAAGTAATCTTAGTGCCGTTTGAAGAACAATATGTAGAAGATGACTTTTAAATCATCATTTTTTGAGGTAGTTCTTATGAATTTCACGGTTTCTTTTCTTTTTTCTGAATTAAAAGAAACTACATTTTATTTAACAAAAAAAGATATATTCTTGGGAGTTATCTCGCAACGGTTGTTTTAGATTATCCTTAATGAAGAAACATGCGAATTCATCGAGATTCCTTTGCTAAAATTCCTCCTAGTTTAGAAGAAAAATGGATAGTCATTTTGGAAGTTTCATCTGCTTGTTTTTATATAGCCTTAAGACCTTCTTTATAAGTACGCGATTGATATTCGCATAAGACTTCAAATCGCTCTAAATAAAATAAAAGGAAACGGAGATAATTAAGAATGAAACGAGCAATATCAGTTCCGAACAAGATCATTGCCAAGAAGACGAGAGAAAGGAAAGAACAACTCCATGAGAAAAAAATGAAAGAGATTACTTGTTCAATCGACCAAGAAATGCCTGCTAGTTTTGGATCACTAAGAAATAATCGCAAGCGTCAACAGCTGAAAGAAAACAGAAATCTCGAGATCGAGAGAGAGAATAGGATCCTTCTCGAGAGACTGACTCATATTATGAATCATCCTCTAACCACATCGCAAAAGGAATTCCGAATAAAAAGTCTCAATCGCGAACAACGTAAGCGAGAGCTCGTCAGAATCACAATAGAGAACCAATGGATGATCAAGCGTATCTCAGAACAGAAATCCAGTTATAGTAGAGCTGAATGGTCTGAAAGTCGGAAAAAACAGGAATACTATCTCAAGACAATGTCTCAATATCCTTTCAAGCCTTCCAGCCCTTCACGTTCACAGTATAAAAGCCAGTTCAGCGATGTAAAGTTCTTGTGATTTTTCATTTCCATAATGATATTTTTTTGGCTGGTTAAATCAGGGAAAAGATGGCCTGCAAAGTTTGGAGCTTCCTCATATTGATAATAGACCTCCATTTGACCTTTCCACAACACTCTGTAAATGCCGTTCATATTAACCGCTCTCTCTTATCTAGACATGATCGCTTTAAAGATTCTTCTACTGCAAAGAATTCCGCCCCAAGAGCTTTATCAAGAGGAACGAAGGCCATGATGAAAGGAGACGAATTGCCAGCATCCAAGGTTGCAAAAACTATCTTGTACCAAACAATGAAAACGATTGGATTCAACAAATTCTTTATTCAATTTTATTTTCAGCATCGGTATGCCATCCTCTTCAATTGAATGTGGCGGTTCTAACAAAATACATCTAGTTTTTTCAAGATTGTTGCGTCCAACCAAGACAGAGCTGGTTTGAAGATGTTTACCTGCTCTCAAGAAGAAGGTAACTGTTTATTTAGGAGATATTAGTAAGAAAATATTAAATTCTTTGACAGGTGAGGAATTAATCAAGAAATTCGAGTACGATTATGCGGGCATGGTTGAACGGCTGCATTTTAAAGGAAATATGATAATTATTGATCAAGAAGAAAATTTCTCTGATCAAAGTATACTTACAAATTTGCTTGATTTAAAATGTCTGTCATTTCAGGAATTGAGGATGAACAGGAATTTTATCAGAAGAGCAAGATAACAGAAGTCGACTCAATAACTTCACACGATCAGAGGAAGGGGAATCGAGCTAATAAGGAAGAGGAGGAAGTGAAAGATACAGGAAATATTCTAAAAGACTTCCATAAGAGTGAGTTAGCACATCCAAAGGCTGACAATATAGTAGAGAGAGATCTCAATCATGAAGAAAAAATGATTGAGGACGTTCAGGAGGCGAAACCTAAAGAAGTTGAGCGTCTCAAGCGTCCTCAGAAACAGCAGAAGGACAACTCAACACGAAGGAATGATGACCTTGACATTGAGAAGGAGATTCCAGAAGCAGATGATAGCTTAGATTACACAAGCAATCCAGCGTTCAAAAAGGAAGAGGAGAAGCCAAAGAGTGCTCATGAAAAGAAAGAGGTGTCATATCTATCAAATAAGCAAGAGGCTAAAGAGACCAGTCAGCGAGAGGATAGAGAAGAAAAGGTAGTCAAGCATCAAATAGAGGCAGAAGAGCAACACTTGAAGCCAGAAGAAGACCATCAAAAAGAGGAAGACCCTGTTGAAAAGTCACTCGATCACAATGAAAAAGCCGGATCTCATCAGTCTGAATACCAGCAGGAGCAGCAGCAAAGCGATGAAAAAGAAAAAAACCATCATGAAGAGGAAGAGCACTATTATGCTGAGAAAGAGGACGACCACGAAGAGAAGGAAAATTACAAAGAAGAAAAAGAGAATCACCAACAGGAGAACGAGGATTACCATGAAGAGAAGGAAGATCATCATGAAGAGATAGAAGCTCATCAAAAAGAAGAAGACAATAAGAAACAAGAAAAAGATGAGGAGTATGGCCAGGAAGAAGATGCTGAAAAAGAAAATGAAGAGGAAGTCATTGACGATTTCTAAGAAAACTTTGTGTCGTATTTTTGGCTGATACTTGTGTACAACACAATAGCTTTCAGTATTCCTGCAAATTTAAATACTAGTAGTATTTTCAGAGTTGCATTAATATAACCCTGATTCGGTTCAAGTCGCCTCGTTCTTAAATACTTCAAAAAATTATCATACTAGCAAAAATCTTCAACAAAAAACTCTAGAGAAAAAAGTTCTGTGACATTACAACCAAAGGGAAGATCTGAGGCTCAACAGAATGGTCCTCAGTGATGTTTCAGTTCATTGACAAGAATTTTCGCTTCTTTCAGAGCCAGAAACGGAAAAAATCTGTTTTTTTGAATAACTTTAACTGCACTAAAATAAGCAATTACTTTTCTTGATTGAGTTATAGG
>ENA-UOTZ01000870-UOTZ01000870.1-compost-metagenome-genome-assembly--contig:-NODE-870-length-23797-cov-5.373988_pt1 | contig 23797 bp, 17 predicted proteins | sample MGYA00238144_ERZ746983 | MGnify/ENA primary metagenome ERZ746983 (study PRJEB28759, sample SAMN06268863) | compost metagenome | isolation source: single cell | place: USA: California, Emeryville, Joint... | reverse complement strand
AAGGAAGAAGATCCAAATAAAGCAGCCACAAACGAGGTAAAAATATTCATTGCAATTGAGTAGACCTCCTAAAATTTCAACACAGGATCTGCTTGAAAGAATACGAAAGAATTTTCAGATTGATGATTCTGTAAAATAGCAGAATTAGGAAACGAGGAGACCAAAATTCGCACGTTTTTCAAGAAAATTAAATCAAATCGGCATGCGCTGTATATATTAGATAAATCGGGCAAAGGTATGTGCTTGTGTATGATTTCCCTATTGGTCTAAATATAATATGATGAAAATTCGTACTTAATTATGCAACGAACAGATCAGAGGAGCTCTGGCTAATTATCTAACACTAAACTAAACTTACGTGAAGATATGTACAGAGTTGTTTTCACTTTTATTGTGCTGATGATCAAGGTGAATTCATCAGATGTATTTCACTAAGTGCAAGTCGATTGTTTGAAAATGCTCTTACTGCTATCATTATTGTTGAGAATGCCTTCACATTTCGCGACTCATGCTTGAATTCTAGAAAATACATTAAAATATTTTCGTTATTTCGACTCAGTTATTGTTAAAGTTTTGCTGGTTCGAGTCTCTGTTCATTAGGGAGACTCCAATACATTTAAGGTACAAGTCTCAGACACTATAAATAAGAAAAACTTTAATAAGTGCTGAGAAATGATTTTGAGCAGTTACTGGTTTACATGAAAAGAATGAGTATTTGGTTCATTATGCCAGAATAGATTATGTTCAACATTTCTTTACTTTTGATTCGATGACCCTCCCAAACAACTTTTTAAATAGTCTTAGAATTGATTTATGAAAATTTAATTAAGATATGTATCTGACAAAAGTATCTGAAAGTATCTTAAATTATTAATAATTAAGAGAGCAGAAATGATTTATGCTACAACTGCGCTCAAGAAATAATTCGAAAATAAATTTACGCTAAAGTGCTTTGTCATGAAAAGATCTTCTTTACTTAAGACAATAATAGTCACTGCTCTATTGATATTCTGCGTTTCTAGTCAATTCAGCTCCCAACTACTTCGCTCCGGTAACATACGGAAGATAGTTACTGACGACAGCGTGTTTCATTACTATAATTCCGAAAACAACGAAGTCCCTATTAGTAGTAATACTTTGACAAAATCTTAATTTAATTTGCCTTGAAAAGATCAAGACTCAAAAAGTTATCACCTCGCATTCTGGGTGAAATTTGGAAACAAATCTCAGGGCAATCAGACTCTTGCTTTTCTGACTCAAGGGTAACAGAGAATTATTGGCAATGCCCTTATTTTTCTATTGCGACTAGAGATAATCAACTACAGCTAGGAATAACATTCGAGTATCACTCGAACACTGGATATAAATTTTACGTCGAGAACCCTGATGAGTATGATGTTTCACCAATTAATTGGGTGAGATTCCTTATCGAAAACTATTGTTCTATATATCTTATCAGCCAACTGCAGGTAGTTTGGCATCTACAGGAATTTGGCTCTTCCTAAGCCTGTACAAACAAACTTGGGGTACAACGTTAAAAGGAACGACTGTTTCTATTCGAAGCACGTTCGAACTTAGAGAAGAAATTTTAACCCCCTACAGTGCAAATTTGTCTCAACCTCTTCAAGCGGATTTCCAGATATACATAGGGGGAATGCCTAACGAGACTTCTACAATTTGTCACTGCAGTGTTAACGGAATCTATTTTCAACTCTTTAATAATGCCTATTTCTCCCAGAGTGATATTCTCTTTTTAGCAGCGCAATTTAGAGGTATTTCAACTTTGAGTGACGTTATTCGAATATATCATCTGATGATCCTTAAGTTCCATTAGTCGCTTTGGATTTCAGTCAATATTATGAAAACGATCAACATGTTCAAGATATTTCAAAGAACACTGCGTATCTTGGACAAAGTCCTCTTGATGACGAATTCGATCCAACTTTCTTAAGAGTAATGAATGTTCTTCATATCAGAAACAATTCTAAATTGATGCAATTTTTACGATTCTAGGTTGAACAGGCCTTCGAATATCACGGAAATAATATTATAACTGTTGCTGATGTTCAAATAGAAGATGTTTCACAAGCTGCGATAGGAATGTATCTTTACTTTCACTTTCGCTTAGACTCGGTTGTTTCTGCGTCTACAGCCATTCTTACTTTAAAAAGCAAGGTAAATTGATAACTTCAAGGATGAAAATTTGCTAATACTCATCATGATAGCTGCACAATTTCACTATATTACTTTCTTCAACACAGCTTCTCTTGCTATTTGACGGAGAGATCAGAATTACCCAACCAATTCTGCTGATAGCAGGACAATGGACTCCATTTTCTATTTTATTCAGTTCAAATTCGACAACTGTGATTTGTTCTGCTCTCTTTGCTTTACCAGCCTTACCATACGTGCAGCTTTGGGAGCCTGATGCTCTGCTTCAGATACAGATCGGTGGCAGTTCCTCATTAAACAGTTACTGGGAAGGTGCTATCACGACTCTTGAGCTGGGGCTTGGGACGCCCAATACTCGTCCAACGGCGGTTCCACTCATCTGTTTAGTTTATTTTGGAGACCAAAATCTTGTAAATTTAGATCCACAAAGAAATAAGAGTGGACTTGATTGCCTCGTATGCAATACTGGCTGGGTAAGATACAATGAAACGTGCATGACATCGTGTCTGGAAGGAACCTTAGCGACAGCTTACTATGCATGCGCAGTATGCTACGAAGGCTGTAACACATGTTCCAGCCTTGATAATACAGGCTGTACTGCTTGCACAGATGGCTGGGAGCCACTTCCACAAACTTCAACGGTGAATAGCAGTGGATGTTTCAAAATAAATAAATGTGGAGAATGTGACGACGGAAATAAAATAGATGGGGACGGGTGCAACTCCTCCTGTCAGATTGAGGCTGGCTGGTATTGTGTGACAAATCAGTTTGGTCTTTCAGATTGCCAGCAATGTGATCCTTTTTGTGCGAACTGCTCTCCTCAAATAGGATGTACTGACTGCTTGGAACATTACGTCCTTATCTCTCAGTCATGCTACCTCTACGGTAATCAAGTTGAGGGAATATGAAAGATTGATAAACATTTTTGTGACTTAGGCTGCGTGGTTGAAGCAAAGTATGCATACTTCCAAGAAGAGAACAATCAAATTGTTGTAAAGCTTGATAGAAAGCTCATTCCTCAAATCGACGGAAGCAAACCTTGCAGCGGAATCCTCTCCAAGAGCACTATCCAAAAGATCGGAAATGATTCGAAGTGTACTATTGATGTTAAAGATCCTTCGGCCCTCCTAATAAAATTAAACAAGAACGTCCGAGAACAAGCCACCTCGTTAACCATTGAATTTCTAAGGCAAACAATTTTTAGTATGAAAGGTTGCAACCGAACTGGTCTCAAACAATCTTCGATTGAAGTCGATGGTTTATTGGCTGCTCAGGTGGTAAAGAACGCACCTCCCTCTCCTCTGATTATTACTGCTGGAGATGATCTTCCTGTTCTTTTAGATCTGAGACCATTCTACTCTCAAAGGTTAATGGTAGACTCCCTCTCAGTTAATATCACAGGGTATAACCCACAAACGAACCAAGTATTTGGGAACGCAACTTTAACAAACGATCTCAGATCTGCTTTGATAAACGAAGTTGTTACGTTTTATGAAATTGTACCCTCTACTCTGAGAGATGATAGTCAATATTCGGTAGCAATAGGATTCAACAATTTGTTTTCGAGAAAAATAACGGCCAAATTCAAAATTTTTAAAGGCTCTCAATCGCTCCCAAGAGTCTACGTTGAAGGAGGTCTGCTGCAATATTGGCATACTTGGCAAGATATCATTCTAAGAGTTGTAATTGAAGAACCTTTCAAATCAGTTCAATACTCCCCACAAAATTACAATGTACAATGGAATGACTTTCAATCCTCCAATAACTCCTCACTGAGCAAGTTGCTGCCTAGCACAAACTTTTTTTTAAGGATACCTCCTTTCACTTTGAATCCGGGCTTTTTTGGGCTAGTTCTTGTCACTGTAACGAATACTGCAAATCAAATCCTGTATCAAGGCACAATAAGATTAGCGATTCTGAGTTCTCCAATTCAATACAATGGTCTCAAAAATCTGCAGATTTCTTATTGGCAAGATCTAATCATCGACGTTGGCTCGTATTTTGATCCCGACAAAGGCATGAGTAAGCTCGGAAATGCTGTTATACATCGGAAGTGTATCGACTACTTGGGGTTCCCTTGTCGTTCAAAACGAAACAGCACTCAAATCTTGCCTTTGACCAATTTATCAGCAGCAACTAACGAATTAGTAATTCCAGCCGAAGAGCTCGAAAGAAACTACACTCTGGTGCTTGGGATTGAATTTGCTGCAGGCTTTTTCTGTTTTGAGGGTGTTGTTCTTGTCGCTGATATAAACTATACACAAGGAACCGTTTTCGAGGTTACTATTCTTGAAGGACAAAATAGTTTCAATACTTTCAATGAGATGCTGCCAATATGGATCCAACTTAGTTCAACCATCCCAGTCGATCTTTGGAAATGGACACTAGATCCTTTCGAGACGGTTGGTACTTACCTTGAGAAAGAGACACACCAGATTGCAGTCAGTATTGTATCCAAATCTGATTTTCAATTTAACTGTGCTTGGTTGAACAACTCTCTGATTGCCAAGTATCAGTTTTTCATAAACCCAAGTCCCAAGTTGGGGAATCTCCATATTTCGCCTGTATTTGGTACAGCCTTTGAAACACAGTTTCTAATGGAATTAGTTGACTGCGACGATGAGCACTTACCACTAAAATACAATATCTTTCTACGAGACCCCGGTTCTGAGGATGCTTGGAGACTCTCACATGCTCAGTCTTCTCCAAAGTTTACCACTTTACTTCCCATTGGCTCGGTTCAGAATAACTACCAACTTTGGATTGAAGCCAACATATCTGATTCACTCGACAGTACTGCTGTCATAAAAAAGAGGATTTATGTCAACAAGGAATCTGAGTTTCAAACCAAGGTACTAAATCAAATGTCTCAAGCCAACCCATCGTTGTTCTTTCCTCTCTTGTCGTTACTTGCTTATTACAATCAAAATAATCGACTTTCACTTCCGACGCAGATCACAGCCAACGCATTAGCCAACCTCGTTGCCAATTTAGATAAGCTACCTCCTCTTTACCTCAGCGATGTATTTTTGATATTAAAATCGTTGACTCGGCACTCAGAAAATTTCGACCAGAATCTCGTCGTGAACATAGCCAACAGTCTTCCCAGCTATCTCACATCACATTCTCCGAGAAAAGTCAAAGACAGCAGTCTCTTAGTTCTCGAAACTTTGAGTAATCTGCTGAAGTTTGTGAAAACGGATTGCCGACAAAGATCGGTTCTGAACCAAAAAATTTTTAATAGCTCGATTGAGGTTATAAATATCTTAACTTCAAGCTTCATGGCTTCGTCTTTCTCATGGGAGAAAACCCAAAACCTCTCTTCGGAACTTGTAACATTGTATGGGAAACGATTAAATTCTCTTTCTCAAGCAAATGAGCTTATTAAAGTTAACAACGAATCGCCCTTGATTCAATTGAATGCAAGTAGTCTCTTTTTGTCAATGGAGTCGAATGGCAGCCAATACACACTTCAAATCTTGATTCTCGACACACAACTCACTGATTGTGTCAAAAAAGCTTCTGATTGCTCCGAAGATATTACAGAGGTCATGATTACAATAAATTCCTCCAAAAATGGTACATCACAGAAAATCTCTCAAGAAGTGCCATTTACAATTTACTATCCGTCAGAAAATAGCTCCGCATCTGACCCTTGTATTGAAGGCCTTGGCTGCATTTTGCAGAGCCCCTCAGTAAATGTCAAAGGGAAAGTCTATACAAGCTGCGTGTGCAACGATATTAATACCTTTTCAATAAGAGAACAATTAATAAAGCTATTCAAGACGTCCAACTGGGATAAAATAACCGCATTTGAGGGTTTCCAGAGCTTTAATCCAATGTCTTCTTCTGTTTTCTATATCCTTCTGGGATCTTGTTGTTTGACAATTGTCATGTGCTCGTTGGGAATCATGTGGGATGCAAAGAAATTGCTGGAGCATCGATCTAAACGCACTCGACTGACTACTATGAGAAAAATTTGTGAATGCTATGCGGTAATTTGATATTTTTTAAATTTTCTTTAATTTGATGCAACTCCTAGAACGGGCATCCTTTCTTTTCTATAATTCTTTGCTACGATGAGATTTTCAAGAGGTGGTTTCGTTTTCTACTGTTTGAGTTGAGGCTCATGGTGTTCATGGCAATTTCTGCCTTTTGGTATATGGGAAAAACTAAGGTATAAATTCTACCTGATAAAATTGTTTGTTTATTATATTCATTGAAATCAAGAGCGACTACACAAAATTCCAAATTTGTACGATCTTCGCTTTGACTCTAATTTTCACACAGGCTTTTTTAAAATTGCCAGCATATTTTTTTACAGTTGCTCAGAGGATAGCACAGAAATCTATAAGAAAGAGAGGTTGTGAAAAAATCACTGCGATAGATAACAAGAAAGATCAGACACAATTACCAGATGAACAATCTTTAAACCAATGTAGTATCACTCCTAACCTTACTCCTAAGCAGATGCCCAAAGGCCCACGAAGACATCTGACAAAGAGGCTCAGAAGAGAGAGGTTTTTTCATCGGCTCTATCATCAAAATTTTTTTCAAAGCAGCACAACAAACTGCAGCACCACGAGCTTTGAAGCGAACTCACAGGCAGATCTGGATATTACCGACACCTCTCAAAGAGCCATAACACCAACCTCAACAGATATTCAACTGTCACTAACACCAGTTTCGAAATCACAATGTCATGAAGAAGCAGAAGAGCCATCTTTATATGCGCAAACACTCATATTTACGGCAACGGCATTTCCGATAATTTTAATGATCCTCGCTTTTGTTATTATACTCTTTATCACTGCCAATACCAGTCAAGATGGGAGGAATGTATGGGTGAGAACTACCATGATATCATGGATGATAGATTTTCTGGCTGTTCAATTTTGCAAGGGACTCGCTGATTATTTTTTGATCAAATTGGTTGCACCTAACAACCCAAAAAGAGGGAGGCTCTGTTGTCCCGATATAATTCTAAAGCACTTTGTTAATAGCAACGTTCTTCAGCGAATGAAAGAAATCGATAATATAGAAATTCTTAACAACGCAGCACTGTGATCGTAACTAGATATTGTTCTCTCAAAATAACTTAAAACTTTTGTCGAACATTGAGTTAAATAAGAGAATGAGATTTATATATTTTTCCTGTGAATTTATTTCTCTAAATGATGACTCGGAATATTGTGCCAATTGTTTGAAAACTCTCGCTTGAGGGATTAGTTTATTAGGATCTTTATATTCGTCAACAATGCTTTTAAAGTGGGAAATCAGAAAAAATATGTATTTGTCGTACTGCCCTTAAGAATTAGAATTGGACTCAGGTTTCACCATGAGAATTTTACAAAAGATCTCATCCGCAACAAATAAATTGGTTTCATTCATTCCTCATCCAAAGGCAAGCGCGATATTTCATAAATCTCCTATTCCATCATATCATTAACCTTCATGTTATTCCCTCAGTTTTAGATTTTCTTGCAAATTACATTTAAATATGGCAAGAGAGATAGAGAGAAACTTTTCGGTATCTCAGAACTGGATCAAACTTCACACTTGAATTTATCGTTTCAGCTATTATAGCATCGATTCTCAGTTATCCTTAAGCATTAATGAATGAATCATATCTATAAGCAATTTGCGTTTGGTATTAATTGCTAATATTTGACTGGCTCAATGTGCTATTTCTCACTTTAATAGTTAAATATAAGAGCCATTCCAAGCAAAGTTTCGCATTTTAACTTATTTAAGACAGAAGAACACAAGTCACAACTGGAAAATGGCGCCAACGAAAAAGTAGCTTTTCATTTGCATACCCATCACAAACTTTACCTTGTCCTCCAAAGGAGCAAGTATCAAGTTGCTCTGGAGAAGCTTCCCAAAGTGCACGATGAATTGAAAAAATCATTTTTAGGAAAAGCGAACGAGAAACAGCTGCTGGGCAATCATGCGATCGCTCCTGTGCTCAATGAATGGGGCGAAGCTCTTATGCTTGACATTAGCAACGCAAAGTATTGGTTTAGAGAGGGGAATTCAAAAATTCCTGAAGAAATTGAAATGCAGTATGCAGTTACAACTTTACCCACGAGATTGATTTTTTACATAGCAACATGCGAATCGAGGTATTTTTCCAAGTTTTTGAGCTGTGGCTGCAGTACGAGGATAAACAAACTGCAGAAGATCAGAAAATGTATTATGACGAAGATGGATATCCCGTCGATGAGCATGGCAACCCTCTGCTAGAAGACCATGAAGACGGTGAGGTTTTTCTGCAGCTAACGTATTAAGATTTCAATAGAAAAAATTGGATCGATTGCATTTGTTGGTTCGGTGACTAATATCAAAAACATCGATCGATCAAACTCAAAATTTTTGCCATCAGATCAGATTACAAATCCTCCTAAGTGTAATGCAAGCCTATCCCAATGGGATTGCTTGAATAATAAATAAATAGACTACAATCATAACATAAAGAGACTCTCAAAATATTGGAATGAAAAGCAAGCTACAATTGAATCGATTTTTTTCAAATGGAAGAATCCGATTGCTCGATTTAAGATCATTGTCACGAAAATATTTCCCTTCTTTCAGGAACTAACAGCTTCCAATATCATTCAAATTAAAGAGCATGTGTCCGATGAAGTTGGATTTTTTCATAACGAAAACAATAAGCAGAAGATGTTGGATATCATTGAGAATTTTCTCTATTTGGACAAAGAAGAAGAAGGTAGCATTTCCAAGAGTGAATATTGCTGATGCTCTAATTTTTGGATTTTTTAATTAATAGATGTGAATATGGCTCGTGCTCAGATTTCACTTGATGAGATCCCTTATCTGTTTGACTTTTGGTTCAAAAATGATCCCAATGTGTTTGTAGTGCTTGAGAATCCCCAGAAAAAAAGAATTAAAGAGCTCAAAATGAGAAAGAAAATGAACGAGCCCCCTGCAAGTAACTCTATGACTTAAAAATCAATCAATTTTATCATCATTCTTTGAAGATTATGAGGAGAACAAACGACAGCTTGAGGAGTTATTTCAGAAGAATAAGGACAAAATTCGAACACAGTTTTTAAAAAACCTTTATTATAGCGAAAATACGATTCCAATAGATGAATTCGAATACTTCATTAAGTCTTCTTTGAGTCAAATGGGATTTTCAGTGACTTACACAACGACAAACAAAAAAACTAAAGAGAATTTATCGCACTCGACTGAAGGAAAAAATAGTTTGCAGGATACTATACAATTTTTTATTTCCAACCGCAAGAAAGAAAAAAAAGCACAGCAAATGAGCAAGCCAGATGTCAAGGAACCATCAGACGATTGTCGAATCAATATTCAAGATACCTTTGACATACTCGATATTTGGGCAAAATTTGATGGAAATTTGACTTATAGCTTTACGCCTATCAAATCTGAGCCCATTGCAGTTTCAAATTCCGAGATTGTGAAGAGTTTAAAAGATTCTTTGGCACAATATACTGCCATGCTTGAAAAAGCGAGCAACGATTTCGAGAAGCGTGTGATTACAGAGACTGTCAAGACTCTTAAAACTCAGCTGTGGAATATTGAGAATCCAGATCAACTCCAAGAGCAGAAACCTCGAGAAAACAAGTTTTATTATTATCCACAAGAAAGCCAACAAAAAAGGGAAGAACGCAGAGAAAAAGCGATTCATGAAATTTTTCGGCAATACTGTAGAACACAATCAGTCCATAACAATAGTGCAATGTCGTTCACTACTTTCACTTCTGTAGTACACGATTTTAATTTGATCCGCACTGAGGAAGACAAAAATGTAAACCAAACCTGGCAATACGATTATGCTAAAATCACTGCTCTTAGAAAATTACTGATGTTTTTCAAGCATGCTTGAAAGGTGAGAAATGTTTAAACTTGGAAGGATTTTCAGTAAGTCTTTTCAAGATTCTGCTTTTAATTCTTTTCTGTAGAAAGCTTTGCAAAAGCTTGCCGACATCTTTTTCGTAATGGAAGACAATCTACAAACTCATAATGAACGCATCGAAGAGTTTTACAAACATATGGGACTGTACAACGGAAGGGTATTTTTTATAGACCGTTTAAAAGTGTTGACTATATTTTTTCACTTTTCACTTCAAGTATCGTTTGAAACTGATGGAATTTTACAAAAATAATGACACCTCATTCAACGGTGAAAATGGAGTGCACAACTCCTTCAGTTTTCTAAAAGAGAATCAAAGTTTGCTGTATGATCCTCAGAAGCCTATTAATAGACCTGGAATGGATTTTCGAAGAGGACTTTATAAAGGGGTACATATATCTCCTAAAAAAAGCGGTAAAACAAACAAATTTTCCTGGCTAATAATTCGATTCAAAATTAGTCCAAGATTTGCATTTCCGAGGGCAGTATCTGCTTGATGTGAGAGGTAACTCATTGTCCAACTTTAAGTCTTACTTTCGATAGATTCGTTCGAAATTAAAAAGCTAGGAGAGCATAAAAAGAGTTTTGATGCCGGAGAAGAAAAGTAACAATTTTTCCTGGAGAGTTACTAAATTATCAAAACTAGTCCTTTTGTGAAGGATCGGAGAATATCTCCCAAGAATGTCGGGCTGAAACAAATGTTTCCATCTTCAACCAAAGCCTCTTCTAATGGTAAAAGCATGGAGGCTAGATCTAGAATTATGGAGAGAGTCAGCCAAATAGACGATTATCGAAAAAAGAAGGCACAATATGTAAAATTATATGATGAAAAATTGTTCTAAACTCTTGTCATTTTATCTTGTTTAGCTTGAGAATAGAATCTTTCATAGTCAAGATATGAAGAATCAAAGAAATATAGTAAAATACGCACAATAATAATCACAACGTAATTGGTAAATGTCAACCCACTTCGCAAAGCTAATATGTAATTTTAATATTTTTTGTTACAAAAATTTGCTGTTAAGAAATTTATTTCTTTTTTTGCATTGTTACAACAAGTATCTCAGGCCAACTATTAACAAAGAACTCAAAAAAAATTTTAAAAATTAAGTTTTTCAGTTTCCGAGCTTTGACACTTATATGATTTTTTGCCTCATAGCTACACTCTCAAATAAAGATCTACCCATACGCGTCTGCTGATAGGAAATTGTCAAAGCTGTTATTATGCAGTTTATTGATCAGATTCCAACAGGAAAAACAAAAATTTTAGTTTTTTTGTTAGCTACCTTTCAGAGTAAATATAAAAATGAAATTTATTAAGCATGGTAATGGAAAATTAAAATTTGTAGAACTTCAGTTTGATTAATGGAATTTTATACTAAGTTCCTAAAATTCAATTTAAAAAGCGTTGTGAATAGAATATATGCAATAAGGGTCTTATTTTAATTGGAGCTACACTTGTAGCTTCCCTATTTCAGGTATATTTCAGACTTAAACTATTACTCAATTCACTGTAAGCCGGATTTCAAAAAAATAGTTATATAATTACTGAATAAATAAAATCATAAACTGGCAACCCCTTTCGATTAGTCTCGTAGTAATACCAGATCAAACTCCAAACCTTTATGATCGATCAATTTTCAAGAAGAAACTTCCAATGAGCTTGCTATATTCTTGATTTAACCGAGTGGGAGATGACTGTTTCAATCGCCTTCTGAAGATCATAATTTGATTTATTTGTTCTCCTTTAAAAGTTTTTCTTTGAGACGGAGACAAATTTCCTCTACGGGTTCCGAGTGACCATCCTCTCGCCAGAGAATTTTGCTCTACAGGCAGAGTCCGACACGTTTGGACGGTTTCAATTTGCGGCTTGAGAAGACTTGGGGACGATGTTCTCTCCCTTCTTGGTTCGCTGAAATTCCTTCGAATGCTCATCCTTTCTATAGAAGGCGCTAAGGTAGTGGCAGTAGATTTGGTATGCGTCAAAGATGGTAAACTCTCCAAAAAACTTGCCTGCTTTGTGACTCTTGATTCTCTAAGTTTACTGGGAGTATTGGATACTGATGAGAATACTCTAGATCGCATCGTTTTCAGAGGAGTAACAGAAAACTTGGATTTTTGATCAGAGCTGAATACCAAGTCCCTAAGTCTGAAACAAACTTAGATGATTTCTATCAACAACTTGTTTACTTCATAGTTGGAAGTATTTTCATTCGATTAGGAGATATTTTTGCTATATCCCCTTGTTCCAAGTTTATTTCTTTCCATTTGCGCGATATCTGTTGACGGAAATTATTCTCGCGAGAATTACATAGATGCAGCTCTGATCCAACCAACGGATTTAGTATACTCACGTCACGGATCAAGTTATGCGACTCCGGTGTCTTTATCTTTCGCTAGAGGAAGATATCACAACATGATTTTCAGTAGGTATAAAGTTACTATTTTTGGCTCCCCATCTCTTCCTGCATAGTTTCTTAATGCATCTAGGACATATTCATTTCTAATGAAATGCTGGAAGTTAAAGTCTCGATGTCGCATTGGCTCTTGAAATCGGGCTTCTCTTTTCATTATTTCTAAACTAAAAAGTTATTCTTAGTGGATTCAGCTCTTATGCAATTCATCAAAATATACTCATAAAAAAGAATTTAACAAACTATTTTAAATTATATTGCGAAGAAATAAAATAAATTAACTTTATTAGAGATTAAATACGGTATGAGAACACGCTAAATTATTCTCTATTCTCACTGAAATTGCCTCACTGATAATGCGATGGTTTTTTTTCTCCTCTTTACCGTTGATGCCAACCTTTATCGAACCTACTTATGAGAAATTTATAACGCCCAGAAATAGAAAGTTATCTCGGAGAGATTTATCTCATGTGGATAACACTTGAGAAGACTCAATTATAAACAGTTGAGGAAAAACTGCAGCATAAAAACTGGAAACCGAAATTGAAGATTATAAATTAGGGCCTTCGCATTAAAGGAGGGCTTCTAAAGCTATATAGAAGTGCAATAACGCATACAACTCATCAATTAGACTTTTTAATTTTCGAAGGGACATGGAAGAGAGCTTGTTACAGGAAATTTCATCATCTTTATGGAAGAATTGAAAGGTTTCAATCAGTGTATAAGAGAAGTTTAATGACAAGCTTTTGGATTCCGTCAAGAAATTCAATCAAAATTAGATTTGAGGAATTCAATGCAACTGAAATATCTGAAAGTCCTTTAGTGGAGGCGACTCAAGTCACTTTGAAGTGAATTCTCGTCAATTTTCCTTGAGGATATATATATCGAAAGCTCGATTTGGTTACTGTTTATCACCAGAGATACTAGAAATCCACAACCATACTCCATTTAGTAGTGTCTGCCGGTTTGTACCTCTGCAGTCAAAGAGAGCAGGATTATCTATTCTGGTTTCTTTAGCAGTTTCTCCAAAGTTTTCATTGATCATCAAAAACGTCTTCTCACTTGCATTAACTATTGAGACATTTTGAGGAAGGAGAGTTAACGAAATAAGGTTCGTCTGTGGAAAAAAAACTCTCGAGAATGAAGAAAATTTACTTATCTATCTATGTATTGAACATTGGAGGAATATATAGATAAATAAATTACTGTTTTGAAATTTAACCACCTTGAAATTTCATGACAGTTCAATTTTATCTCTATAAACTACGAAGAAATAAAAATGAGACAGAATTATCAATTCTTGTTGTTAGCTCTCTTCCTCTCTCTAGCCTTTGCTGGCTTAGAAAGCACTCGTAGCCTCCAAAGTACAGTCGACTACAGCACACAAGGTGCGGACTGGACTGACACTTGTGCTTCAGGTATAGAGCAGTCCCCGATTGATGTCAGCTCATCTCAAGGCAATTGCGAGAACACCATTGTCTTTAATCTGAGGTTCGTGAATTCTTCGGTCTCAACGAACTTGACGGACAATGGATATGCCTATGAAATGAGTGGAACCTTTTCCACCTTGTACGCGACCACTGTGGACAGCGTGCTGCTAGGCTACACAGGAACAAGCATGCAAATCCATGCCCCATCAGAGCACACCATTCAAGGAATACAATACGATATGGAGCTTCAGATTTATCACCAAATTACAGACCAATTTGCGAGCGACCCACGTGACGGCAGAACAATAGCTGCTGTCTCAATTCTTTTCAAAGTCGATGATACCCAGCCAGAAAATCCATTAATAGAATCTTTCAAGCTATCAGGAGCCTCTAATGAAACAGATCCCTTATCCATATCTTTAGGCAGTTCGCTTGGCTCACATTTAACTACCCCTATTGTTTACTATGCATATAAAGGCTCGAAGACAACTCCTCCTTGTGATCAAACAGTGAATTGGTACGTTCTCGATCAAGTTCTAACGATGACAAGCGCTCAATTAGAACCTTTGACGGAAAAATGGAGCAATTCTACAAACACCTCTGGAATTGGAAATTATAGAAAAACACAGTCAGTGGGAACTCGAATTATTCAAAAAGGAGGCGGCGGCTGCCAATCTCAATACGTATATTTCTTTAGCTTTTTCCTCCTTTTTTCTTTCATTGGCTACTTTGTCTTCAGACTTCTCTAAGCTGTTTTTGATGTGTGTATGCGGTTCGGCTGAATTTCTCTAGTTCCATAAAAAATTTCAACGAAAAATATCTATGAAACACAAATCTTTATAGGATAGGCTACCTGATTGTTCATAAACTAAGGTATGCTCTGCTAAATTGATTGTAAGCCAGTGTTAACTTTTGTTGTTTAAGCAATTTAAGCATTATTATGACAATGAGCAAAAGAAGCAATCTTTCAAATTTTTACTTTTTTACATATTATAAAAACATTCTAATTGCTTGATAAAGAGCTGTGACAAATTAACGGCAGACATAATTGCAAAATATGAAGACTGAAATACTAAAAGAGAATAATTTTTTTTTTTAGTTGTCTACTTTCGTTTTACTCCACCTTGGGAGTTGTAGCCAACACCAGATCGATCATGATTACTGCTTTCATTGGATTGATTCAAATAAGAATTGCTTGTTGTCGGACGACTTTGGGTCCTTTCTGATGATAGTTTTCCACTATGATAGTTCATGAAAAAGAGACCGTTTTTCGGTATTCCGGATGGACCATTGATCAATGAAGGGTTATTCTCTTTTCTGGCAGCTGAATTAGCTCCTCGGAGAGGAGATCTATCTTCAGTAGAGAGTCTTCCACCGTCTGAATTGCGTTGCTGATCCATCATTCCATAGTTTCCTTTCATTCCTTGAGTGCGCTCTTGGTTTGCGTAGCCGTTACCAAACTGCGAAGTCCTTTGGTTTTGTGAGACAGCTGACGAGTTAATGTTAGGGACTTTGGTCTCGTTAGCAATGCCACTATTCCCAGAGGATGGGTTGTTGCCTGCTCTCTTTAGGATCTCAGATACTTGCTGAACACCAGGAGTTCGTACTTGATGAGTCTGATGTTGGTCTTGGATACCACCCTGTCTGCTAGATTTGGTATCAACTCTTGAAGATGATGGTGAGGGCTCTGAGAGTTTTGCAGAAGGTTGTGAGATCTTTGAGATTGGGATCTTAACAGGAACATTTTGAGTGGAGGAATTGACCTGAGTAAAAGAGCTTTTTAGATTCTCAGACTCATTGATATGAGGAGTAGGAGAGTTTCGTGAAATATTTTTCAGCTGGCTTTTCATGGGTGAGACTTCAGAACCTTGGTCCATACTCTCACCGAAGAATGAGCCTCGCGAAGGCTGCAGAGGGGCTTTTTCAGATCGGTTGGCTCCTGCGTAGCCAGCAGGAATGTGGTGCTTGCTGGACAGACCGATGATTTTGCTGCTTGGTGGTTTTCCAGAATTTGATTTAATGTGAGCTTCACTTGAAATGTTTGACACTCGCTTTGACTCTAAAGATTCGCGGTCTTGACATTGAGAAAAATTGTTCTCGCTGAGTCGGCCTGAGGATTGGACAGCAGCAAGGATTTCTTGGTTCTTTTGAGTAATAGAAGCTTTATTATTAGTACTACTACCACTGCTATATTTGGTGAAACTAGGAGCCGATTTTTCGCCATAATTTTGCGGTTGAGCTCCACTATTCTTCCGTGCTTTGAGATTCTCATTGGAGAAATTTGGTTCAATGCTGCCTGGCTGAACGTTGCTATTCCTCGTTACGTAATTTCCTTCTGAACTTTTGGGGTTCGAACTTCGATTTGATGGCTGATCCTGCCTTGAAGAATCCAGTTTGAGAGGCGATCGCATATTTGGAGAACTGTCTTCAGTTTTTTGCCGATTGACAACAGACAAGACTTTTTGAAGAGTTTCTATCCTTTTATTATAGCGGACCCTTATCGTGTTTATTTCCATCTCCATATCTCTTTCAAGACGTAGGATTTGACTTTCGAGCATTTCTGCAGACATTCCTTCGAATTCTTTTGGAATTACCTCCTCACTATTGCTTGGAGGAGCTTTATTCTCGAGTATCTTTTTAGATCCTTGCGCATTTTTTGAGTTATCATTTGCTTCTTTGTTGCTGCCACTCTCGGGTCCTTTGCTTCCTATCTTGCGTGCATATTGAACAAATTCTGATACGTTCTCTCCTCTATTTTGGCAGTCAGAATCAAATCGTTTGCCTTTCATCTCCTTTCGGTCCTCAGGTAATTCGCTGGGAATTTGCTCATCATTCAGCGAAGGACTGTCTTTATGAAATATCATGGTTCCGGTGTCATTGACCTCCATACCATCATCATTTCCGTGACGATAAAGATCGCCATCGAAGTTCTTTTCGACCATTGTTCCTGTCTCGTTCACAAAATAGTTATTGCCATTGTCTGAAATTCTTTGCATTTCAGGTTTGCCATTTCTGAAATTCGCCTGGCTACCCTGCTGCTGGTTTGGACGTTTGTTCTCTTCATAATCCTGTGGTTCCATAGGATACTCGATCATAGTACCTGTTTCATTCTGCACGATCGTCTTGTGCTCAATCATAGTCCCCAAATCTTTTGGAAGGACGTCTTCATCTAAACTATCTTCTTCATTCAAATCGGTAGTTTGGTGTTGAATAAAGGTATTGAGGTCTCTTTCTTCTTCCTCGAATGAGTTATCTATGTTCTTCTTTTTGAGTTTTTTTCGAGTGGTTGATTCTATATTTCTCAATCGCATCAATAGAGTTCGCAACAAGCTCGCTTATTATGGCTCTTCCCTTGGCTTTTTTGATGAAAGGCTCCTGCAAAAGTTCTTTAGCACTCGGTCGCTCCTTTGGATTCAAAGTCAAGCACCTCTGGACAAAGCGATTCAGATCCGCTGACCATCTCTCCGGTTGAGTCAGACCTTGTGGTGGATTGTTTTGAATGACAAACATCGCTCGAATAGGATGAATGTGTGAGTATGGGGGCTCTCCCTCTGCCATTTCGATCGCAGTGATACCCAAAGACCAAATATCGGTTTTCTTCCCATATTTACTTTTCGAAATAACTTCAGGAGACATCCAGAAAGGCGTTCCGATGACTGTATCATGAGGATCAGAAATAGTCGCAATCGACTGAGCAGAAACTCCGAAATCAGCGAGCTTGGCATTTCCTTTGTTATCTAGCAGGATGTTAGCAGCTTTAATGTCTCTGTGGATCTTCTTATTCTCATGTAAATACTCCAATCCTTTCAGAGATAACGCTAGAATCGAAGCGATTTGAGCCTCATTTAGAGGCTTTTTCGTGATCCTAATTATATCAGCAGCAGAGCCTGCTGCGCAATACTCCATAATGAGCCAGAGTTTCGAGTCTTTGAAGTACGATCCATAGTAGCTGACGATAAAAGGGCTCTTACACTCTTTTAGAATAGCTATTTCTCTTTTAATACTTGCAAGATCTCCATTTGTGGGAACGATCTTGATGGCTACAATCGTACCCGAGTTCTTATGGAGGCCTTTCCACACTTCACCATATGATCCTTCACCTGTGACAATGTTAGCAAACAGCACTCAATAATACAATACCCAGCAATGTTAATCGCTCAAAGATCTCTTCAGGATCTTCGGTCGTTGTTAGAATATCCTTAAGGTTCAAGTCAGACATCTTTCACCGAGAGCTTGGTAACTATAATTTTGTTGTTAGTTTTTTGATTTTGATTATATGACTGTTGAATTTTGAATTTCTCATTACGAACGAATCATACCGGACTCTTGAAATTATTTCAGTTTGAAGAAATGTTTAAAAAGTGGAAGACATTTGAACTTTCTTTCTGTTAAGTAACGGTCCCTTTCATAGGTTTGAGACTTTGAGGACAACCTAATCTTGGTAGCTGAGCAGAAGTCCCTGTTTGTGGCTAAATATAGAAAATTTTCTGGTCGTTAAATGATTTCTTTTGATAAATTAAAAAAATGGAAGAGTCTGGAAACCCTCTCATCCAAAATGAAGTTCCTATCATCCTTAGGAGACCTCTGCGATTTAAGAAGGAAGGAGAATACCCAGCTACCACAGGAAAACCTGAATTCTGTTACTTTAAGACACCCATGCGACAACTGAATAAATTTCCATTCAGACATTACGCAATCGAATTAGACTCTCGTGAAATTTTGGCAAAGAATCAAGACATGGTCAAGTTGACTCATTACGAATAAAATCCTCTTATTTTTGTGTATTTGCTCCGTAGATTGAATGAGTCTCTCCCAACAATCAAATATCTTGCTGGATATGAGAACGATACCCACTCTAACATCATTTGGAACGAAGAGGCGGGCTGGTTTGGGTATACGTGCGAGAATTATGTACACTTCTCTAGAGACTTACACCTTGTTTACATAAGTACTTACCATTTCAAGGTCATTATCGAGTTTCTGAGAGAAGAAAGGTTCCAAAAAGTGATAACTTTGAGTGATTACTTGTCTGTGATGAAGTTGTCGCCAGATAAAGAATTTATCGCTGTTGGGTCTGCAACTATGGACCAGCAAATGTTGGCTGTGATATACATTATCAGCACCTACAATTTCTCTCCTCTGTTTACTCTGAAATTACATGATCGAGGGGTTCAAGACTTCGAGTTCTCGACCGATAGTAAATACTTGGTCTCCTGTGGAAATTTTAAAGAAAATCGTGTTGTGGTTTGGAATCTCAAAGACCAAGCACCTCTTGCTCACTCAAAACTCCCACATAAAATAAATGAAGTGAAGATTATGCCGAAAAATTTGCAAGAGAAAAACATCATTGAATTCGTCACCATTGGAGGAGAACAGCTGACATATTGGTCTTTAAATAAAGAGAACCAACTCTCACGATTTGCAGTTTTCTTTACCCCCGTAACAAACCTGACTATTCCTGCAAACTGACCTTTTATGTGTTGTTTACTTAGGAGAGGACTCAACTATTTTTGGAGATGACGACCTTGCTAATAGTTGAGTTTGAAAGCATTTTCTATGCATGTATGGGAACAAGCAGTGGAGAACTTATGATTTACGACCTGAACAAAAAAGAGTTGAAGCTAAGATTTCCATACTGCGAGAAAGAAATTGTAGACATCCAAAAAATAAATGATAAAATAATTCTTTCAAGCGTTGATTCTAAACTTTACTCATTCAAATTCTCTCTTGATTATGAGTAAAGAACCATATTCCTCCTTTTCTAACTTCTACTGTTCATCCTCTAGTGCCTTAAACGAGAAGCAAACACTAGAATTAGAAACTCCGGTAAATGCTATCGTCTTTGATAAAACGGGTAATGAAGGATTGATTGGTCTTATGAGTGGAGGGATATCTTATTTTAACTGGAAGGAGAACTGTATGACAAGATTAGTTGGAGCACCTTCCAGTGATTCGACCATTCTGAAGGCACGACTGCTAAGTGAAATCTATCTAGCTACGATCCATATTGACGGAAGTGTTAAACTTTGGGACGTCGCATCCTGCGAAGAGTTGGCCTCCTACTCTTACAGAGATCTGACTTGCTCTGAGATATTTTTTGATGCAAAGATCGGATTTTTTTATCTGATCTATTCGAACAATACAATACGAAAAATATCTAAGGATAATCTCGGAGAGTTTGTGTTGTACAACGTTGACGATATACGATTCGACAAGGAGCGAGGGACACAATATATCAAAGAAGGAGTAAGTTTTGAAGAACCTTCATATGGGCAATATTACCTTCTGCTCACAAATCACGGAGATTTATATTACACCGATCTACGCGATGCCAATGGCTCAATACAAATGACCGAAGTATTACTTATGATTCAAGAATATAGATAGCTCATGAAAATAATATATATATAGCTAGTGAGACAAAACACAAAGCTGCTAGGTATAGGACTACGAGCATGTCCTAAGTTTCGCACCATAGCAATATTGCTAAACAATGGGTCAGCGCAATTTTATGAAATATTCCGGGGTACTAAAATCTACCCTGAGTTGAAGCTCTTGGACAGATGGGAGATTTATGATCGCAACTTTGAAAAGAACATAAAATCGGATGCGATACAGTTCGCGAATTCTACTAAGAAGCGAGATGTGCAGGTAACATTGATATCAGTTGTGTATGGAAAAAAAACCCAAAAATTACATTATTAGAAAGATGTGCAAATTACACTGGTAATATCAGGGACAAGCTCTGGGATCGCGTATGGTGGAATGGTACGAGAAAAGTCAATAATGATATACAGCTTCCTGAGCAAAAAGGTTTTGTTGAGTGTATGTGGCATATTTGAAACTTTACAATTCATTTAGGTTCTAAAGACTGTCGATATTCCAAAGACCTTTGTAACAATTCGCTGGGATGATTTTTATAATGCTGTTCAATTAATACTTGACGATGGGGAGATGATATACTGCAGTGAAAAAGGAGAACTTTACGGACCTCTACGTGCGCCTTTCATTGGACCGCAGACAGCAGTTTTCTATTTGAAAGATTTGGATAGTTATCTCATTATCGCGAAAAAAGGTTTTACTCTGCATCCTCGAGTAAACAGATAGCAATCTATAATTCCTGAGAAAATCCAAATGCCCTGTTTGATTTGAATTTCAAGGGTTTCCATAGGCATAATTAAAATATCATCCAGATTTACTTCCATATCAACAAAAAATAAACCTATCATATTGCTTCTAATTAGATTTTTGACTTCACTTCTATAGTAGATTAATCAGCACGTTTTCCAGAAGTTAGGTGCGCAAATTTTAAAATAAGATATTATCTCCAAAACAAACAAAGAAACCTTTTCGACAATGGAAACCGAACAAAAGAACGAAAATAAATTCGGACGCCTAATTCTTATTGGTGTACCTGAGAAGATTAGACTCTGTAAGCTATTTCCTTCTTTCCAATTATGATGGAACAATTTCTCTAGGCATTGATAACAATTATTTGAAGATTGGATCCAAATTCAAAGGTAAATGGTCTTTTGCTTCGAAAACCTCACTTTATTATACTGAATTTCTCAGGAGTCAAGCACCTTCCCGTTGGAGCTCATTATATTTATTACACGCTCGAAGACGAGAAACATCAATTCAAGATCGGATTCTTTATCTATATTGGAGTTCAAGAGGTAGCCAAATTTTATCACTTTGCCTCAATACTGAATTTTAATAGGTAGTCGTAAGAAAATGGGATGAAGAGAATCACGCATTTATCAATATTGAACAAACTGAAGAAGGAGAAAGTAACTTTCAGCTGTTCTTGCCGTATTTACATCTATTCACTCAGGATATTACTCTGCAGCCCGCAACTTTGAACTCGATCCTTATCTCGCTCCGTTTTCAGAAGATAAATCCTTTTGTTGGAATGAGTTATCAATGTATATCTCACGTGCTGTCTTGAACAAACTCGAGGTAATATTTAATTACCCTTTAAAGAAACTTATCACCTGCTTTCTCTGTAGCCTGTCGAAAAGAATATATACTCAGAATATACAGAGTACAATCTCCGAGAGGGAGAAAAAGGCAAAGAGCCTTTCCGCAGTAAATCCTGCTTATTTTCGGACCCTGAAACTAAATTTTCCCTATTTTTCATAAGCTATTGGAGGAACAATATATTTCACGGAAGTTCCAACCAAATTAAAGTCCTATGGTGCTACTGCAGAGGAACTCACCAAAATGAACTTCGACAAAACGCAAATACTCAAAAGTCTGATTGAAAAAGAGTACGGAGGAGACTATCAGTTGCTGCTCGGAGAATTGCAATTTTCGTACATTATTTTTCTCTTGGGAGAAAACTACGAAGGTTTTGAGCAATGGAAAAAACTGTTTATGGTGTTCTCATTCTCTGAAGACTATATGTACGAAAAGCCGATCTTCTTCTTGGACTTTATACGTAATAATCGAATATTAAAATAACGTTTTAACGACAAAATTTGTTCACAGCTGTATTGTACTCACAACTCAGGCAACTACCCAAAGATTTTTTCGAAGACACAATTAGCAAGGATAGCTTCATAACCAGCGGACTTAAGGTAAATGCATGCTTCGTTAGAATTTCAATCTCATCATCTTTCATCCAAATTAGAATCTATTTGAATTCGCTGAAGACCTGAAAACCGATAAAAAAGTGAAAGGAAGGATATCAAAACTCAATTCGATGTTAAAAGAATTGTTTAACTTTGATTTAAAGAAAGCAGAAAATGAGTAATGCTCTTGCCCTATTGACAAATGGCTAATTTGTTGGTTATATAGTCTTGATTTTGGTGAAGACGGCCCTACAATAGTCGAAGATCTGAATTTCCTCAAGCTTGATGGCTAAAAGATGCCAAAAGCGTGCTAATTTAGAAATATAGAATCGAATTGTACATATGTATTGGATGGCCATTAATTTATGATGCTTGTGTTTATTTCATGATTTTTCATCATTGAGATGAAGAAGAAGCAGCAGAAATAGATTGAATTTATTGATTTTTCTTGCCTACAGTGAACTCACGGTCATTTCAATTAATGTGATTAATCAAATCTATATAACACCCTCACGTTGGACGCAAGACCTTCATTAAGTCAGAGCAACCTTTACGTTATAATGATAGATATTTATTACTTTTGCATCTGAATAAAATGATAAAATAATTCTCAAAATGAAAGCTAACCCCCTCCCCTGATTCACTTCCCTAAATATTGTAAAATCTTCAAAGTCTGCTTACTCTTATTATGATGATGCAAGTTTTTCAACAGAATATTGGAGCAAGATCATCAAGTGAACAATCACGGTTAGTCAATCTGTTTCTAATTTCAATTTTCTCCGAATTACTTATGTATTTATTTGCAATTGTATATATCTATATATTCCTGGACGACGACTCCAGTTACTATGGAAGCGTTCTCCAAACGTTTTTCTCTTCCATAAGCGTTTCCGTCAGTTTGGAAAGTTCATCAGTGATATAGACTTCATATTTCATAGGCTTTTTCAAATTGAACAGATCAGGGTTGAAAGTCTCAATTTGAGCCTCAAGATGAGCCCTTGATTCTTCAAGTTTTGAAACAGAATTTTCTTTTCCTTCCCAAATTAACTGATGAAGCCTTTCTATTTTTTTCACGCTCACAATGAACTTTTTGCGTCTATCTACGGATGATCGAATCTTTATCTCTGAACCTTCTGAAAGCTTCTCATGCTCTAATGCGATTAAATCAAAAGCTGCGTGCGGAGAGGATTCAGTCCAAACTCGATAAACAGTTTTAGATCCTGGTAAGGTGACTTTTGAGGGGTCATCAGAAAATTTAATCTTTGAGGAGCCCTCCAAGGATACTAGTTTGTAAACCTTTGA
>ENA-UOTZ01000868-UOTZ01000868.1-compost-metagenome-genome-assembly--contig:-NODE-868-length-23837-cov-19.053620_pt1 | contig 23837 bp, 16 predicted proteins | sample MGYA00238144_ERZ746983 | MGnify/ENA primary metagenome ERZ746983 (study PRJEB28759, sample SAMN06268863) | compost metagenome | isolation source: single cell | place: USA: California, Emeryville, Joint... | reverse complement strand
TTTTGGCAGATTTTTTGGAACTTCCTTTACATAGAAATTCTTTTGTTGTTGGTTAAACTCTTTCAAAATGTCAGTTTCTGAACCTGATTCTTGAGAGTTGAAAACCTCATCTTTCAATATTTCTGAAATTTCATTGATGCTATTTAAATTGGGCTGATTATTGCCGCTAGGAACCTTCCCTCGCTCAGTTTCTTGCTGCGGCAGACCTTCAAGCTCCTTGCTCTCTTCCTGAGGAAACGTGAAATTTTTGTCTGAGTAAAACTGCCTCGGAGACGTTGAGACCATTTGGACTTCGTTTTGGCCGTTCATACGGCTGTAACTCAGTTTCAAACCTTCAACTTTCTGCTTTGCTTGCTGGGAACTCGTCCCAAAGCTATTTTTCATATATTCGATCTCTTTGAGATGAACATCCTCGAGAGTAGCAACCACCTTTCTACTTTCCCTTTGCGCACCTGATGACGTAAATCCATTCGAAACGAAATTTTTGCTTCTTAATAAAGAATCTTGCCCTCGAATACCGGTTTCAATGCTCTGAGTGAAAGTATTTTTCAAGTCTTTCCCCAATTCTTTGTGAATCAAAGCCGCTCGGACCGGCGTCTGGATTTTCTGGTCAATTTCATTGAGAGACTTATCTATTCTTTCCTCTAAATTCGTCAGCAATTTTTTCAAAAAATCCGAGCTTCTTTCTCCTTTCTCTTTTTTCGGATCGCTCATTTGCGAAATTCTCAACGGCGTATCTGGCGAAGCCAATGGATCCGCTGGGGTTTTTTTCTCGAATCGCACTGGTTTCGCTGAGGATTGATACGCGCTCTCGCTGCTCGGAGACGAAAGCAGAGATTTCTTATCGCTTTGAGGAATGTGCTGATTTTGTTGCTGCTGATAATAAGGATCAGAAATTGAGAAATTGATGAGGTAAGGCTTACTAAATTCGATATGAGGATATTGTTTTTCTCGATCATCTTATCCTTCTCAATGAGCTGCAGCCTCATCTGCTTGAGCTCTTCCTCCATCTGCAAAATCTGCTTATTTTTCTCCATTTTTTGCTTTGCTAACTGCAGCGCTTCTTTTTTGATTTCCGCATTCTGCTCCTGCAAATCCATGCTTTCTATCTGCATCAACTTCTTCGCGAGTTCCACATCTTCAGCATTATCTAGCCCCGACACACACTGAACCATTCTATCGTTCAGCTTCTTGCTTTCTTCGATATTTCGCTGCAATGTTGCCTGGAGGTCCTCTTCAATCTTTTGATTATTCTCCATCGTTTGCATGAGCCCTTCTATATGCGATTTCACTCTCTCCATCTCTAAAGACTTTGCCCCTTCACTTTGCTGACACTGCATTTCGAGCAGGTAACTCCTCAGCCTCTCCAGCTCAGCTTTATTTTGACTCTCCAAAGCTTTTAGCTCGAGCAGCGCTTGGTTTATCTCCCAATGCTGCTCCAATTTCTCAAAAATTTGATGGCCAGTCTGCTCGAGGTTATTCTCGTTCTGATTGCGAATTTTCGGCTCTTGGCTATGCTCTCGCTTAGATCGGCTCAGCTCTCTCGTTGCATCTGGAAGCTCGCTAATACTCTTAGCCACAACGAATTGCTCAGAGTCACCTTTGTGACGCAGCTGGAGTTTAAGATTTTCGATTTCCTCTTTGAGGTTATTGATTATCTCTTTATATTGAGAAACATGCAATTCGACCTCATGGACGTTTTTCTCGACTTTCTTTTGTATGTTTTTCGCTCGATTTGCGTATTTCAGCGTATTGATCGTCTCCTCATAGCAGCAGTAGGACGGAGATATACAAGAGATCATGGCGGTCTTTGTATTTCCTCCCAACGAATCTTTCAGCAATCTCGTGAGTTTAGAGTCTCTATAAGGCACAAACGCGCCTTTTTTATTCGCATCGCTGAGAATATTGATACAGTTTCCTAATGAAAGCAAACTGCGGTTTATATTTGCGCCTTCTAGCATACGAACTCCACGGTTTTCAGTCGCAGCTGCCCTTTCAGACCCAGCCAAATCGATTAGCGAGAGCTTTGATTGTATGAGGGTTTGAGTGAGGCCCTTTTTTGCGCACTTCCTCTCAACCACAACCTGAATAATCGCATGAGAGCGAGACGAAAACTGATTCGCGCCGGTCGCCGCCATCGTTCTCCTCGCGTTTCCGGCTGTGATTAAAGACAACGCTTCTTTGGGAGAGGCAATAGAGTACTCTGATAGATCTGCTACAAAAATTCCCTTGACTGGGTCCTCGACGATCATTAGTCCCGTATTGCTCGGCTTAAGCAGGTCTCTGACTTGCTCGTTATAGATCTCAAGGTAGCTAAATTTCACTGAATACTCCTCGTCTAAGACATCATTGGTCGAGCTTATTCTCGAAAACAGGTTTAAGAGCGAGAGCCAGATGAGCCCGGAGTTATCTCGGGTCATATTCTCAGGGATAAGCTCGCCGAATAGCGTATGAGTTTTTCCTGCGCCAGTCATGCCGTAAGCGAAAAGCGTTGAATTGTAACCGTTAAGGAGGTTTTCAAGGACAGAAGGCATGGTTTTTTCAAAGACAGCAAAGTTGTCGTTTTCTTCGCTAAATACATCGTCAAAGACGTAGCTTTTATCTCTGCGCAGCGAGGGACCGGCGAGACAGTCCGGGTCCATGACAAAAATCTAAAAATACGATTGAAATAGTGATTGTATGGACATTTACCATGTTGTCCTGCACTTTAATAATATTTGAAATTTTTTTAGGATTGTTCTTTGCAATTTCCTTTGAGTTCAAGGGTCTGACTCGAATAAACACTTTGAAGCTATCGTTTTCATCTGAATTATTTTGTCGCCTGGAAAAATTGATGTTGGTTGCTGATTAGGAGGCGAATGGTTTACTCAGTTGATGGAAGAGGAAGTGACATTGACTCGTTTCTGGTTATTTTATGAATTGGTTGGGGATCTAGGTCGGAGATGGAAAATACGTTTTGCATTTCTTTTGACTCGAAATCTTTATCAAATTCAAATTTAACAGTTCATACGATTTGAAAATAATATTTTGCCATTTATCGTTAGTGGCTTGGAGCGAAATTGTGATAGGTTCATTAAACCTCTGACACTCGAGCTTTCGAAGCAGATAACAATTCTACAGACCACAATGAGAGAAGAGTTCGAATTTGTTGAAAGTATATTGCTGACTACTCAATCATATGGAAATATCGTTATTAAGAGCCAGTTGAGATTCAAAAATGTGACATGCATCCCGAGTTTTCAGGTTATTTTCTTGGATTCTGAGATAAGATTCTAATTCTTTTCGCCCTGTCTAGTGCCGCATTAGTTCGTAAGTAACTACGAGGTTCATTAGAGACACTTTCAGCTTATAATAAGATTTAGCTTTTCTTTCCAATTTCACCAACACTCTACCCATAAGCAGCCGTCAGAGCCTATTCAGACGTATTGTTAATGAAAATCCTCTAGTTTACACATAAACCGTCCCAAGATGGCATAAGCATCAAGAAAAAACCGATAGATTTTGTTTCAGTTATCCTCGTACTAACTGCTCAATTTACCTCGTCATACTAACGACAGATTTCCAGGTTACTTGTTTATCTGATGGAAAAAAATCCGTTAGCTCACCCTTTTCCTTTGATAGGCAAACAGATGATTTCCTTATTTGCATGATAGCCTGTTAAATTTTCTCGATCAGTATCAGGAAAATCAGAACAAAGGATATCTATCTGTTAAAGAATTTCCTTTTTTTCGAAGAAAAATCAAAACTTGGATTTTTCCTTTAGATATATTCGTTTTACATCGCGCTTGGAACACGTAGACCAATTCGGATTATATAACTCTGGATTGAGATAAATAGATAATAAACATTTTCAATTTTGACTAATGTCAACTCAACCAGCTCCAGCAACCAACGCGTTCGCAAACGCGCCTTCCCACCTGAAACTCAGCACCTTTTCTAATGCGAAGTCCGGAATAGCCTATTTCATCTTGATTCTCTTTAATCTTCTTCCATACGTCGTCATTGTTCCGGTCTCAGTCCAACTGTTCGTAAACTCCGTCGTCTGCCTCTACATTGGATCTTACAGATCCGTCTCATTGGCAGTAGACAAAGATTCGTTCGTCAAACACCTCGCAAAGAAAGCCGAAGGTGAAAGAATGACATCCAAGGACGCTTATCTCTTCCCAGTCTACGGAAGCGCCGTTCTATTCGGACTTTACGCCCTCTTCAAGTTCGTCCCAAAGGAATACTTAAACATGCTCCTCGGCGTCTATTTCACCTTCCTGGGCTTCTTCTGCTTGACTCAGATTATTGATTCACTCCTTGAAACCGTCATTCCAAAATCTAGTGAAATCGTCTTCAAGAAGCAACTCAACATCAAGATCCCATTGTACTCCACCGTCATTGACCTCGAATTCTCCAAGGGACAAGTCTTTGCTGCGATTATTGCGATCTTCCCTACTGTGATGTACTACTGCTCAAAGCACTGGCTCTTGAACAACCTTTTCGGTATTGCTTTCAGCATCTCCGGTATCCAAAACCTCGTCCTGCCTAGCTTCAAGGTCGGATTCATTCTCCTTTGGGGTCTGTTCTTCTACGATATCTTCTGGGTGTACGGTACCGATGTGATGGTCACAGTCGCCAAGTCCGTCGACGCTCCTATCAAGCTCTTCTTCCCAATCAACATGTTCGCTGAAGAAGTGAAATTTTCGATGCTAGGACTCGGTGACATCGTTATCCCAGGCGTTTTTGTCGCTATGTGCCTGAGATACGACGTCGATAAGATCATCAGAAAGATTTTCGTTGAGAAAGTTAAGCCAGTCCTTGCAACTCCTTATTTCAATTGGTGCTTCATTGGCTACTCATTGGCGATTATTGTCACTTTCCAGGTGATGATCTGGTTCAACCACGCTCAACCTGCACTGTTGTACCTCGTCCCTGGCTGTACCTTCAGTGTCCTCATTCAATCTCTTATCAAGGGCGAATACAAAGAAATCTTTACTTATGAAGAAGAAGAGCAGGTTAAACTGCAAGAACAGGCGATTCTGGGCAAAGAAGCCACAGAGAAAGGGAGCCCAGAAAAGGAAAAGGCAAAAACTCAATAGTTTTAAGAAAGGTTATGCTTGGATATTGTGTGTATAATTACATGGTTTAGTTTGCATTCTACATATCAAGCGTTTGCCCTATTTTCGATCAAAAACCAATGAAAAAATCTCATGATCCGTAACTCGTACAGGCCAAACCAAAATATTAGTACCAGCGATAGTTGAAGCTGTTCTTCGTATTATGAAAGGATAATATAGCGCTGTTAGAGCAATGTAGGTAGATGTAGGCAGGATATCACGAGAACGAAGATACGAGAAAAATAAATTCACTTTGGTTGGCTTCTTTGATATTTATATTATGGAGAAACTTTCGCGAAGTAGATATTGATAGCAAACTTCTCAAAACTCTTAACAACGCTCACAGTCACATAAACAATAAAGACTAAATAACCGAGAAAACTAGTGATCATTCAAACGCTTTGCGATGCGATTGCAATGCAAATCCAGCGAGCTGCCGTGTTAGACTATCATACCAACTCAACATACTGCATCTTCAGCAAATTACTAAAATATTGTTGTACATTAACTATCATCAACACAAGAGAAATTTACTCAATGTCTTTATATTTCGCGAGGATGATCTCACCGGGTATCAAGTCGATATCCGTGTTCGGAGCCAGGCTGTACCTCTGAAACTCCTTTAAAACTCTTACAAAAACGAATTTATCAAAGTCAGGCTCCACGACTATCAATTTCACATCAGATCAAACGGCTCGCTAGGCACAATAATTACCTAATTTCTCTTTGTGGACATTTTCAGCTTTGGCATCCAGCCCAGTGTCTTTAAACAACGAAGGAAGGTCTTTCAACGCTCTTTCCTTAAAGTATTTATGCTTCAAATCATGGTATCTAGCAATCAGTTAGTCCATCAACCACAAAAATGCGCGTACCGCTTCAAGAAATTTATTTCGTTTTTATCGAGGAGGTCCTTCGAATCGTTACGAATTAAACTCGTTGCGAACTTCTCAATCTAAAACGAGGTCAGCTCATTCAGCAAAGCTAGCAAGTACCTTAAAAAGTCTCGTTCGTAGGTATAATTTCATCAAATACTTTATTCTTTCGACTTCAAGTTTATATATATTAAGTTGTAATTGGTTTTCAACCGTCGGGTTCAATTTCTCAAGCGCTTTCTCCTACAAACGGCTGTTAGCTAGCCTTAACACTCAGAGGAATGAACCTGAGTGTTCACGGTATCTGCAATACTTTCAAATAACTCTTTTTTAAACGGGATGACTCCTGGGCAGTTTTTCTCTTCGAATATCGCCTTCGAAAGTGAAGTAACATCCTCGTTGAGGGGATTCTCGCTGCTGAGCATCATTCCACTAGCCAAGTAACTTCGGTATTGGTCCGAGCCGTAATGTTGCGTTTTTTCGTAAGAGATTTCCATTTGGTTAGAGCTGAGAGGAGTGCGGTTCTCTTTGTACTCGGATAGTTCTTCCTCAATATCTACTTCTGCGCGTCGTTTGTCCGTGCGCTGAGGCTCTTTGTACTCTTCCATGTAATTCATGTTGACTTGAATGTGCGTATAAATTGAATAATGCGGCAATAATAAAATCTTCGCAGACCCGATTTAAATATATTTGAATTGGCGGGAGTAAGGTCCTCAAATTCCACCTCATTTAATGAAATTTCTTCTTTAAAAATCAACAAGCAGAGACTTTCTTTTGTTTAAAATATTTATAAATCAATAGCTAAAAAATTCAGTGATTTTTCATTCATAAGCAAGCAAAAAAGCTATTCTAATACTCTGGTGAATGATATATCATCATTAGTATCTTGAGAAGAAAGAAGAAATTGCGTTGACCTGAAAATTTATTGAGTTCCCTTGGCCTTAGGTTAATCGATTGATAGAAAGCTCTCTTTTTTTTTTGAGAAAGCCATTGGAATATATGAAACGAATGCTAGCTATATAGGCAGCTAATAAATTCAAATTTTCATAATTTATCTATCTCATCAGCACTGAAAGTTTTATTAATCGTATCAAATGGTCGACTTCCTCAAAGCCATGAAAGCGAAATCAAACGATGATTACAACAGTGATGCAGTATGTGTGAAGGAGTACGCTTACTGTGAAGACATGAACGCGCGAATGTCAATGGAAGATGGTAGCTCTCAACCACAGTTTTTTCTGATTTTCAATTTGAATATCGCCTCTAAATCGACTTCTTAGACCATTTTATCCTTGATGATGTGCTTGACGACGGTGAATCTGGTCTTTTTGGAGTGCTTGATGGTCATGGTGGCCAAGAAGTGGTGCGATTTTGTGCAAAGACCGTCCCTGAGGTGGCACCTCATCCTGTAGCTGTTATCTAATCTACTTTTGGATATATTTAGCTGTTCAAGAAGCTGTATAAGCCAACGACTACAGATATTGCAGGGCTATTCACCACTATCTTCCAGAAAGTCGACGATCAACTCAAGCTCGTGGGTGCCAGTGAGAGCGGAGCGACAATCGGGGTGATCTTTATTCGAAAAGAGGCGGGTAACCATTGCTTTATACGACAAATCGCATTGAAAATCCCTTGAAAATCGCTATCAGGCGGAAAAACACTCTATTCTATTAACTTGGGAGACACCAGAGCTGTCTTGGCTCGCACTGACGGAGTCGAGCGCCTTTCTACAGACCATAAAGCCAGTGATTTAGCCGAGCAGAAGAGAGTTGCGTAATTTCACATGAGCTGTTGGGAAAATTATTTAGTGATGAAGGTGGAATTATCTCGAAGAATAGAGTGGGCGGATCGCTGGCGGTTTCTAGAGCATTGGGAGATCTTGGACTCAAAAAAGAAGTATTGCTAGCGCTCAGCGTCCCCTTGATAATATATCTCTAGGGAGTTTCGAATGTTCCTTCTGTAAAAGCAATTAGACTCACACCAGATGACAAATTTTTAATCATGGCTTCCGACGGCCTTTGGGACGTTATTGAAGACAAGGTAATCAATGATTTCTTCACCAATCGGCTTATTTCTGCGAATAGGCTGCTGTTGATATCGCAAAACAAGGCAAAAACGCTCAAGAAATGGCAAAAAAGCTCCTTAGGTACGCAATAGATAACGACTCCAAAGATAATGTGAGCGTGATGATTTTAAAATTGAATTAAACGCCCTGCATGTTCGCTTAGGCAGTATTAACAAAAAACTTCCTGATTTCATATTCTTAAAAAATTCTCAGACAATGTTTCATCACTTAGCAATCTTGAATATAAATATTTCAGAGATAAAAATTGGACCAGGATTGTTTTTTATTAACTTGGAACTACTGAACTACCGAAAGTGATAGAGTCCTACCACCATGAATCTAAAGTACTGCGTTAATTCAATCAAGACGATGCGCTGCTACGTCTGCTTTCTGATGCTGCAGCTGATCGTTTCGGTGTTGCTGATTGTTTGGGTAACTGTTCTCGCATAATTCAATATTCAAATTTATTTTAGATTTGCGTGCAAGAATTCCGCGTCAGGTGACAAATCTCAGCTTAAGTTATCTTAAAGGAAATCATAGTGTCAACTCCACTCTCGATGAAATCGCTTTGATGGCAGAAACAGTTCTATTGATTATGATAACCGTAGAGATCGTGCTCAGGATCATCGCCGAGAAAAGAGTAAGCAGGCTCTTCATCACCTTCAGTCATCTTCATCGCAGGTGTACTTCCAAAATTTCTGGAACGTGGTTGATTTCTGTCTTCTCATCGCAGTGATAGTGCTATACATCAGTTTTGCTGCAGAGGAGTTTGGCAGGTAATTTCAGCAAATTAATGCTCGCGTTTATTCTCGCAGGCAAGATGATGATACCACGGAATACCTGCCGACCGTTGTGCTTTCATCGAGATATATTTTGCAAATAATCAGAGTGTCTATTATGCTGAAACAGTACTTTTCCTGCACTTTTCGACACAGTGCCTTAATATCGCTATTTCGTCGCATAGGAACCGAACACTAAAGAAAACGAGGACGTTTGATTTCAAATATAATACAGATGATGAGGAAGTAATTATTGATGTCTATTTCGCAGCTCAGTGTTTTTTTATAAAGGCGGATTATACAACAAAACGTTCATTGGCAGCGAGAAAATTAAAGGATAATTTGTTAAGCGAAGAAGACAACTAATACTTTATACCATCATTGTTGTATTTTTCTTTTCCATTATGTTGGACCACTGCTGTATATTCTACTTCAGTTTGAAATATATGGCTTTTGGCGAATTTACCTCAGAATATTTACGAAATTCTGCTTTTCTGAAATGAGGGTTTTTCAGATGTTCGCGCGATTATCGACCTAATGGAGGAGCGATAAAATTAGAGTGCTTTCAATAGATTCTTACGAATAATTAATTTATTTGAATCAGATGAGAACTCAATTAAGCTTACCTACTATCGCTCTTTTTGTGCTCTTTCTCAGCGGCTTGGCTGGTGACCAGTTCCGACTTATCCACAGAGAGATCCACGCACCCAACTCCTGCTCCAGCTCAGGCGCCGCGTCTTGCTTTTACTCGCATCGTCTGCTTTCTCAGTACGATGCTCCCGAGAGCAATCTAACAGTGGCGCTCCGAGGAAGTACGGATTTGGGGTATTATTTCGCCAGGGTATTCGTGGGCACCCCGCCTCAAATGCAGACAGTTATCGTGGATACTGGAAGCAGCGTTACAGCAATTCCTTGCAAGCGTAAATTATCTAAAACCGCCTTTTGCTGATTTCGCGCCTATGCTGATAGACTGCGTTAACTGTGGAAAATCGCATTCAGATCCTTACTACAACCCTGAGAGGTCGAACACGTCTTCGAACCTCATGTGCTCTGATAAGACCGGCAATTTCGGTTGTAATAAATGCGAAGACGACAAATGCCAATTTTCAGTGGTAAAGCGAGAATATGTTTTCAATTTAATGAAGCCATGAATTAGAGTTATACAGAAGGAAGCTCGCTGCATGGAGAATATATGAAAGACCAAATCGCTTTCGGCAATCATTTCGAGGAGTTGTTCAAATCTGAGAAGCAAAATAATGATACGTCAGCGCTGTTAGAAAAATACCATGAAGATAAAGCTAGTGCTGTATTCGGATGTACTTCCAGGTATTGAGCTCCTTTTGCGTTAGCTTATCGTGTTAAAGCGAGACTGGGTTGTTCTATACTCAAGAGGCAGATGGGATTCTCGGTTTAGGCACTAAAACTAATAGTATTCCTTTATTACTTGAATTCAGAGGCTGACCGCATTATGTTAAGGCACGAAGCATCCGCCCAATTTTGTCGATTCGTTGGCTCATTCCGGCAAGATCCCCAGCAATTCCTATACGTTATGTCTGGCTGATGAAGGCGGTTATATGACACTTGGTGGCGTGAACTCCCAGCAACATTATCAGAACGCAAAAATGAGATATATTCCGTTTTTGCCTGGCGAACAATACTTCATCGAGCTTGCAGGCATCTCTGTAATGATTCTTTTTTCTCACGGATTTCTTAAATAATGATTTCTTAGATGGCCGGTGTGAGTCTCAAATTCTCGCCTGAAGAGCTGGATCTTCCTCGAGGAGTTTTCTTTGACTCTGGAACCACAATGACTCATATGCCGCCTCACATCCGAAAGAGAATGATGCAGTATTTAGATGAGTACTGCTCTGCATGTCGCCGTGGATGCGGAGCTCATCGCAAGGTCCGAACGTGCTATCGAAGAGATAAAAAAGCGTGGCCTGAGCTGAAGGATTTCTTTAACACTTTCCCTGATTTCCAGTTCCAATTCAGCTCCCAGGTATATACTTGGAAACCAGAAGACTATCTCTATAGACAGTCATCGGATGGAGAAGAATACTGCCTCTCTGTCTTTGACTACCCGTAATTAACTCACCTCTTTTCTGAATTGACTATCTCTCATTTACGTAGGGATCGGATAATACTCGGGGCTTCTTTCATGAGAAACCACGATATCCTTTTCGATAAAACACATCGAATGATCGGTTTTGTCGAATCTGACTGCGCTGGATTTGCTGGAGTTCAAAACTCTACATATCAGAAGAAAGAGCTGCATGTGAAGCCCCCGCGCTGCTTGGGCTCCGCTCGCGAAATGGAGGAATTTATTACAACTGTTCAAACTTCGCATCTGTTCGGAGATTATCACGGTAACTTTAATTGGTTCTATATAAACAGATGGTCTTACTCATATCCCTTTAGATTCTATTCTAGTAGCAGCTGCTCTTGCTGTTAGCACACTAGCTTTCTATGCAATGCTTCGGTTTAGACGCCGTAGGACCTGCAATACCCTTCTTGAGATGAGCGAAGCTCGCAATTTGAAAAAAATGTAAGCTTAAAGCAAAAAGTTTCGTGTATCTAACAAACACATCTCAAGTGTCTCTAATAGAGGCTCGTTCAGCGAAATACCCATCGAGACTCCAAAAAGCGAAGCAAACAGCGAGTTAGTGAATTTCCCGAAGCCTGAGAAGGTGATTGACCCCTCAGTACCCAAAGGGAAGGTGGAGGTTGATATGAAGGTCAATAATTCCCAGTAAACACCTGCATACCCTGAAGATCATCACGCTCTCAAATGTATATGAAACTGGGTAATTTATCTGTAACCAGCAAATCCTCAAATTTACGTTGAGAAACTGCTTTCGAAGGGTACGACTTCTCTGTGGAACCTACTTTATTTCAAAAAGAAAAAAATATTTATGTCAACAAAATTAATCTACATATATTGATTGTTATGCAAGTTATTCTCCGAATTTTGCTAAATGGACAATTTTATTTTTGAATAAATCTCAACATCTAAATACCTCATTCATGCAAACCTCCACTAATCCCTGAGTTTGCCTTTTTCATTCTATTTAGTAGATTAGATTTAATAAAGTTCTTGTAGACCGGTTTGAATATTTTTGCGGTTATTGAACAGCACCTCTAACCCAACTCCTCTCATCATCATCTTAATACCAAATGCATTGGTTTTGTTTTAGCTTTAATGATGAGGAGAAAATGCCTTTAGAGACACAACTCAAGATATTTAACTGACATAAATTAATTAGCCTGCCAAATAAAAAAATTTAAGCAATAGTCTTGCGCACAAACAACTGCCAGCACAATAGTATGTCAGAAAGAAGAGGACCTTATGTCGTTAGTAATATCCTGGGTTACACTCTAAATTAATTCCTTTCTTCCTAACAAGTTGAGCCGCGAGTCGTCGGAAGACCTTCAGCATCTCGAAACGAACAACCATCAATGTAAATCTCTGATAAACACCCCGTTACGATCTTTCGCAAGGTTCGATTTGCTAACTTGGAATGAAGATGATGACGACTTCAGGAATTATAAAACCAACGACAAAGAGCTGCTAAATAGCAGCGGGTTTGCTAGATGGTCGCTTAGGATACAGCGAAGTGGCAGCAAATGGGTGAGTGAGTCCCTTGATCAGTACCGCGATTTTCGCGTTAACAAAAACAAAGAAATTGCAATAAGTATACCTCAAAGCTTCCCTTACAACCCTAAGCCTAATACAAATTCAATCATCATAAGACCGAGAAGATGAACCTAAAGTCCATTTGGAGGATAGGCCTAACACCCGATCACCTGTCAAAACTGATAAGAAAGGGAAAGCAAAATTTGACAATGAAGTACATCTCTCTCTTTACATAATCAATTACGTTAATCGTTTAGCGCTCGGAACATAATAAACTTGATATGACAAATGTTGATTTGTCACCGCCTCAAAAGCAGGACTTTAGCGCCGTGAAGAGTCGGCTTTACTCTTCTGTAGATAAAAAATCTTCTCGGCCGAAAAGCGCAGAGCCAGTGACTGACCCAAAGAAAATCAAACAGATCAAAAAGAGAATTCAAGTACAGCGTCTTATTTGTTTGTGAGCTGATGACGAGTTATTTCATACTTTGCAGGATTTTAAGCTAGGATCAAGAATGCTGCCTAATACCTCAATGCAGACTTACTTTGGAAAGCCGCCCTTCGAAGCGTACGGCTACGGAAACACAACGTCGGTGGATGGCTGCACATTCTACGGAAATCATATGAAAACGTTCAACTTGAATCCTCACAAAGGAGCAAATCGTCCGCGATACAAGCAAGTCCATCCTCATGCCGAGCTGTTTTCGCAATTATACCCTGTGAAAGCAGCCGTTCTCCCACGACACCTTTCAGAGGCACCTTTAGAAGTAACAATCCCAGTGATATCATGAGATCTGAAACATTTGGTTTTTCAATAGAGATCAACAGGCGAAGTGGTTGATGAAGGGAAGAAACTTACGCCTGATGAGTTTACCGAAGATTGCAATATAGGTGTTCAGTCAACCAATACAATGAAATGCTCATATCTTTATTAGATATACCAAAGCCGAATCTCTTGAAATCAGGTTTATTTGCTCCTGATGAAGATGTTCCAAGCCCATCGCCCAAGAAGAAGAAAGAGTATCAATAAAAGAAAACTATTCGTCTTGCTAACTATATTAATTAAAAAAAAGGATTGGTCCCTCTGATGTGGTTAAAAACCTCGCAAAGCTGATCAGGGACACTGGCACTCTCCGCACGCAGATGTCCACAAAAAGAAGTTCGCGATTGCAGTCAGAAATCGATTTCTCTGGTACTTTTGGCCGACCTCAATCCGCTCCCAAGAAGCAACTTACTTTTGGTACTGATGAAAAGCTGAAGGGGAGAGTGTCTATCACTGCTGAGAATAATAAAAACAATGTTTACAAGACGCCTCAGAAAGCGTCTCGCAACGAACACGATGTAATAATGACTTTAGCAGTGTAGGGACAAATTTAATGTTTGCTAATATTTAGATTTCTACCGACATAAGTGGAAACAAGTCGATGCTAAATAGGACGGTCCATGAATCTTCGACGGTGAGCCACTCGAAAGAAGTATCAAGGAAAAGCAGTATTTCAGAAACTGCCTCAAAAGCCGAGAATAAACGCTCTATACTGAGACAATCAAAGGGCTTTGATGAATTTAAGCGCTAATGCGTTTTCTCATCAAACAAGCTTCTTATAATAATGCTTTCATTGAAATTTTGCTTGTCTAATAATTTCAGAGTATTCATGCATAAAATTTTTCACCTTTTCACAATCAAATCGAGAAATACACACGAATTATCATAATATTTTCAATTAAATGACTATGGAAAACTTTAGAGCTTTGCCTTGGTTAAATTCATAACTACTTGGACGAAGCTCTAATCATCATCATCTGCCCTTTTTTCAATATTTTTTGAAATTTCTCAATAAGAGTGATAAACGAATTTCAAGTCATTAAGGGTATGCTAAAAATGAGATCTTTTGTTGGCATAAATGGCAAAGGAGCATACGATATTACTTCAAAACACGCACTGATATGAATGAAACGATACACTACGACGACTATATGATTTTCTTCTTCTTGAAAAACATTTTCATGAATCTCGTCTGAGCAAAGGCAGTGCCGATGCATACAACAATACTAATAAAACTGAAGAACTTCACAAGGAACGAGATCTGATCGGCTTCTTCGATTTTATCTCCAGATTTTCTCACAATAAAACTCAAATTCATTTGAATGGACTTCAGCATTCTGTGCCATCGTTTGATCAAACGCTCAAGCTCTTTGACATCATCCTTCTTAAACATCTCTGCATCTTTATCAACGATCTGTGAACCCAACTTCACGTCGATAGTGTAGGTACCTCTTTGCTGTCCTGTATGGAACATGCAGAGGTTGAAAACGCCGTCTTTCTTCATGGTTATGTCGAAAAAGAACTCTGGTTTGTTTTCCATAAACAGGATTTCTTCTCCGGATTCGTCAGAGATTCTCAATTGACTATACACGTTTGGATTATCAGGTGAGGTCTCCAATGTGATGTTTCCTTGGACTCGTAGTCCGGTGGTCACTTGCTCTCCAAAACATGAAACGTCGCCTGAGTTGATTGTGAGACTGAATGGGTCGGCTCGTGAAACTGAGAGCAGACTCAAGCAAAGGAGTGCACAAATGAGGAATGAATTTTTCATTTCAAACTTAGATTAAATTAAGATACGTGTAGTACGTGTATTTAAATAACTCATAGAAAGAAGGCTCATTCGAGGAAATTTTCTATTTCATAAGAAACGTTGATATAATGAAGAAATATTAGGTTGTAGTTCTTATGTAAGCTTCAAAAGCAAAACCAAAAAAAAAAACAGATCGAATCACTAAAACCTCCTTTCATGTGCGAATCTCACTCACACATTCTATTGAAATTTTCTAATCCAAAAAAAAAAACTAAAGAAAATCTCGAGCGTTATTTCGCTCATTATAAAAGGCTGGATTGTTTTCTTTCCTTATAGCGACATGAACCCTGAGGAAGTGAAGTGGGGACATTAATATAATATGTATAAACATGTCAAAGACTGGTCTTTTTTGCAAAGCTCCGTTTTAGCAATAGATTATCAACTTTTTCTTCAATATCTGAAAGTATTCAAAATCTATCCAATGACATCCATTTTTTTGTCATCAGATAAGTACAGAGATCTGATTCGCGAAATCTGATCAATCAACAAATAAATAAAGCCAAATCCAATTTTATCATATTGAAAAAATAACTAAATCATCAGAAATATACCACTATGTTTGACGAAATTTTCGGAGGAGAACCCGATCCCTATGACGCGAAACCCACCGTCTCACAGCCATTTCACAGAAAAATGAAAAATTGCGCTGAAGAGCTTCGCACTCCTCAACAAAAGCGCAACCCTGCCACCTTCGTTGGACTTCAGAACCAAGGAGCCACATGCTATCTTAACTCTTTGCTCCAATGCCTCTACATGCTCCCAGAATTCAGAAACACCATTCTCCGCTTGCCTCTCTGCGAGGACAAGGACCCTAAAAAGCCTTCTAAGTTCGTTCAGCCTGAATTTTTCCCATTCACTTTCGCAATGCAGAAGCTCTTTGCTGAAATGCATTCCCTTGACGTCGATGACACTCCCACTACTGAATTAACTGACGCTTTCGGCTGGAAAGGCAGCCAGATGTTGCACCAGCACGACATCCAAGAGGCATTCAGGATTATCTTTGATGAACTGTGCCTTGCCTTGTTGGATAACGAGTTCGGCAACACCCTCACGAGAAACTTCCGTGGTACGTCCATAGACTATTTAGAATGTCTTTCCTGCGGGTACGTTCGAGAGAGGGAGACCTCCTTTGTCGATCTGTTGTTGCAAGTGAAGGGATTTCAGAGCGTTGAAGAGAGCTTGATGAACATGACAGTATTGGAGAAGTTGGAAGGAAGCAATCAGTATCACTGCGGAAACTGCAATCAAAAGGTGGATGCTTACAAAGGGAATAAAATCAGAAAGTTCCCTCCAATCTTGATGCTTTCGTTGAATCGCTACGAGTACGATTATAACACTTTCCAGCGAAAGAAGATCAACGACAGATTCACCTTCAACGTTGAATTGGACGTTTCCATGTACACTGATAAGCCGGACAGCTTCGCCAGCGAAGATGAGAAGATTTATGAGCTCTGCGCGGTGTTGATCCACGGAGGAGATGCGTTCAGAGGGCATTATCACGCGTATATCAGAGATATTCTTCACGAAGGTGATTGGCCTGGCATCATGGCAGAAAAAGCTCAAAAAGAGGCAGAAATCCAAGCGAAAATCAAGGCCGATAAGGCAACAGAACAGGCAAAGGAAGAGAAAAAGACCACTGATGAAAAGAAAGCTACGGAAGCAGAGAAAAACGGCACGACTGATGCGAATAAAGAGCAGCAAACTGACCAAAAGCCGGCGACCAATGGAGAGAAGAAGGAGGATGCAGGCGAGAAAAAAGGAGATGAAACCAGCGAAAAGAAAGAAGATGTTACAACCGAGAAGAAAGAAGGCAAAGGCGGCAAGAAAGGCCAAAAGGAAAAGAAGAAAGGGAAAGAAGGCCAGCAGGAAAACAAAAAGAAAGAGAAAGGAGGAGGCAAAAAAGACAAGGGGAAAAAAGAAGGCAATACTAATGACGAGCAAGCTCGTCAGGCTGAGGAAGCACAGTATGACGGAGCTGATTTCCCATTCGCGTTCAACAACGTTGATCTCGGAATGAACTGGTTTGATTTCAATGATCGATCCGTGACCGCCATCCCAATGAACCGACTTCAAAAACAATTCGGAGGTTCTCGTGAGAGTGCATACATTCTCATCTATCGCCAGAGAGCGCTAAACAAAGGCCCTGATTGCAAGAAAGTCGACATTCCTGAATACCTAAAAGAAGAAATCGCGAAAAGAAACCAAGAGTTTGAAGTCCAGCGTGCGATTTATCGAGAGGCTTCGAGACATATTGTCGTGCGCTATTTCGATATCTCTAACATTAATTTCTCGAATAAAATATTCAAAGAAGGCTTTGACCCAGCTACCACCTGCAAGGAAGTCAAAATCAGCCTTGACTCAAAGGCTGAGAACTTGCTTGAGGAAATCGCAAAGAGTATGGGGTATAAGGCCGATGAGGTCATCCTGGTCGAAACGGTGGAACTTGGAAACCAGCACTTGCACTTCAAGAGGCAGATAACCCCAGAAGTGAAGGGTGTTCAAGTCGAAGATCTCGAGGTCTACCACCTAACCACCTTCGCAGTGTTCCCGAGCTCTAAAGACGCTAACTACCAAGATATCGCGAATACTATCAGCCCAGATCATACACCGATCCGAGTCAATGTCCGATACAATGGACAGGAAACTCGAATTCTCGTCTTCCAAAACGACTTATACAAGGACTTGAAAAAGAAATTCCAAGAGATCACTGGCATCCCCGTTGAGAGTCAATACGTGGAACTCATGACGGATTTCGGCAAGGAATTCATTACAAAAGAAAAAGAGAGCGAGGATAAGAGGCTGTATGCGTTGAACGTGTACGACAATTCTGACTTTTTTGTAAGTGTCATTGAAGACGTTCAAAAGCAGCAAGAAGACCAGCAGAAGACGAAAAATTCAGACGTCAATGTCTCAGGCGATGAGGTGTCAGTCCTCGTTGAGAGCGACGATCGAAACGGCGTGCAAAAGTATTTCGTTAAACTCGACTGGACGCTTCAGCAACTTCTCGACTACCTGAAAATGAAGCTCGATATAAGTCCTGAAAGCCAACGTCGTCTGAGAAAGCTGCTCGACAAATCTCTCTTCTTTGCTGAGGAGCTGCAATTCCCGCTCTCTGCTTTGAATTTCCAGGACGGCGGAATTCGCCTCAGGTTAGAATATGGTAAATTCCCTGATACAGGAAACATTATCGTCAGAGTCAAAAACGAATCGAAGTTCAAAAAAGAAGGTAAACCAGAAGAGGAAGATTTCATTTGCACTCCTCAGGACCAAGTTGCCGATTTGAAAAAGAAAGTCTGCGAGTTTTTCGATCTTGACCCTACTGCCCATAAATTCTATACGACTGATTGGCTCGGCGACCCAACCTCAACCCTTGAAAAGGAAAATTTGTCTATTGACGCTTGCAAAATCAAGATGTCAGATGTTCTTATCCTCCGTGATAAAGACAGCCCAATTCTCAAAGAGCTGCTAACTCTGGAGGTTTACCACACTCTTACAGGAATCCCACCAGACTCTGATAAGGACTTTGAGATAGTCGATAAGCTTCAGATCAGAGAGGAACACACACTCGAAAACCTCAAGCTGCGATTGCTTGAGCTCCCAATCTTCGCGTCCTACGGCAACGTCGAGCTCGCGCAGATTCGGGTCAGAGAGCTGGTTGCTGACAGCTATTTTGGAGTTATTTTTGGCAAGATTCTGAGAGACGATAAGAAGCAGATGAAGAAATTCAATTTGAATAAGAGCCTCAAAATCGTCGTGCAGGTCCTGGAAAAGCCTGAGGTGCTCGAAGACTCAAAGATAGTGCTGTTAGTAAGGAAAAGGGACGTAGATGAGAAGAAATACGGTGAAGCCGTTGAATTGGTCTTCAATGCTGGAACGACGCCTCAAATCAATGATCTTAAGCAAGCTATCATCGATTTGCAAAAGCTCGAGGTTGACGTCGATAAGATTGACCTCGCGAAGCGCTTCCCTCAGCGATTCGAGTGGTTTTTCCTCACGCCTGAACTCGTAAAGGCCAAAAACCAGCCGAAGAAAGGCTCGAAGGGAGGAAAGCAAGAGGAGACTGAGAATAAGATCAATTTGAGAAAAGCTCCATTTCTTCTCACTGATGGCGACGAGATCGGCTATAGACTTGTTGCGGAACTAGGTGAGAAAAAGGATGACTTCCAAACCAAGGAAGATGCTGTCAATAAGAAGAGATATAACGAAAATAAATCTCGACGCAAGAAGAGCCCTGCTTATCAGGATGATAATGTTGGATTTACCATAGTGAGAGCACAGGTGAACCCTGGCAACCAATAATAAGAGTAAGAGAGTTGCTTAGAGTGCATATTAATCCGTGTTTTATGGTAAAACGCTGAGAATTTCGTCTGAATTTGCTCTATGATACAGTTCGAGAGTATTAATAAAATCGTAAAAGTTATTAAAATCAAACTCAAAACAAAAAATGTGTTTAATAGTTGCTGCCTTGATAGACTATTATGGGAATCAGGGCGCGCCTTATGTCGCTTCTGTGCCCTTTTTGTGTCCGTAAGGTGACTACAATAAATTAAATTTTCAATAAAATCAGTCGTATTAACTTAATTAAACAGCTGCATTCTGTTTCAATTCTTCTTTCCAAGCAACGATGTCGTCAACACAAGGTATTCGAAATAGAATTATGGCTATAATCAGTAAAGGTACTAAGGATTCTTCGCATCCGCAGTCGCATCGGTCACAGCAAAATCAGGGAGCCTCAAATCAAGCCTCTCGATTGGATGATGGACTAGAAAAAGTGATTATCAGATAGCTACTGAAGAGATAATGATGATATCCTCTGAATAAATAGGAAAAGATGGAGCTAGCGATTCAAATCGGCATTGATTATGAGAATGAGAAGCAAAAGTTTGCTTGGTTTCTTGATCAGGTAGAGCAAATCGAATAGAATGAGCATTAATGACTGTTTCTTAGGTTGTGCATTTAGAATTACCTCCTGGCTGGGAAAGGGAAGAGGACCCAGATGGAAGAACTGTATATTTCAACGAGTCTGAGAATATAACGACCATGAAGCACCCTCTTGTGAACAAATTCAGATCTATCTTCAGCGAAATTCTGCAGTAACGGAATAATTTCGGCGCAAAACATGATTGAATATCTGAAATAGGTCTGAGGATGCTGGGCGATACGCTGCAGAAATTTTCTTAAAAGAGTACAAGGAGAAAATGAAAGCTTTGGGCCTTGATCGAAAGGAAGAGAAAAAGCGAGGGAAACGAGCCCCACAAGGAGGTGCTGCAGCCCAAAGAGGTACGATGTTACCTTTGAGATACCTTCCTTACATACTAATACCTTTCTTCTAGCCAATACTAAGCCTGGAGCAAATGAAACAGTGGCATTAGTAGAAGAAGGAAAAGCCAAGGAACGTTATGATAAATTAAAGGAGATGCTCAACAAGGGCAAAGTCCATCACACACAAGTCGCAAACGAAGTCGACAATATCCAGCTAACTGAGAAAATTTTAAATGAATACCGAAAAATCTATCGCAGTCAATATGGAGCACACCTTGCAAAAGTCCCACCGTACCTTGAATCCTCAGATGAATACATGCAGGTATGTTTTAACAAGAAATAAATCTGAACTCTTATGAACTTTTTGTCACTTTCAGTGCGATCCCAACGAAATGATGAACGCAGCGAAAATTTTCGGCGTCTCTCCAAGCGAAGCAGCATTATTCTGGGCATTACGCGTGTATGCATCAATGCCATTGCCTGAGCTCTGGGTGAAAAATTTCGACCCTGAGAAACGCGTCCAACTGTACGTGGACCTTCAGACAGGCGCGAAGTTGACGGTTCATCCCTGCTTCCTTTGGGTCAAGGATATCATCTCCTACTTGAGAGAACTTTTAAAGAAAGACCCCTCCAAAGCGTTTGGCACGTCCTCTCGAATGATTTTCCAGGATTCTCTAGAGAGAAAATTCGAGATAGATATTGCAGCGCTGTTGCGGCAGGAAACAGAAGGCGCGAAAACTAATATCAACCCAAACTTGCTTGCCCAAAAGACCGAACTAATAATCGAAGAAGGGAAAACTAAAAAAAGAGAAGCGAATCCAAGTAAGCAATGTAGCAGGCTTAATATGCTGATTACATGTATTTTGCTATAGATTTCAGAGACGCACACTTCCTTGAGCTCGCGGCTCAACTCAAAATTGATATAAACAAAGAAGTGCATTTAATGAGTATATATTATTGCTCTCTAAAGGACATACCAATACCCGCTTATTTTTCTACCCTAGTGTCTATCGAGGATTTTATTAGAAGTCGAGAAAAAGATGAAAAGTGGTTTTTCCGTCAAACAGCCGATGGACAGTCATTTTGGGTGAACCACGAGCATAAAACAGCCGTGAAAGAGTACCCTCATCTCGACGAGCTAAAGAAGTATATCGAGGAGGCCCGTAAAAGGTTTAAGAAAGAGCAAATTTCAAAGTATAAAAAGGACGGCACGCTCATCAAAACGCTCTTCCGTAAATACACAGAAGAAACAGCAATGCGTATCCTTATGCAGGAAGCAAAGAATTTCGTTGAGTTTTACGTCGCGAACAAGGACGCCCTCAAAGGAGAAACGGCTGCCGTATTTAAAGCACTATTAGCTTTGATTTCATTAAATGCATTATCCTATAGGCTGAGAAAAAAGGGTACAATCTAGCCAAGCTAACCAAACTGATTGGAGGCCAAATCTCAAAAAATGATCTCTTGGATATCCTATTTTACTGCCCATTTAACTTCGCGACCGGCTCCAGTGACTTCCCATTTGAAGGCGATTCGCGTCTCCTTAAGAAATTCCGCCTGATGAGCCGGAATAAAAAACCTGGCGAAGAGAACGAGGACGGCGCGGAGTCAGATGGCTCGGATATAACAACCGAATCAGCTAAAGAACGAAGAGCTAAAATCAAGATTCCGAATAAGCTGATCAACGTTTTGAATGAAATGCAGGCCAAGAGCGAGGAGCTCCTTAAGCAAGTCGACATAAGAGAATTTCTCAAGCCGACCTTCGATTTTGAACAACGATACGATGAGGAAATCATTGATGACTTGGATTATGATAAAATGATAGAAGACGCTGAGGCGAGGACTGGAATACGCAAAGATAAGCAGATGCTTAATGACCATAAAGGAAAGAAAGGTACGAAACTCGTGGTGAAGAAAGGCGGGAAAGGCGCCATGAATCAGAATAAGCCAGGCGAAGGTGGTAACTTTTCAGCGGGAACTGTAGGCATGAATGATTTCAGGCAAAAGGCTGTTGCTGCGCTTGGACTGAAATACACGAATTCGACGTCTAAGAAAGGTAGTAAGGGCAATTTGGTAGCATTCGTGGAAGGGATAGAGAAAAAGGAAGAGGTTCCGCTCACGGAAGAAGAGATAGAAAAGAAAAAACAGGAGGAAGCGAGGGCCGCTCAATTAGCCGCGTTTCAAAAGGGTTTTCAGCAGAGTTTGAAGGAGTATTTGGGTGGAGGTGTGAGAATGGGAAACAAACCCACAAAGGAATATTTGCTTGATAGATTGCGGGAGGCGAAGGCGGAACCCATCGGCAAATGGGACACGCAGTCAAACTCTCAGAAAACGGGAGGAAAAGCATTGAATCGATCTGAATCGCATGGAGGTTTGCGGCGTTCAGCAAACAAAAAATCGGCCTTGAAAAAACAAGATAGTAGTAAAAAATCAAGCAGCCAATCTGATTCAAACACGTCGGATGATTCTGAAGAGGAAAATGATTCCAGCGACGACGATGATGACGAGGAAGAGGACGAGGAACTCGACCCTGAAAAGTTAAAAGATGCTATCCAAGACGAGGATCTCGTATTCGAAACACGCGAGATCACTGAAATTGAAGAAATCATTGACGAGAGTGGCCAAGTTCAAAAAATCACGAAGAGAGTAGTTAAAAAAATCCCGGTTTTAAAGAAAAGACAAAGAGAAATAGCAACCCAAACTGGAGAGACCGAGCCATCAAGGAGAGGCAAAAAGAAGAAAACTAAGAAAGTCCTCGAGCAAGTCGAAGTCTACGAAGAGGTTGAGGTTACAGGTCCTAATGGCGAGAAAATAAAAAAATTAGTGCCGGTGATAAAAACCATAGTCAAGGAGGTTGAGAGAAAGCCGAAAGGAAACAAAAAACGAAAAAATAAAAAGCTGAAAAGAGTGAGAGTGGACTCCGTGGATGCCATCTACGAAACGGAAGAACCTTCCACAGGGAGGTCTTCGCTGAAAAATTTCATTCTTTACCAAGAGGATGGGAAGCCGGTAAAAATCAAAAGGAAGAAAAAGAAGAAAATACTAGGCGAAGGAGAAAATTACGAAGCAAATGAGAATTCGATCAGCTTGTATGATATGTTAGCTAACGCCAACATGTTTGAACTGGACAGTAAATGACTATGTGATGCAGATATGTTATAATACTCTCTCTTTTTTTTAATCAAAACAGGAGAAATCAATGCTCAGGAATTGAAGATGATTGAGAATTTGAGATCTAGAGAAAGGAATTATAAAATGAAAAAGAAGCGTGAAATGACTGAACCATATGAGGTAAATAATCTATCACAGTACTGCTGAAACTAATAATCCATTTGTTTTAATAGAGAAAGGCCCATTCGGATGAAGAAGGCGATTTTCCATTGAACAATATGGTAATCCCCTCAACCCTTCACAATTCTCATAAAATATCCTCCCACTACCTGCTATAGGTCGCTGATTATTTGCAAGTTCAGGTCTATTCGCCAGAATCTCGCAG
>ENA-UOTZ01000866-UOTZ01000866.1-compost-metagenome-genome-assembly--contig:-NODE-866-length-23846-cov-18.067735_pt1 | contig 23846 bp, 13 predicted proteins | sample MGYA00238144_ERZ746983 | MGnify/ENA primary metagenome ERZ746983 (study PRJEB28759, sample SAMN06268863) | compost metagenome | isolation source: single cell | place: USA: California, Emeryville, Joint... | reverse complement strand
CAAAGCATTGCAGCATTTATAGACCAGAAAATCCTAAAAGGTCTCATAGACTCGCAAAAATCTTTAGCAAAGCTATTGCAGAGTTTTAAAGATGAAATAAACGAGCTAAGAAAAGAAATGAACTCGAGCAACGCGAAGATGAAGAAGAAGGCACAAAAGTACGCCTCGATGTTCTCAGAGATCATGAAAAATAGCAGCAGCGCTAAGAAAAAAGACCCGTACAATAAAGAGCTTGCACTAATGGCTTGTGCGCAAAAGCAGGTTCAAGACCATCAAAAATTCGGAAAGCAAATTGTGAGCATATGGGAAAACGCTCATAAGACTGAAATCCCGAGATACCAGACATTGAAGCAGACTGCTATTTTATACTTGAATAAAATGACTGAACTCTACGGAAAATCATTTGCTCGTCCAGAGGTTCCGTTAAAAAGCTTCGAGACGTTCAACCCTGATGAAGAAGTCGTGAGAATTTATAATATAGGTGCGATAGTGGAGCCTAACGATGCGAATATAATAAAAAAAGAGATGGGAGTTCAGCAACTGAATTTCAAAATAGTAAAAGACTACTTGACTGAGCTTTCAGCGCCTAAACTAGAATCAAATCCGCTGGTGCTGAAAGAATGGACAGCGAAGCGAGAAGGGGGTATTCTCAAAAGTTATAAGACATGTCAAGTGGTGATTACGGTTGATGGGAATTTGTTACTCGTTGATAGATCGGATGGGAATGCGATGAAAAAGGCTGATACTGTAATTAAAATGGAGCGAATGAAAGTGAAGCCGAAAGGAGAGACAGAAGTAGAAATCATTGAGACCAAACCGGGATTTCTGCTAGATTCATCGACGAAGTATACGGTCAAGTTCGAGACAAGAGATCAAGTAGAAGAGTTGCTTCATCAAATTAAGAACACAAAGGGTTAGAAGATCTAATCATAATACTGTGATGTGGTTATTGAACGAATTGATGTAAATATAGTTCGCATTTGAATAGTTGCATTTTATTTGGTTGATTTTGAAGTCGAGAATAGTTCTCCTCTCCTGTAAGTCTCTAAAATTTAGCAATTCTATTTTCGAAAGACAAAACTGTCAAATTCTAGAACGAGATTTATAACTTTAACATTGGCAGCTTCAAAAACGATCGAAGAAATGTTTATGAATTCTAAAATTTGTTTGCATTTTCAACATTTTAAACAGTTTGCTTTTGATTTTTTTTTTCTGAGCAGATTCATGAAAATCAATGATTTTAAGCATTTAGACTCTCAATTGTGGGAAATCTGAAATAGTGGCCTCTAAAGGCTGATGATTTTAAGATCCCAAAGTCTGTTTTTTGAGTTTCCAAATTGAAGAATATTGATTGTATGTGATATATGAGAGGCAAGTTTAGACATCCCTCCGCATCTTGCTAGGAAACCAACAATGACAGAAATTGCCGGATTTTATACATAGATTATGAGTAATTTTGATTAGAAATGCCATTAAAATCAGCTTTTTGATAACCAAAGACGGTCAGAAGGACAGAAGCGATTTTTTTCAAATACCAACTTGAACTAGCTTCAATAAATTATCTGTCAGAAATCTTTTTTGAATTTGAATTTTTCGCCGCATAGTAAAGATTTTAACGTTTGACTAAAACAAATTATCTAAGTAACAATTATCTCACCACAACATGCAAGCCGTCGAAGACACCAGCTGTATCCTCATCAACAACAGAGCAGCTCAGCTCTCGATCCAGGACACCACAATCCGAAGAACGATCGCCTCGGCCATCGAAGATACGATCAAAAACTGCTTCGATGAGAAAATTCATGGACAACAAACCGTCGACGTCTTTCGCAGAAGGTAATCTGAAAGTCTCCAACGTTTAACCTACCTCTTTTCTCATAGACTCAATACTCTAACAAGCGGCGCCTACAAAACCTGCATTAAGATGGTCAGAGTTACAAAAACAACTACCGACCGTAACGTAAAAGAAGTCCGAAGGTCAGCTGGTGACTCCAAAGCCTTGAAAGCTGAGTTGAAGCAGGCATTTGAGAGAAGCCAAGAAAAAATCAAGTGCTTTAAAAAGGAACTAGAGAAGAATATCGCCCAAGAGTTGGTTAAACAAATCCCGGACAGGACAATTGCAAATAAAGGTCCGCTTCAGATTCATTTCGTAGGAGGAGATGAAGAAAAGAAGCTCGCTGCTGATAAATTTTTGAATTCAGTTCAGGAGCAGTTCAAGCATCAAACTTCGTTAAACTTGGAATGTTTTAGTTGGAGCTCGAAAAATCTAAATGAAAGCACGGAAAATCTGAAACTGTATGCCTCGAAAGTACAGCAACAACAGGAAAATATGATCGGATCTTCAAGAAAGTTTATTGGTCTGAGCAAGGCAGAACAAACTTTCTTCGATGACTACTAAGCAATTGAGCGCGTTTTCGTGTGAAGAATAACACCACATACATGTATCTCATGATTACATTGTAAATGATGAATTGTATATCGTTTTTCGCTCGATGCGAATTTAATCAGTGTGATGATTGTCTATTTGTAACATAATCAGTTGCTGTATCTCCTTAGGGCTCTTTTTAAGCTATCTAATATTTTCTATGTTTTATTTTCTAAATGTAGTTGGAGTATTTACGTGAGTACCTGCTCAGCATAGAAAGTGAAAGTTTTGAAAGATCTATTTAAGTTCTTTGTTTCATTGATAGTTTAACTTTTCAAGCTGATACAATTCAATTGTTGTTATTATTATTTCATGTAGATGCGAACAAGCAAGGGTCTATTTATTGCTACTGGTAACGAGTTTTACAGTGATCTTTTTTGTTACAGTAAAGTGTTCCATAAAAGCTTTAGCAAAAAAGGAAGACATATTACAGCCAGAATCACAATGTCAAGAAATGCTCTATAATCGACTCATCCATCTTTTCGTAGAGATAAATAACATCTAGCTGTATAATGTCAGCCTCTGTATCAAGCAATGTCCCGAGGTTCGGTAAAGTTCGATCTAAATCTCCGTGAATAAATTCTTTAATATATGTTCCTGCGGCTGCTAGTACATTCAAGAGTTAAGAAACACGCTTTAAACCAAGTTATTACGAGAGAGTAATCGTTGATCTGTCTGACTTTCAATCGGTGGATAATTTTCTCTCTGACCATCTGAGTTCTTCTGTGCAGTACTCTCAAAGGAGTTTTTTGTTGGAGCTGGGATAAATTAATAGTACAGAAATTCAAAAGAAAAATTACTTTTAAGTCGGTGATTTGATTGAGTTTTTCTATATCTTCTGGTTTGATTTTGTTCTTAACAGTCACGACGCAAGAGTATGCTTTGATTTTATCTTGTTCCGATGCTTTGAGAATATCAAAGCAGGTTTCATCATGGAAACGGATGTTTTTCACATTGACCTTAAAAAATCAGATATTCTGGCTTTGGAAATTAATGACGAGAGTTACATGCGGATTTTTTGAAAGCTCGAGCTCCATTGCTTGCAAATGTTCATTAGTAACCCTAAAACGCCCGAAAATTGTGAATAAACCGTAGGTCGAGGATGGAGTTATCTACGAGAGGTATTTTTTAGGGTTGATGAGTTCAATAGTGAAGGGTCGTCCATTTCCTAGGCATCGGACATCGACATCCTCTCTTCCCTAAAAAGGTATGAATATCAACTCTCTTTAAAAGTAGAGCTCACTCCAGAATGGAATTTCACATCTGCTGGCTCAAAGTAAGGGCTTACAACGTTTGCGATTTCATCTTGAATCGAAGTCTCATACTGAATTAATTCAGGTTATATTATTGAGATTCAAAAAGAAAATACCATTTTCTTGCCTTCAACCTCCCAAGGAGTCTGACTGAGCACTCTTGAGTATTTGAGATAATTGCCGAAGATGTAGATATTGGTAGTCAAAAAACTGGTCTAATATATGAAAAGATAAGCTCTTGCACTGCCAACGAGGATTATCGTACTTTCCATTTACACTCTCTTGTCACTGGTTTCGGAGGGACATTTTTCCCTTCTTCGGACACCACAGACAAAAACAATGATTGAGGCAGAGACAATATTTTCTACACCAAAGTTTTGTCTCTCTTAATAAATCTCAATACGAAAACACAAATTTACGTTTAGATTTTCTTTGGTCGTCGGCACATCTTTTGAGAAGTCTTTAGGTTGATGTTGATAGTCCTTGTTCACCTTGACCTTCTTCTTTATTTTTTCGACAGCCTCAGATTCCTCTATTTTCTGAAGCATACTCTTGAAGGCATTGAACTAACAACAATTTATATATGAGAATGCGTGTTCTTTTTTTTCAAAGGATACTTGAGTTTTATCTTCTTCATCGCTGACAATATCGATGTTGATAGTAAATCTCTCATCTTGTTTCGAGCTGCAATTCAATTTATCCCCTGAAGAAACGTTTTAAAACTGCACAACAAATGTCAGCTCACTCAATAGAGGTGCAAGAATCCATTTCATGACTGTCTTAATATCTAACAGGTTCTATCGAAAAATATTTTATCAGGCACTTGGTTAAAGAGACTCTAATACGTCTTTAGGATTGAAGTACTGTTTCAAGGAATCTGCTTCTTCAATCTTTTCAACTTCTTCAAAGTAATATTTCATATAATGTGCCATCTGCCAATCGATCTTAGTATGAAAGAATCAAAGAATCCTTTACATGAGCGTATCGAATATAAGGAGCCAACGGAGTCTTGATCGTTAGTTTAAAAGTCTCGAATTCATATTTGGAGTCAGTAACTTCTTTGGCTAGCTGTTGAACATAGTCCGGACTGTCGATTTTCTGGAGAATTCCCAGGCACAACAAGCAATCAGGAGTAACCGCCTCTGGTGTCCTGAAGACGAGGCTATTCATATCATATTCATTGGCGAAATCGCTCTTCAATTCAAGCATCTTGCCCATATCATTAATCAACTGTAATTGCTCAACCTTGGGAACTTTGAGTAAGAGACAGAACTTTCAATTCACCTTATTTCTGTAGAGCTCCATGGTTTCAACTCTTAGAAATCTTAGTGCACATCTCATGCAGACCGATCTGAAGAGCAGTTGATGTAGAAGTTTGGATGTTGCGACCGAGCTCAGAACAGCTGAAAGAAACTCAAGGACAAGCATGAAATACAAGTTTTACCTTTTTCCATTACAACTTTCTTTATTTAGTTTAAAATTTACAAGACACGGAAAAAAGATTTATGACTTGCGCAAAAATTCCAGACTAACAACATCAATGTTCCCAATCGTACCTCCTACTTGTGTTATAAGCGCTTTTTCTCGCCATTTTAGACCGAATCCATTGAAATTTTTGAGTTTGAGTATCGTTCGTGTTAAAGAGGAAGGAATTTTTGTATTCAAATTCAATAGAAAATATTACCAGATGCGAATAGACAAAAAGTCACACAGGCATTAAATTAAAAATGATTTTCTCCCGCCTGACTGATATAGTGTATTATCTACAGTTTTTATAATGAAGGCAGGTGGGTTTAGCATTATCCGGAAAAATATACCCGTGATGAGATTAATAAATAAAAAATATTCACTGAGTCAGGATAGTTGCAAATGGAGAAAACTGAACTAACATTTGAGGTTTCAAATGCAGAGCTCACCCGCAAAACCAGGAAGGAAGGGAACATGGACCCTTATTGCTTAGTGCAGATTGGCCGGCAAACGTTTGAAACGAAGGTGTGCAAAGGAGGCGACGTAAATCCCTCATGGAAACAGAAATTCACTGCTGTCATTGACACCGAGACGGAAATCAATGTGGAAGTATGGGACGTCGGCCCGTCGGGACACATGCTGATAGCTGATGGGAAAGTAAGCATACACGACCTTCGCAAGACTGGAGCAAAGACACTTTGGATTAACCTAATTAATAGCAAGAGAGGGGCAGGAAAAATTCTGTTGCAATTGGAATGGAATGCCCCTAAACCTAAACCTGTAAAGAAAAAGGAAATGAAAGATGAAGAAGACCTGCTCAAAAGCATGGTAGATAGTGCACAGAGGTTGCCAAGGAGAGAAATGTCAACTCAAACCTATCCAAAGGATGACAAAGGAGTGCAATGCAATACATTTGAACTGTGGGAAGAGTTGCTTTTTGGCACGGACCAACCCAAAATGAAACCCGTGAGGTGGGAGTCTGCTCCTAAGTTGCGGGAGAGAATAGACAGACGCACTGAGCCTCGGCTACTAAGAATTCCAGATGATACGCCAGAGAAGAAGCCGAACCTTTCGAGGTTACAATGGGGGCACAAACCTATAAGCTATTTCAGGGACAGCTCTAGAGTATTTGAGAGCGTTTTTGCGAAAGGCATCGATGAGCTTGACCGAATCAAACCAAAGCAGCCCCTCGTTCATTTAGGAAATTACTTACTCAAAACAGATCGGGAGCTGCATTTGAAATAAGAGTCCTCTTCCGTCCTCAAATTATTACAAGCAATCCGCATTTTTTGTCTTGTATAATGTTTTTGTGCTTTTTTCGTCACTATTACTTTTTCATGTATAATTAGCCAAAGCATCCCATTAACCTACTTGGATGTCAAAAATTCATTTATCGATGATATCTGATTATAAGAATGATATAATGTTATTGATTCCACCTGAAATTCTACTCTTGAGAAGAGACTCGCAACCTCTTTTCGTTACGAATCGAGTGATTTCGGCTCCTTCATACTGTTCTTAGAGTTCAGGCTCCAAGGCATAATCTCTCATATCTTAATAATATAAGGAGTTAACTATAGTTTTCTCTACCAAAATTTTTTCTTCTTTTTATTGCAAATATTGCAAATTAGATTTCAAAATCTATTAATTTATTTCTTTTTTTAAATTTCGGCTTATAGTTTTTTCTCAATCTAGAAAACGTTTTTTTGTTGGGGGGAAAATTGTATTGATTTCAGTCATCGACTGAATCACCCAGACAAAAATGATGTAGACATATATAACAGGTAAACAATTACAAACATTTATCAGGCAAGGAATCCGATAAGCTAAGAGAGTATTTAAATAAATAGGGAGAATTGATTTATTGAAAAGTCTTCGTAGCTGCTAAAGCTGACGAGTGCAAAATTGTTTGATTAATTTATCCAATTTAGTATCTGATAGGTCTTGAAGGATCGCTCACGTAGATAACATTCATCATCATAGGATTTCTGTTATTTTGTTCTGGAGCGATCACAACGTTTGGATAAACTGTTGGTTGAGGGTTGTAGATACAAAATGCACTCGACAGTAACGACTGTGATTGGCTCCCTGAGAAATCGCTGCTGAAGTATCCTCTTGGCTTGCTTTCAACAGTGTTCAACTGATGGAAGAGGAGAGCAGTGAATGGGTCTTTCTTTTTAATGGTTGTCTCTTCAGCGGAGATGAATTGTTTCTTTTGGACTTGTGGGACAATAACACTAATTGGTTGGTCTACGGATTCCTTTTCGCTTGCGGAGCTGTCGATGGATTCCTCGTCATCTCTGCAGAGGTCACCACCGAGTCTTCCTTCACTCTTGTACAGGTTGAAGATCGACTTGGCTGTGGAATAGTTAATTCCAACCTTTTTTGCAGCCTGTCTGATTGAAACGCCTTCATGGATGATTTTGTGGATGAGGGCTTGGCGGTTCTCCTTGGTTGGCTTTCCGTACTTGGATCTTGGGCCTCCTTTTTTTCTTGAGACTTGGGTTTCAAAATCTTGGACTGAGCCTTCAATGGTTGAGGACTTATCAGTCTCGGTGAGCTCGGATTTGATTTCAAATGGCATGGCTTCCATTGTGATTGCGACTTTAGATGAGAAGAGATGAATTTTTACTTTTCTATTAATTTATACAACTCTGTGGCGATGGGCTAATTTAACATAGGCGAAAACTAGCGAACTTTATGTGCTGTCAAAACAGTGGCACTGCCTGTTTAGTAGCACTGTAGGTAATGCTTAATAAAAATTTATTTTATCCAATCGATCATGGAAAGCTATCAGTGCAAAACACTGATACTTTTTCAAGATTAAGAATTTTACGTCTATGAAAATTCGCCGGTAATTAACAATTTCGCCTATCTGGATTACGGAACACCGGACCCATTTCTTCTCTAATGTTAATCAAAACCTCAAAGGAAAATTTGAAAAGCTTCATTTACTTGGCACCTGAGGAGTGATCAGGGGTCTATAGACTCTCCTCTAAGGATTTTAGGTTATGTTTCTTGCCATTATGCATCGATATAGATGATAGATACATGATAATTATGAGTGATACTAACTGTACAGGACTCTAATCAAGAGGGTCTGGTATGGCTTTGATAGTAATATGAAATTTGCGAGCCCACAGTCTCTGCATAGGTTGGGCTTTGAAGCGGCTGTGTATTCGATTTTCACTGATGGTAGTCTGCCGACAGTGAACACTGCAGAAAAAACTTTGTAAATAATTGAAATTTTCTGTGAGCCATATTCCAGAACTTTTTACTTAATCAGGAAAGAGAATTTTTACGGGTTTCTAAGGGGACCTAACGACCCTATACTAAGAATTTATTCATTGAGACGCTCTTATCTCTCTCAAAGTTACCATTAGCTAGGCTAAAGCGCCTATATTACCCTTTTTGTAAATTCTGGAACTCACTTGCTCGCACTTCCGATTTAGAAAGTTGGAATTTTAGTCGGTTGTAAACTAAAGGAAATTAATTAATGTATTCCAAACTTCTAAATTCTTCGAATTAGACCACTGAATCATTTTTTTTCATCAATTATTTTTCGCCTCAGTGCACGGATTCACTGACGAGCAGTGCTCTTAAAAACATAAGTACCCATTAAAAAATTTGTGTTCTTTTAGATTAAGCGTTGACAGAACATTCCTTCGTTAAGAAGGAGGGTGTATGGAGAGAAAGGCTACTCAATTCAAACATACGTAGTATACATGAGCTTCCTGCTCGATATGCCTGATTACACAATTAATACAGTTGCTATTCTTCATAATTAATTCATATTACTACCATCAATGTTATGTAGCTATAAGGCCTGTATAGTATGGCTGTCTTTACAGCTTTGAACATTATTTCATCAATCTTCCAATATATCGAGTACAAAGAGCTTCATTTTGTTGTTGCTGTTTAATAAAATATTGATGGCTGTGTGGTTCTGTGATACACAGTCCGCAATAATTCTCCTCGTGGAGGAGGACTCTTTTTTCAAGACAAATTCTTTGAGTTTAAACTTTATTCAATCAATAGTCAGGTCAACAAAAATTCTGAAGATCTCAGACCAAAGTGGTTGACAATAACCTAAACACTCAGAGGGAATTGAACTACCTGAGGCCTTTTAAAAATTATTGATCCTCTGACTTTTGACTAAGAAGTTTTTAAAAACTAAAATAACTGAATTTTGCTGTAGGTTTACCAATACGGAAGGTCGAGTGCGTTGAATATTACATACTATGAAGGTTACCTTTTCAATATCATTAGCTTCGCTCCTAGCCTCAATGAAAGGTTAGCAAAATTTTTGAGCGTAATCTAAAGAAGTTAGCATACACACTCACTTTTAAATCCAAAAGTTCAAATAAAAAATAATGAGATATCTTCGTGCACTGAAACTTAAATTTATTGCAAACACCTCCTTAAGATGTTTTTTGTAAAAGCCAATCACTGCAATGGTTTAAATACACGGCTGACGATCGCAAAGCTCGTATTTGTTCCTTTCCTTGCTCAAGATGCAAATCGTTTGGCCTTTGAAGCACAAGATCAGTATCAGGTGTAGTCGCGTCAATCATCGCATCCACGTTTCGATATGTTTAAGTGGAAGAGTTCTTAGAGCTGTACTGCTTCGCAGTTCATAGGAAAGTACTAAGTTCATATTGATATGAAGTTTTCCAAATTTTTTTTTTCCATTCTTTGGAAATGAAAAAGCTATTTCAAGGGCACACGAAGAATGCAATTCATAGCTAAAGACACTGTGTGGTTTGCAACCTGAGTTTTCTGGATTGGCGTGATTGAACAATACTTAGCAGACACAAGGAAAATGATAGAAAAGTTCTTTTCGAAAAAAAAAAAATGTAAAATAACCGATGAGATTGCCAGTAGGGAATTGTATCAGCCCTTCAACTTTTTCGCTATATCAAACTTCTCAAGCGATCTTTTTAGAAAGGTTTTTTGTGGTATTAGATAATTTAGACGCCATTTTTGTTCTGTGATCCAGGCTTTAATATTCTTTTAAGATCATGACTAGCATCTCCATGAATTTTTTCAGTGTTTTCATCAATCTGATCATTTGATTGAGCTTGAGGATTTCGCTATTGGATGGACTTTAACGAAGAAATATGTGGAGTCAGGAATAGCATTAGTGAAGAGCAATTGCATGTTGTTGTTGAAATAAACGGAATAAATGAAAAGAATGGACTCCAGCTTACTGAATGTCTAGAAAATTAGTCCTTAACACTCGGAAACTTGGTTAACTAATCTCAAAATCAACCAGATAAACTTGCCAATAATTCCCTAATTGGATGATCGACGAAAAACAAAGAAAAGGATCGTTTTCTTCGATACATTGAGAATCATCATTATTGCTTTGAAACTTTATTGAATTCTCAATATAATTTATTTTTTTTGTTGCATTTGATAGGATGTGGCTATCGCTCCTATTGCCTTTTTTGATTGAGCAAAGTTGATGATGATGAAAACTTTTTCAGATCTCTTTTAAATATTCTAAAGGAGTTGAGGTTTGCTGTGCATTCGAAATTAGCATTTACCTGTAGAAAAGAGAAAAGTAAGATCTTGACTCATATGAAATTACTTATGATATTAATCGTTCTTCTTCTGTCCCACTCCCTGAGCATCTAAAATGTTAGCTATGAAGTCAAGCTGCTGTTTTCTTCAAAAAATAATTTTACCAATAGTTCATTTCCTCTTCTAAGCTATGTACAATGTACAGGATTCAAATTTAGAGAGATCCTCCTAAATTTATTTGATACTCTCTTGCAATTTGACTCGCCTTCAGTTGCATTTTCCTGGCTAAGCAGCTGCTTTAAAAGAAATACAGCATCAAATTCAATGCATGTCTGAGTAAATTCGTCTCAGTTCTAACATAGTCCATTTTATCATATGACAACTTTTTTTTGTTGTTGCTTATTTCAGTATTTTTCTGATTTTAATGATTTGAAAATTAATACAAACCCCAGAATCCAATTTGGAAAGGTTCATAATCTTGCGATAACTCAAACTACGAACTAGTTTTGTGTATAGGGATCCAGAGAAGATGAATATGAGTTGGATCTGATTCAATGAATCATTGTTCTGTTTTGTTTACACCTTTAGGTGTTACTTCTGCTGATAATTTTCTTATCATAATTTGAAGGTCAACAAATCCATTGATCTCTGTAGATTGTGTCATCGCCCCTTAAAAGCCCTTGTAGAATTTATTTATATTTTACCAAAGGCTCAAATATTAAGTAACCAATTCGCATAAAATAATTTGTAAGTGATTGAGCTTCCCAAAGCAAACACCATTACCATTATTCTCCTTACACCAAACGTACAAAATCAGTTTCAAATGTTTTACCAACGGCCACTCAAGCAAAATAATGACAAGATACCTGATATTAGCTTGAGTTTATTAGAAATTTCAAACGCTTATGGAATCCCATCACCAATTCCTGGATTATCTCTATTGTCTAACTGCGAATTCAAATCCAAATCTCAACTATTACTTGTAACCTCCGATCTCTCGCCTATTCACAGATGTTCTGAAGAAAATACCGACCATCAATTTCCAGATATTAGAAAGAATTCGAACCAGAGAGTAACAATTAGGAAGGTTAAAACTACTGTCTTCCCCACTAGTATGCAAACAACTCAGAATTTCAACCTGGGATTCAAATCGACAGCAACTACTCCGAAGCCTGCTGGAAAACTAGCTTTAAATTTCGACCCATTGAAAATGTATTTCGAAAAAACTCCATTTCAGAAGACGACTTCTAATTTTATGAAAATACACGAGAAAGCCACGCCTCGGACGGACCGTCCATCAAAAAATGGGTTCATGGCCAGCACTCCGAACGAAAATGCTGTAAAAACAATAACCAAATTCAAGATCACAGGCTTCAATGAGTTAAGGCACCGTCGAACCATGTCCAGCTCGGAAAACTTCTTTAAAAAATCCAAAGATACTTTAAGTACGCCTAGAGTAGTCGCAGTTCATCAAAACAAGGAGCCTCTGATGCAAACAAATTTTCCGGAAAATCAGAAGAAGACTCTCATGACCTCATTCCCTATCTGTGCCATTTGCTTGACGGAACGATCGAGCCCTTCCCGCTTGTCGTGCGGGCATATGTTCTGCAAAAATTGTATCAAAGGATATATTCATGGTAAAATACAAGAAAGGATTGTACCGATCATCTGTCCTGACAGTCAATGTTCGAAAGAAATAGTGACTGTTGATGTCTGGAGACTAGCTACAATTCAAGATTATCAGAAGTTTGAAAAAATGATTGCAAAATAAGATATATCTCAATTTTGAGATCTTCTTAAGTCACGAATATGGAATCAATATTAGTCTATGATAAGTCCAAGGAAGAATAGAGAAGTAGACTGACACCTTCTCTTTCTTAATTAAAAGTGTGTTTGAATTTCAAAATCATTTGAAGTTTCTGTCTACTTCTGTCTGCTTTACTTTTTCAAATGTTGAGATTAGAATAATCTGGTCGTTTGTGATCTTTGGTTATTACTTTCACAACAGGGAGTTTTATATCATTCGATTATTACAACGCGAAGGAATTATTCACGCATTTTTTGAAATCTAATTATGGAAAATTCCATCCATCAGCGAGCATCAATTTTTCTCAGGGGGGGTTATTATTATGATGATATTCCTTAAGCGTTTACGACTTTAACTATGTACTAACATCAAAGGAAATGAATGAGTAGTATTAGGTGTCTTTTTCTAAGTTTTCAAATCAAATTATGCATCTTCAGCACCAGCTTCCTCCTCATGGTCTGGATGAGCCTCCTTTATCGCATTTTCATCGCCTTCTTGATTTTCACCTTCTTCTTTTCCCTCTTGGTTTTCTCCTTCGTTCTCTCCTCCTTGTTCTTCACCACCTTCTTGTTGTCCTTCACTACCTTCTTGCTGTCCTTCATTTCCCAATTCTTCCTGCTGTGGCTCACCTTCTTCTCCTCCTTCTTCTCTATGAACAACTTCTTCCTGTCCCTCTTCATTCAGATCTTCCTTTTGTTCTACCTCCTCACCTTCTACTGGATTTTCCTCAGAGCCTCTGTGTTCTTCTCCCTTCATACCTTCTTCATATGCTCTCTCTGATTCACCATAGGGCTCCTTCTGTTCTTCCTGGCCCTGGTGTTCTTGTCCTGGGGATTGCTGCTCGTGATCCACAGAATCGTAGTCTTGATGCATTTTACTATTAGGCTGAACCATGCTGTTGTCATCGAAAACGGGGTGAGAATCATTAAGTCTCATCGGATCAGGGTCTTCGTTGTGCATAAGATAGCCTTGCTGTGGTTTCTGGAAGTCTGGATCGTAAGAAAAGTTATATGGAAGCAATCGTTGCATGCTCAAATATTTTTTATGCAGTTCTCCGTATTTATCAAGCATGAGCCTTGCCAATGTTCTCGCGTACTCAATCGATAGTGCGTCGTCATTCATCAAACGATAGAGCAAAGCCATAGTGTAGTTCAACTCAATGAGAGCTTCTTCTTGGATTTCTTTTCCGTCTCTTTGGTAATTCAAATAAGCCACTATTTAAACCGCTAAACTTGAAATTCCTCATTAAAAATTTACTTTCGATATTCTTGAGCATACTCAAAGCCTGTTTGTAAAGGATTTCGTCTGTTATTCGCAATAAATCAGTAAGAGCTTTCAAAAAATGGTTTACCTGGCTCCTCAATTTGTTCATCACTTTTGAAAAATTCCTTTAGGAATCGATACCATAGCTCTACAGCCTAAAAATTGTCTGTAAGCGCTGAGGTGCCTATTTAATTTTTACTTTTGCGTAATAAATTTGAGCTTCAAGCAGCTTTCCTTGCTTCGCGAAAATGTTTGCAATAGTGTAATAGCTGATTGCTATGTTGACATTTTCAGGTCCAAATCTTTTCGTGTCAAGATAAATCTAAGGATGGATTGATTTGTATGATAATCCGGATTCAAAATATTGAAATACTCCTTCAGTAATATGGTCCATCGCTTTATCAGTTTGCTCCTACAAGACAAGTAATAAGCATGAGCACAAAGTCATGTGATTTTAGGTTATTACTTTTGCTGTGTAGAGTCGTGCAAAAACTTTGTGGAGTGTCGCCTTGTTGATAGCATGCTGTCTATATTGAGGAATGAGTTTTACAGAACATGCAAAATCAAATTTACTCTTCACTCATTACGGCTTGATTCTGTTCCTCTTCGCCTGGTTGCTTATTATCTTTATCGTGCTTGACGATATTCCAGTACGCTTGAATCAAATAATCCTCAGCTTTTTTGTTTTTTCCTTCCTCTGCGAAAGTTGCAAAAAAATCAGGTTTTATTTTGAGCTGGGAGCCAGGTTACCGATAAAAGCCTCAGCGAGCACGAAGTAGCAAGGCAGAAGCTCTGCTGAGTTGCCAAAAGTCTTGATATTATGTCGTGAGATTGTTGGAAAACGGAAAATGTTTCTTTTACCTTGTTAACTTGTTTCATGGCTTCATTGGCTCTCTCAATAGCTTTCTATTAAAAATTATGCTTCTGTTGCTTTGAAATGGTGGGTACTTGCGTGTGCCCGTCTGCAAGGTATCGGCGAGCTTTATTTATTTCATTATAAATTCTATCTTTATCAGTCTCTTTGCCCTTTCCATCACCCATTTCCGAGTTGTAAGCTGAATTGTCATGAGAACCTCTTTCGCGTCTGTCGCGAGAATCGTCCAATCCTTTAGTCGCCATTTTTTCTAAATCTGCTCCTCTGTAGAAGTTTTATTTATAATACGGAAGTTATTTCTTTGAATTGATAATTAATTGATAAATATGCAACTACTCTGCAAGAGTGAGTGGGCTTTCAAAGGGGTGCTGAATAATTCTGAATTGGTGAAATATTAGGCGTACCCCTTCGGTTTGGTCATCAGGCAAAGTTTGAAGTAGGCTGCGAATTCTCTTTAAGAGAGAGAACGAAGTGAGTTTAATTCAATCAAACTACATGTAGCTGATCTTCGATGATGTCCATTTTGCCTAAATGACACGACGAATTGAGGGACAGTTCATATTTTTGATGGAGTTCTCAGGATGCAAATATTTTCAAAATGTAAAATGATACTTATCTACTCAATCCATTACGGCTCTTAAGAATAGAAAATTGAGGGTATATGTGCAAATCAGTTACATGAGATATTTTCTTATGTATCTTCAAGTTTGAGATCAAGAAAAGGAGATTTTTCCAATATTACTCAACTTTCAATTTTAATCTCCGAAAAGGAAAATAGCTCGATTGTTGAAGTTTGCATGTGAGGTGTTGCGAGTTGCAAGCATTAGATTGTGTATTCCTATCCATCTCCTATTTGTAGTTTTTCTGTTCCAAATAAATAAGTCAATCAATTTTGTATTTCGTTCTCCAATGTGCATGGTCGTTTAGCATCAAGCGAGTTATAGTTGTTCCCAACATCACGCCACTGCTAGTGCATAATTTTTATTATTATGAGTGCTTCTGTTTGCCCTGTATTCTTGAATCTCAATTCAACACTGAATATCTCACAAGCTTAATAACTCAATAAGTTTATTAATAAACCAGCATTCTTACTAAACAAGTAAGATATTTTGTCACTTGATTCAAAAGCAGTGGAAACGAAATGCAAAAGCAAGTCATTAACGTAAACTTCGCAACAACGAATATGTAGACAGAAAATGTATCATAATTATTTATAGGCAGCTAAGTTAAAGGGATGGCTCAGCAGACAATCTCCAGGAAATCATAAAACTTATAACAAAATGTAAGATCTAGCTCACCCACCCACTGATTCTTCATTATTAACAGATATTGCTTGTTGCATCAAGAGACCAGAAGCATCAGTTGCTGGGATAGCGATTCTGTAAACTTTCGACCTCTCATTGAATTAAATTCCTTTACAGGATATTACTGATTTGAGCAAATTGAAGCTTACCATCAAACTCGATCTTATCACCGATATTGAATCTCTCAACGTTTTAGAGTATCAGCGTTATTATCGAATGGATCTCTCAATAAATGTTTTAGATTCCGTTTATCCGGCCCTCGAGTCTCACATGTATTCAGAGTTGCTACAGAAGAGCAAAAATCCACCTGGATTAAAGCTATAATCAGTGTGAGAGGACTCAACCTAAATGCCGACGAGGTTATTAATCAACGGAAAAGATCACCTCAGAGAGAAAAAACGCTTTCTCCGAAACCAAGCCCTAGGTGCAGAGAGCAAATGGGTCTTCGATCTCCATCTCATACTAATGTGAAGCTGTTGAAGGATGATCCTGCGCAAATTAATAAAGAGCTTAAATTTCAAAACTCTCAATTAAAGGGGAAAATTCAGCTCTTAGAGCAGGAATTGGCGCAGAAATGTAGTGAGTTAGAAGATTTTGAGAAAGAATTAATGCAGATTGAAAAGAAATTTACCGAAGTGGAAAAAGGAATTACTGGAAGAGATACAAAGATTGGAGATCTCTTGAAAGAAGTTGCAGTGAAAAATCAACGAATCGAAAGATTAGAAGATGAAACTTTGAAAAGCCAGAAGACAACGCAAAAGCTATTGCAGGACAAGGTCGGTTTACAACAAAAAAAGCAGGAATTTGAAACGCTGTTAGAAGTAGAAAGACAGAAATGCGCTGTCTTAGAAGAAGAAAAACTCAAGCTAAAAACTCAGGTTGAGAACCAAGCGATTCAAATCGGAAGTTTGACGGAAGAACTCGGAAAATTGATAGGATCGCCGCTAAAACCAGGAACTACGTCCCCACAGCAGAGCGCATCAGGGAACAGTATGAAGAAGGATAGTGCTAGTACTAACACTAAAGAAGATTTAAACAGTGAGGTAGAGTTGTTGCGTAATAAATTAAGAGTCATCGAAGAAGAGAATAATGGGTATGCAAAACAATTGGAGGATATGAGAAATGAAGTTAAATTATCAAATTTGGAGCTGTTGAAGGTCCAAAGAGAATCGCGAGATGAAAAGGAGCTACTGTTGTCTAAAGTTGAAGAATTCAGCATCGTTTTTGAAAGCTTGGTCAAGAATCTGTTTTCGTCGGACACTATGAAGCGTACCCTCAGCATCTCAATCACTCAGCTGATTGAAATGTGCAAAGAGATCAAAGAGCTTCAGAGTCTCATTGACACTCATGCTTATCTGGAAGAACTAGTCGCGAATAACGAAGTAAAGAAAGAGAATGCAAGTCAAGACCAGAGCAAAGAGATGCTGAGTAAAGTCGAAACGTTCTTCGACTTATTGTATAAGGAGATTAAAGATGCTTTAAGCAGCGATAGGACTCCTCGACCTCACCAAGATAGAGAACCTGCTATGAGAGTTTTGATAGAAGAATTGAAACCACTTTCCAAAGGTTGGGAGGTACTTGAGTTGGTCATTGAAAAGCATGCAGAAAGTTTAAATCATTTGGCGGAGATACAACTTAGCAATGAAATCAACCAGCAAAGGCTTATAAGTCAGATCAAAATGCTAATGGAGGAAAATCAAAGAGAGAACAGAGCCTGTGAATTTCAAGAAATTGACATTGAGAAACTCAATGAAAAAGAAAGAACCATTCAAGAATTGAAAGAAAGACTCAGCACCGTTGAAGAAGCTACTGCCAAGTTTAGTACCCTAATGGAGGAAGGTTTGAGACGAAATTTTGAATCATCTTCTAAGGAAGCAGCACTTACCAAGTTGAGGACTGATGCCAAAAATGGAAGATATGGGAAAATTTTGCTCGGAATATTTACAAAAGTAGCAGAGAAAATCGAGGGAGATCGTGCAACTAATGAAAAGAGCCAAAATAAACTATCACAGCAAGTAAAAACTCTCTCAGAGGACCTCCAGAAAGCGAATTCCGAAAAAGCAGGTATGAACGATAACCTACAAAAGGTTAAGAAAAGAGAAGCCGCTTTACAAGGTGTAAATCAGCTTCAAGACGCTGAAATCAACCAACTCAAAAAAGCCCTTGTGCAAGTCGAAGAGGCATGCAATTTATTTAGCAGGAATGTAAAAGATCTGTTTAACCAACCTTGTTCAGAATACGGAGGGAAATACTCTCTCAATGATCGCTTGGCACGAATGAAACAAATTTCCAGTCGAGTTTCTCAAATTAAAGAGCTCGAAAAAGTGTTTGGCTTTCTTAAAGATTCAACTAAAGGTGCTCAGAGTCATCAAGCGAATAATCTAGGAAAAGAAAGAATGACTCAGACCCTCAGCACACATAAATCAACAAGCGATCTACTATCTTCGAAACAGAACCTCTTGTCCGAAAGTAGTAAATTCCAGACTCCTCTCAATTCCGCTAGGAAAAATAAATTGGAGCTGGATATCGAAACAATTGAATCAAATGAGACTGCAATCAAAGACGTTGATCCGAGAAGTTCGAATAGAGGATCTGGGTTTAACAAGACGGTCACTTTTAATTTTATTCAAACGCCAACAGGCAAACAAACAACACCGAGGTATGTGAAAAACGGTGGAATGTTATTCCCAAGTGCTCAGACTCCGAGATAATTGACATCTCAAAATTAACATGAGACCTTTTTTAAGCGTAGTGCAAGTCGACAGTAGTTTTATTTGGGGATTAGAGCACATCTTGCATGCCCAAATATTCCTTCATTTCGATGGAAATATCCCAACTTGCTTTGATTATAAGATTTTTATCAAGATTATCCTGAGTATTCATTTATGATTATAATGACAAAATCTATTCAATATTAATTTATTACTATTACGCAAATATAAAGAAGAGAGAAATTGAAATCAATCGTTTTTCTCTTTCTCTCTCTATCTCCATCAATCAAATCCGATTGATAAAATCAAAAGAAAATAAAGTATTAAACGAATCATTTTCGTTTTAAACCAAAAAAAAACTCTTAAACTCAGGAGCACTCTTTTCAACTCAGGCCCTGAGATAGAAATTCGAACCAGACCTTCTAATTTTCACGGCAGTCTGCGATCGCTTCTCATACTTAAAATCCGTCTGGAGAGGTCCCTTTTTCGGTCCAATTCCAATCTCAAATGCTTCATATTCATGCCGATCTGAATCAGGTTTTGGACGACAGAAAGCCAAATGCGTTAAGTAAGGCTGCATGAGCAGATTTTTCTTAATTTCGATTTGCCCACATGAACTGGTACGACGTGCTGTGGACATGGTTGTTGGACGGGTTTCACTAATCCCTGTATTAAATCTCACATTACTTCCTTTAGCTGGACTCCCTTGCGTAGTCTGGCTTCTAGCAGTTGATTTTTGAGACATAAGCTGTGGCTCCGGAGTTTTGAAAATTGCGATTCTCGCTTTTTTATTGATCTTGAGAACGGATTCCAGTCCCAATCTTAACTCCTTGTTCTTCTGATACTCATCACATTCTTCTCTTTCAGTCGAAGGATTCCCGAGTTTAGGCTGAGAGTAGCTTCTTTGTCGTATCACAGGCTTAGTTTGAGCGGCTGAATAAGATTTTCTCTGAGATTTCATTGCTAGAAACCTTGAGGTGGAATCTGTCTCTTGAAAGTCGTTTTCCATACGAGACGTATTCAGGCTGTTATTTTTTTCACCTAGAATCGGAGATAAGCAGATCTGCTGAGCTTCCTCAGTTTCTTGAGTTTTTGAAATACGTACAACTGGCACAAACGCACGTACTCGGGTTTTGGAGTTAGAGAGCACTCGGAAATCTTGGCTTTTGTTTTCAGCTACATTTTTCCTAGCTGTAGTAAGTATGGATTCCTCCTGGACGTCAGACTGAGCTGTCGGATTGTTATGGAAAATAGACTCCTCCTCAGTGATCTGCTTACCATTCGATTCTTTGGGTTGATTGCTGCTAAGATCATTTCGAGTCTTTAAATCGATGCTTGTGATCGTATTTTTATTACTTCTATCTTTTCGGATAGTTGGAGCCCTTGATCGTGTTATAACTGGGGATCTTTCGCTCCTCAAGTCCGAGGTTTCGGTCAATTCGGACTGTATCGGGCGAAGGTCAGTCGGAAGGACAATGTGGTTGGTTGCTGCAAGTTTTTTACATTCGCCTCCAGAAAAATAAGATGTGTCGCTCTTCCTTCGAAACCTTGGGAGTCTTTGTTGCTTTGCCGAGGCGAGTTTATCCAAATCGAACACGATTGAAGATGGAGCCGCTCGCCGTGAATCCTTTACGATTGTGCTTTCTCTACTTCGTCCTCCATTCGATAGTCTATTCCTCGACTGGCCGTTATCTTTTAATTCATTCGCGCTATCGATCATGTCGGCGGCTTCAAGGTTCACATCAGTGCGCGGTTGCTTTCGGTTTTCTTCATTCACAAGTTCGTTTTCGTTATAAAGCGCTACTTTGGGTAGTAAATGTGGGTTTTCTTCCTCGTTCTCCAATATCAATAGCTCACGGCCTGCATCAAACGAGCATCTACGTGTCTTCCCATCAACGACGGCAATTTTCTCTTTGAATTGGTCCAGGTGGGGTTTCATTGTCTGAGCAATGATCCTTTTTTGGACTTTCACGATATGGTTATAATTTTTGAGCTCTTCAATGCTCTTAAGCTTTGATGGAGAGTCTGAGATCGCGTTGATCTGGTTCATCACATCCTGGAATTTCTTTGTGTGATATGGCTGACTGATCGCTGCCAGAAAAATGCTCTTTTTTCGATCGATGAGACCTGTACGCAATTCTTCTTGCAATTTTCGGAGTTTATCGTCTGCGCGGCCCTCTTGTCTGCGGAATCGTGGTTCTTCCTCTGGGTTGATAATGCTTTTATTAATATGCTTAACAACCAATGGCAAATTATGAGGGTCGAAGAAGTTGACAGCTTTCCCGGGTTTGCTTTTGCGACGCTTTCTTTGTTTTAGTTGCTGTTGCGCCTGTTGCTCCTGCAGATGCGCGGGAAGAAATTTTTCATAATTATATACTTTGTGTTTTGGAGCGAATCCCGTCAAGACTGCCTTCGAAATGCTCTTCCAGCCATCTTCGGGCTCTGTAAAAAGCATTGGTCGATGTCCGAAGTAAGGGTCGCTTGCGTAAACTGATGAGATCATCTGTTTCGATGGATTCTGCTGATCTTTTTGGAATTCTTCATCAGATTCCTCCTCAAAAGAATCAGCATACTCCGCTGGTTGTGTGTAGACTGGCTGCTTCGTGGTTTTTTTGATTGTGGACCGAGAGTAGTTTCTTCGAGCACTTGCCATGAACGTTGCTTAAGAGTTAATTAAGTAATTGATCTTATTCAATTAAAACAGATTCGAGAAGTATTATTTAATATACGATTGAGACCGTAAGTTACAACCTTTTTATTTATTACCGAAATTTAAGCTGATTCCTCAAAAAAAAAGTTAAAAATGAGTCGTACTAGTTGGCATCGTTTCATTATGGTTTCTTTTCGTTTCGAGATGTTAGGACTGAGCTGAGGCGATGTTAGAGCCTCAGTATTTAAATGTATTATGCACAAGAAACTATATGTTTAACTGTATATACATGCTCACTATCCATGTATAACATACATATTATTGCGATTAGAGAACCAGCATTATATATATATCATCGAATTTGAGACCCTTGCAAAGGTCCTCCTGAGTCGATGGGCTCTCTATGGTGTTAAATTAATAACATTAATCTACCGTGTAGATATTTGGGGAATCCACAGGAGTCAAATACTCAGTTGCATAGCTCATACCAGATTCGATTTCCTCCCTAATTCTGGGATCTAAGCTTTTCTTTCCGCTAGCTGCAGATATTGGGGTGCTGCAAAGACTATAATAGATCGTTCCAGTTGAATGTCCTGAGCGAGGCTCACTCATCTTGCCTGAACGAGGTTCACCTTTGTCTTTGATCGTTTTAATCCTTGAAAGGTCTAATTCTTCTGCTTCAAAGACGTTGCGTCCGACTGTTATGGGCTTTTCAATTAAAGCGCGTTCGATTTGAGGTGTTTGCTGGGTTTTGCTGGTATCGATATGGCGGACGGTCTTTGGATGAATGTTATCAGGTACATTTTTATTTTGGATTAGCTCTTGGAATCTTTCTTCGCTTATATCTGGGATTTGTCCATTGTCCTCTGTTTTAATTTCTTGGCTGTTTTCTCGAGTAGCTTCTTCTTTTTTGATCTCTGCTTTGCTCTCTGTTTTGATAGGTTCACTGGTGTCAATATCTTTACGATTGATTGGACGTGGTAACACTCTATGGCGCCTCGGTCGAGGTTCTTCGCTTTCATACCACCCACATGTAGTGCCTATAATGACGGTCAAAGAGCGATAATAGAATTTTGGAATTACAAACCGAGCCCATGATGGAGAGATTACCTGTCAAATATTTTTTCTTTTTGGAATAAATTTTAAGCAAAGCGATTTATTTCATCCTTTGCGAAGGATTTGGTAGAGTACTGATCAATATTATTGCAAGAAAGAGAATAGTTTATTCTACCATTATTTGGCAAGATTTGGCGAGAGATATGTGTGTTTTTACAGGATCTTGGAAACTGCTTATGATTCATTAAGCTCCATCTTTGGAGATTTTGACTTTGAGATGAGTATTGAATTACATCTCAATATCATTCATTATCTTCTCTGTAACATAATATAATACGTTAGAAAAGACAGTCAGAGTCGAGCTAAACACTCCAAAAGGTTTAGTTTTTCAGATACTTGAAAAATAAATAAACTATATAACAACATCAGTCAGTAACTGCATCAGATTCTCATGTTATATAAATATGATAAATGAAGGCTTTTGCCGATAAGCAGTAAATAAAAACTACTTTTATTATTCTCAATACAAAACTTTGTTTTATTGAGCTACATTTCTCCTTATAATCAAACATTTCCTCAAAAAATTCCGTAGTAATAGCTGCTTGAGTTTTCATTTGCAACCTTGAACAACAAATAGAAGCCGTTATTATCCCAATTATACAGCAAAAAATCAATGTCGTGGTTTTATAACTGAAATTCAACAAACCAAAATAAAAACCTCCGAGTCTAACGAGTGAAAAAATAAATAAAACATCTTTAACAATATAATTTATTGAATTCAGCTACTCATCAGTGGGATTTTATTTCATTGTGATATTAAAGACAAAATCAGCAATCAACAGTTATTTGTGAAATAATGGCCACTAAAAAGCCACTACCTCAAGTAGACACCTCATGGATGAAGGAGAAATTAGACATTTGGATCACACTTCCTGACGGCGAGAAGAGCGGTCAATGTTACAAACGTGGAACCATTCTTAAAGTCGCAGAACAGGATGTAACCATCAGAAATGAAGGAGGTTCTGAAGAAACTGTCCATGCCTCGAAGATCTCAGCTGCAAACTCATATAAAGACCTTCCCAACGGTTTTGATGATATGGTTGACATGGAAAACTTAAGCGAGGCTGAATTGCTCTACAATCTTCAAGAGAGATACAAGAAAGGAAGAATCTTCACATACGTTGGCCCCACGCTTATTGTACTGAACCCCTACTGCTTGATCCCTGAGCTATTCACTCCTGAAGTCCTTCTTCGCTTCCAAACATCTGTCCGAGAGCTCAAATTCGATTCAAGAGAGCATGAACCCCATGTTTACGCTCTTGGGGCTGCAAGCATGACAAATCTTGTTCGTGATCAGCGAAATCAAGCAATTGTTATCTCAGGAGAGTCTGGTGCAGGCAAAACAGAAAACACTAAATTTGCTATGAAGTTTCTAACGTCTCTAAACGATGTCGGCCAAAACCTGATTCAGATCGGCATGAATATGAAGCATTTGAGATTGGAATTGGAC
>ENA-UOTZ01000864-UOTZ01000864.1-compost-metagenome-genome-assembly--contig:-NODE-864-length-23910-cov-7.693744_pt1 | contig 23910 bp, 17 predicted proteins | sample MGYA00238144_ERZ746983 | MGnify/ENA primary metagenome ERZ746983 (study PRJEB28759, sample SAMN06268863) | compost metagenome | isolation source: single cell | place: USA: California, Emeryville, Joint... | reverse complement strand
AGTTTGCAAGAAATTGTAATTTTTCCCTGTAATGTGAATTTTATTGCATTGGATAAAAGATTTAATATGATCTGGGTCAGCCGGTTGGGATCAGTTGAGAAGGCTTTGTTTACCTTGCTATCCATTTCAAACTCCAAATCTATTTCTTTATTCTTCGCTTGCAGTTCAACGATGCTGCAAGCGTCGAGAATGAGCTTCTCCAAGTTAACTTTTTGAAACACGAGCCTGAATTTGTTCGCGTTAATTTGAGAGTAGTCAAGGATATCGTTCACTAGCGTCAACAGCATTTTCAGCGAGTTAACCGCTGGTTTCAAGAACATTTCAATCAGACCGATCGGAGTGCGCTTATCGTCGATAACGGTTTGAAGCATAGCCATACTACCGTTCAGCGGGGTCCTCAACTCATGGGAAACTGAGGCGAGCACCATGCCTTTGTAGTTATCGTTGGCTCGAAGTTGTGATATGGTGGTCACGTGAGAGATATCTGAAATCAATACGACTACCGTGGCAACGTAGTCAGCGGTGGTGTATGCGATTTTGATATCGATATCTTTGAAATCGTATTTCGCATCATACGAGATGAATTTCAGAGCATCAGAGTCGTCTTGGCGAAGCAATTCAAATTTTGAAAGCGTCTCTCGGTTTTCTATCATATTTGCGATTAATTCCTCGAGATTAGTGCAACTTGTCAAGCATTCAAGCGCATTTTCGATATTTTGTACCGTGCTTATCCGTATACTGGGGCGGCGGTCGTTTGACGCTAGCTTTTCCGCTGAAGACGGCGACTATGAACAAATTTAGAGATTAGTAACAAATTAATAAGGAACAGAAAGTTACTTTAACGTGGTCGTCTTCTTGGTAGTCGCTTGGCGCTCGCATAGGCGCAACCGAAGATTTGAATTTATAAAGAGCTGTATCATTTTTGTTTTGTTTAGACCTCTGAATCGACTCTCTTAGTCTCAGGTCCGTGACTCCTCTTAAATGAGTCCAGATATCTTGCGAATCAGTGCTGCTGGATTTGTGCGAGGAGCCTATCAGCGCTGAGAACGCGGGATTTCGATACACGATTTGATACTCTTTATTGACCATCAGGACGCCCTCAGGAAGGTTATAGATGAGATTTCCCCAGTTTTTGCTGTATTGGGAGGTCCGATAGCTTTCTTTCAGATCAGATTGCTCGTATTTTTCGTTCATATACACGAACCAGGAGATCACGAGGAGGAAATAGATGACTTCGATGATGTAGATTTTCGATGTTTTCGAGTGATGATAGATGAACGCGAAGACTGCAGAAAAGATTATCAATAGTATTTTGTAAGTCCAGGTCTTGAGGAGGAAAAAGGTCACCAGAATTAAGGCCTGATGGTTGTATCCGACCCAGAAGGGATCGCCTTCATCGCTGTGGTCTGAGTGTTCGGCGAGAGCGTAGTAAAACACTATGATGACGATGGAGAAGAAAAGAATGATAAGATCCAGTTTGTGCTGCGTATATTTGTATTTTCTTGCTTTTTTCATATAGAACCCGAAAACTACGAGGAATGCCAGCAAACTGATTGCTAAGTAGAGGTATTGCGACCAACGCTCATGGAAGTTGTCGTGGTCGGCCATGTTTATGGTCTCTCTGATGGCTAGGACCAGGATGTAGAAGACATAGAAAACAGAAAATCGAACAGCGCGCCTGCGACCTGAATACCTGATGTCACGGTACTCATTTTCGAGTTTCTTGCGCTGGAAGATGAGTGACGTGGCTTTTAGGTCACTTTTTTGTCTGTGAAGTATTCCAGGCATCCTAGTATTGACTTGGAAGATTGAACCTCGATATAATTTATCAATGAGGAATTTTATCAAAATTAATCAACGTCAATCAATAATATTGATTAATTTGAGAGAACGAATCGAGAGATGTGATTCCTCAAGGTATCTCGGAATAATTTTTTAAATTATGTTTATCTTTCAACCGAACGAAGCCAAAGAGGCGGCTGTTGAACAAATCTATTTGAATGACAGCAATTGCCTACACTCAGTTGAATAGCGTGTTGTCATGCATGGTCTCTGCCAATAAAAATGTAACTATGGTCTCAATGTAGGTTTATAGAGATGAAAACGCGAAATTAATGGGTTTCTCATGCTGTCTTGGGAATATAGATTGAAACATGGATGATGAAATCTCGGGCGGAGTTTTAAAATTTTTGAAGAAAAAAAAATTTAAACAGCACAACCCTCGAAGAAAGTACTTCTAAGGAAATGACTCAGTATGTGGCTACTTTTTATTCTAACAGACAATGAAATAATTGGGTAGAGAGCTGTTGTTAGAGAAAATATCTATGGTCTTGTAAATTTTGTTGAGTTGAGGCCTAGGTTGCCTAGAATACATGGGTATACAGTCGTTCAAGGTAATGGGGCAAAGGGAACTGCATTCAGTTTGAGCAGGCCCAAGATATAGAGTTAAACATGTCGCCGTTTAGCTTACTGCAAAATTGATTTCCACTGCTCTTTCTTTTCCTTTTCTTTGAATTTTATCTCATACTACGATATTTTTCCGTAGTTTCAGCTGTCATTCACATGTTTTTGGCTTTTGTTTGAGCTATATTGAGTAAATAACCACTTTCCTTTAATTCAGAGTTTTTTTTCCTTGATTAAAATTAAAGGCGAGCACTTGCTCAAAGATTAAAATTTTTTTCAAAGGCCAGCAGAATGCGTTTATCCTACTTAATAAAAAGCTAATCAATGAAAAGCCAAGGAGGAGATCTTATCTCTTATATCAAACAGGGACCGCAAGAATATCAAAACTGAAGCGAAAAATTCTAAATTTTTCACGTCAAAGGGAGTAGTACATTGCAATATCAGAAATAATGTAATGTTGCACCTAATCAAGCATTATTGGGCCGTTCGCTCATTTAAACTAAAGAAATAAGCAACGCTCGTTATGATAAGTTGTCAGATAAGTTTCGTTGATGTATATAGATTAGTAGTAGAATCACAAAAAATTCTACTTCGCGCAAATGTTGAGCAAAAGATTATTAATCTCATAAAACTCGTCAGAGTTATCCTCGAAAATATTGTTACACAGTTCCATAAAATATTTGTTCTCCGCCATTTTGATATCCCCGCTCTGCTTCAACGACAATAAGACTCCTGTCATATTCTCCACCATTTTCTTCAACAAAACGCTCTTCTCCTCGTTCATATCATCCTCTACTAACGAACTAATAGTCTTCTCTTCACTGACATGTTCTTTAGAGTCATTTTCTCCCTTCTGTTCTTCTTCTTCCATTCGGTCTTGCTTTTCGCCCTGAACCTCGTGATATTTTCTACCCATTTCCTTGATTTTCTCCTCGATTTTATTCTAATCGTTTTTGAAACGTCCCAACTTATAATAAAAATTACTTCCATATTGCGATTCAATGCAGTTTTGATTTCTTGGAGGAAACTTTCATCGATGTCCTGCTCGGTTTCGCCCTTCCTTTGTTCCAATTCGATGAATTTTTTCAGTGGGTTCGCTATGATCTTATCGAAGTCCTGCATTATCCTGTTTACATCTATTGAATGGAGTTATAATTGAATGATTCATCGAAACCCATACTGAAATTTTGAAGGCCTCGAAGTCTCCATTTTGCAGAAACATGCTTTAATGCGCTATCCAGCAGCTTGATTTGAACTCCCTAGTTTGATAACAATTAATTGCGGCAGTTAATCAATTTCAACTGTCCAGCCATATTCCTGATAGAATCGCTCGTTAAGAACTGCAGGATTTTTCTCTGCAAGGTCATTGAAAGCCTTCATTTCATTGATAAGCACCGTTTTTCTTTCAAAGATAAGTTATGTTAACCTCTCTCAAAACCCAGGGGTTTTTACCTCTCGAGTATCTTAATAAATAGCGCCATTGCATAAAAATCAATCTCTTGCAACAGACTTTGATTATTGTTGGGTCTTGAGTCTGATTCAACAGATTCATCTTCTTTTTCTGACATATCTTTGCGAAAGATTTGCGATTTTTGCGTAAAGGTGGTTTTTACCTTGCCCATCGGAATCCTCTTCTGAAGGTAGCCCAAGGATCCGGATATCTGAAATATTCATCGCACCGAATTCGCTTGGAAATTTGACGATAATGCTGCTGCCACTCGTAGTCAGTATAGACCCATTTTGGAACATAGTGTAGCCTGGAAGTATCGCTGTCAAGGGTAAATTCATGAGTTTGCATAAGTCTCTGAAATATCAATACCAAATACGGATTGACCCACACGTAAAGGCTGCACTGCTTTTATCTTTTCGATAAGTTCGGGATGAAGGTCAGAGCTATCAGGATTCCTCTATCCAACGCTGGGTTGAGATTTTGGAAGGAAGACTGCTTTACTTTTTTATTGAGGTAGTCTCTTACGACATTCCTGTATTGGTTCAGATCATCTCTTTGCTGCGTAATAAAATGGCTGGAAAACCGCCTTGGTTTTCCCATGAGCCTTCTAAGTTTTACCCATTCGGCCTGTTTTAGCTTCTTGCTCTATAAATTTCCTTTTTCAACATACAGCAGACGAGTTCGTTTACATTGGCTTGAAATTCTGGTCCCAAAATTGCTTTAAATTCGTTGAATTCGAAGTAAGGGCGATCAATGGTCGAGTAAAAGCATTCACAAAGCACGTATTTCGTAAGCTAATTTAACCCAAATGTCTCATTAAGGTTATGAAAGCAAGATTTAAAGCAACGCTGGTGGAAGAGTGATCATCGAATAGTTTCTTCGCATTGCTTCCCGGGAACTTCCGATTTCGTTTGACAGACGAGTTTCTTAACTGCGTGTTAATTTTCTTCAAAAATGCCGGGTCTTCAAGCTCAAGTGGCAAAGTAATTTTGCTTGTGGGTCCAGGCGTTTTGCGAGGGGCTTTTACTTTCTTTTTTGAAGGCATTATCCTAAAAAGTCCAAATAATATTATATTGAGCTTTACATTTCGCTATTCAAAGGATCTTTACCCTCCTTTGGCAATTCCTCCGTCTTCTTGTTCATAATACCGGGATCCATCAGCTCTTTTTGTCTTATTAGTACGTTTCTTCATCGGCGAGTTCTCTTCAAATCGTGCTGCTTTACTTTCAGACTTGATGGGAAGGTCACGCGTATGATAACAGATGCAAGTTTACAGTTCGATAGAGCTTGGTAACAGACGACTTCCTTCCACCATCCGCATATTTCTGACTCTGGAACTCACTGCTGGGAGGAGGCAGCCTCGGATTGCTAGTGACGTATTCGCTCTCGAGGGTCTCGTAATGATCTGCCATGATCGCTGAAAACTGCTTCGCAGTGATATTCGGGTTGATGTTTAAGAAATTCTTGTTCTACAGCAAAGACCCAGAGCAGGCGTCAGAACCAAATGGATATGTATTATTGCAATCACCTTCATATAGACAGATATAAGGTTCGAGTTTGTGCGCGAATAGCCAGCCTCGCGAAGTTTCGCGACCATTTCTTCAATATCTTGAAGTCCGCTCTTTCTAAAATCTTCCAAGGGAAAAGGCTAAGCGAGACAAGGGAGAATTAAGGCTACAAGTAAGGAAAATCTCGAGTTCTTCTTCGCTCCAGCGTGGACCCATGTCGATTTTCTCTGTAAAAATGAATCGTTATTGATTGGCTGGCTGAATGGAATAATCATACTTTGCTTCTCTTCGAGCTGCTTTTTCTGCATAAGCTCCTCGAGGATCGAGCCTCCTACATAAATTGGTGATGAGAAAACTGTGGGTAAAAGCTCAGGAACCTTGCTCTGACATTAGCGCTTTGAAATATGTTTAAACTGAAGTATTGACTTTGAACTTTTTATATTTTCAAATATATAAATAGGAGTTGTGACTAGGTTGTTTTTGATCTTTAATCAAAATTTAAATGTCAAAACAGACATCTCCCGCAAAGAATAAGAAATATACCCCTTAGTCTATAGGTCTATAAGAGAGGAAGCAAGTAACTTCTGGAGCCAAGAGTCATAAAAGCAACGCTTTGGAGTGCCTTTTTAAAAATTTGATACATTCTTGCTTGCATTTGATTAGGGTTGAAGAGATCTACAATCCACATTTGACACATCTCATCAAGCAACACTATGCCAGTTATCTAGTTTTCTCATCAAGAAAAGGGGAGGAAGGAAGAAGTATATTTCAGCTTGGATTAGCAAATTGATGGTTTTGTTTCAAAACAATGATTCTAATTCGAAATTCTCAAACTCATTTTTGTAAATAATCAAATTATTCAGATTTATTAAATGTAATAATTGTTTCTCAATTCAAAATAAAAACAATGTGAGTTCAATCGACTCAGTTTTCTGATATAGCCGAAGCATGGTTGCAGGTAGCGATATGAGTGAATGTCGTTGGAAGTAAAGCGGCCTGACATAGTGTGGAAGCTATAATGGAAATTTTAAGGAATAAATACGACTTTATTGTAAAGGGACCTCATTATTTCTGTCTACAGCTTTATGGTAACAGGTATCGGATCTATTTGTAATTATGATTATGTCATGATCTGTACGATTTATCAGTGAACAAACGGAAGAATTTTAGATGAGAAAGATAAAATCAAAAAATGCAACTAATGTAGTGCTTCATCAAAGAGTGAGCCGTTAAGATGAATTAATTCTGTTGCTTTTCACCGTCTGAAAATAAAATAAGAAAAGACAATACTTTGAATCCACTGCGGGATAGTATAGTATCTCATGGATGATTTTATAGACAGTTTCTTGAGAGGTGTTTTTATAATTTTAGTACACTGTTGTATCTGATAGATAATGATGTTCCCAATAAAACATATGATAACATGCTGTCAATTACTTCATTACTACTGAAGAATACTCTGATATAGCAAAAATATAGTAAAGGTTAGCATCATTTGATGTGCCACAGCGATATGGCTGATTGCTGTAAAGACCTCAAAAAGAAATCAACAAGGGGAACAGTGCATACTCTTTCTATTTTATTAGAAGACTATTAAGCTAGTTTCAGTCTTTTGAAGTAATGAAAGTGACGCTTCTCTCCTTTTTTGGTTTTTGATTCACACAATTTTGATCACAAGAAATTCTTCACGAGTGGGGACAAGGATTGATCTATAAATTCTTCAACATATTTCAGCATTAGGAAAGAATTCAGTTTCTAAATCGACGAATGATTTCATTGTAACTCAGTCTAGCAATCTTAGCCCATCGACTGATCGTTGGTGCTGAGGAATAATTTGAAAGGAAATTTAGCTTGTTTTGAGGAGGTTACATTTCTAACTCATTAATACACAGATTTTGTTATAATAGCAATTCGTCTGAGTATAAATTCTGATGTTTTATTCTTTTTCTTTGTTTTACTTAAAAACATCAGAATCATGGTCTCCAAAAGTGAATTGAACTACTCTTTGAGATTTCGCATCGCATTAAAAGGGCATTCTGACACTGTGACCTTCATCGCACCCGAATGGTTTGACGATGTAACTCAAGCTTCAGACTTGCTTGCATCAGGATCAGAAGATTCTACCATCATCATCTGGAACATCAATCCTCCCGACAGTGATGATAAAGCCAAAAGAAAAATGGAAAGCAGCAGCATCCCATATGGTTTGATCGAGAAGACACTATCAGGCCACACTGGCGCCATCACCGAAGTGATCTTTCTCAACCATAATGAAACTAGATATGCTCTTTCTGGGTCGAAAGATAAGACAGTGCGATTATGGAACGTTGATTCAGTGGAAACTATGGCTGAGTTTACTGGGCATGAAGGAGAGGTGCTAACAGTGGGGATCAGCAAAGAGCGGAGAATTATAAATTCTGGTGGAACTGATTCTTTTCTAAAATTATGGAATATTAATGGCGAATGTAAGTGGACTTTCGATCATGAAAGCTCTGTGACTTGTATTAAGTATTCAATTTCAAAAGAAACTGAGCATATTGTTTCTGCTGACAGTGAAGGAATTCTGAAGGTTTGGTCTATTGCATATCAAATTCAACAAACCTCTAAGGTGCTCGATGGGAAAATTAAATGCTTTACAATTTCTTGCTTAGGCGCACACATTGCGACACTGGGTAATTTCAACTCATACGGAAATAATAAATAATAACGGTTTCATTATCTATTAGGCGAAGATAATTGCGTCAAGATTGTTGATTTCCAAGATATTTCCAAAACACTTCGAGAATTCAAAATTAATGTGATGTCCCTGACACAGATTGCTTACCATCCGAAAATGAACTGGCTAGCCGCAGCCACAGACCAAGGAGTGTTGATCTATAACTTAGATGAGGATGATGATGTTAGTGGCAAGTCCACCACAGTGACGACTTTCTTGGAAATTTCAAATAACAAGTCTCCAAATGCGATGAAAAGTAAGCTCTTATCAACTAAATTTAATTTGACGATTTCTTTCTTTGTTAGGAGGACTCGAAGGCACAACCTACGAATGCATAAGCATCGCTTGGAGTCGAGATGGAAATAAGCTCATTGCTGCATTTAAGGATAATATCATTGAAGTTTTTGACCTCCTCACTGCGGATGACTAAACAGTTTTGACCTCCTTGTTGCCTTTTCAGGCTAACACACTTTATATCCGTTATTTCGTTCAAACCTGATGAACCTGGCAATTGCTAGGACAATTGATAAACTTTCCTACCGTATCATTGATAACAAACTAATTAATATCATTGGAAAATACCCAAACACAAAAACAAATAAAAATGAAAGCTCAACATCATTACACACAGCAAAATTTTGATCCGTTGATTAGAACTTAAAAAAATTAAATTAACAGAAGGTACTTTTATAACCGAATCTCAAAAGCTCTTATTATAATAAATTTATATGGGATGCGGCTCTTCTATTGACGCCTCTAAAACCTATCAGCAGAGGCAGCAAATAAACCCAGCTTTTGTTAACCAAGCAATAGTTAGAAAATCTTCAGATCAACCAGACAATACCGTCAAAAGTACTCCATCAAAAGAAATTCTTCATACCCGTGGATCATTATCTGAAAATATGAACGACGCTGAAACACCATCGCATGCGAATTCAACAGGTTGCTTCCACTCTGCCTCATTTGCTAATGATGTTTAGAATCGCTCCAAGCGCTGAGAGCAGCTAATCAAGAGCTTACTCAAAAATTAAGGGAAAGCGATACAATGATTTCATTCCTTGTCAAGGAAACCACAGAATTAAAGCAAAATGACCTCGAAAGAGCAAAAGAACTTGAAGTACTAAGGAAGTTCCGGGACGACACCCTCAGAGGAGTGAAAGTACGCTTTATTATGCCTGGCTTGATAAGCTGATGGGCCATATCATAGGTAGTTGACCCAAGAATCGCTGAACTCGAAGCGAAAATCAAAGAAATACAGGTCGAAAACGCTGAGCTCCGCTCGAAGTACTACGAGAAAAACTCCGATATTTCTACGCTTAATACGAAACTCACGTCGATGAGTCAGCAGCTACATTCTGACATCACAAAGATTGCTCTCACGAAAGAGGAGGAAGCCAAACGGAAAATAGTAAGAGCAAATTTGAGTCCATCAGCGATGATTTTCATCAAATTTTTGTAGGAAGAAGCAATGAACGAAATCAGCACAAAGCATATGCACGAGAGCACAAACTTAAAAGACTCGCTGAAAAAGTCTGAGCAGACCATTGCAGAGCAAAGAACTGCGATCCAAGAGCTCACTCGCACGAACCAGGAGTTGAAAGATAAGATTAAACAGCTTGAAGACCAATTGCAGCAATCCGATCGGCAGAGGAGAGACGCCGAGAACCGATCGGAAGCCCATGAGAAATTGAAGCATGAAAGCGAGTTGAGGTGTGAAGAGCTTCAAAAGAACTTGAAGGAAAAGGAGAGTATTTTGCTAAACTTGCAGCAAGCGATAAAGCAGATGGAAGAGAACGCCGCCAATAGCAAAAACAGCAACGAAGAAAGCCAAAAGGCTGTGATAGGCGTATTATTCCTTTTGTTTCAGCAATATCATACTGTCATCAGGAATACGAGAATCTTCTCAGAGCGCAAACTGAGGAAATCACCACGCTGAAGAATAAAGTCAAGGAGCTTGAGTCGCAGATCTCTAAGCAGGAAGATCAGCTCGGGAAGTTCTTAATCACGAATAAAAACATGACTGAGCAGCTGAAAACTCGCTCGCAAGAAAAAGATGAGTTGTCTAAGTTCCTTCAGGAGGCAGAGGCTTACAATACGAGTCTGTCCACTAAATACCGAGAGGCGACCGAAGAAATTGCGAAAGTTAGAGCCGAATCGCAGAATGCAACTGAGAAAAGCCGCACGGCTGAAGAGAAGCTGAAAAACATGACAGAATTCTACGAATCGGTAAGACTAAACATTAAATACCTTTTAGTTTACATTGAATTTTTTATTAGAAAGTCAATACGCTTGAAAGCGCGAAGGTGAAACTGGATTCAAAGATTCAGCTGATTCAACAAGAAACCGAAAATTACACGAAGCTTTACCAGCAAGAGGTTCAGACTCGCGAAGCGATCGAAAAGGAGCATAAGGGAAAAATCGAGGATATCGCGCGGTTGGAAATGGAACTCCAAAAAGCAAAGCTTGAAATGCAGCGGCTTGACAAACTCTTAACCGCTCCAAAATTGCCTTCTTCTTTGATTCAGAGCTCCAGAGTCTCTGCGATCAATAATACTAAGTTAAGCGAGCATGTAGCTAAGGTTAGCAAGAAGACTTTCAACGATACGACCACCTTAGCAAAGGAGCTGATCTGGGCAGCGAGTTCTGATTTGGATAAAGCCTGGCTGATCTTCCTCTGGATAAGCCAGAATATCGCTTACATCACGACCGACGAGATCGAAGAGAGCAAATTCAGATTCAACTCATCCAAGATTTTGAAAGAGAAAAAGGGATATTGTCTGGATTACTGTTATTTGTACGCTGAAATAGCTAAAGAGATCGGTCTGGATTCTAGGGTTGTCACGGGATACGCGAAGAGCGGAGGATTCGAGCCTGGAGTTGATAGGTTTGGCGATCCAAATCACCATTGGAATACAGTTCTTCTGAATGGAAGTTGGTACCTCATGGATGTTATGTGGGGTAGTGGCGTGGTGAACGCTCAGAATAAGTTCGAGTTCAAGCTGAGGGACTTTTATTTCCTGACTCCTCCCGACCAGTTCTTGAACAATCACTATCCACAAGAGAAACGCTGGCAGTTGGTCGACAACACTATCTCGCTTCGCGAATACGAGCTTAGAACTCTCTTCTATGAGCCTTATTTCACCAATAAACTCGATTTGATCGCTCCGTTGGAGTCGATTGTCGTTTTAGACAAAGACCCGAAAATGCAGATCTTGCTTAACTCCGAAGAACCGGTATCGCTAATCGCAGAGGTGGAAACAAGGACGGGCAAGGTGCCTAATTCAACATTAGTATCGAGAAAAACTCAGAATGAGTATATTTTGGAAGCGGAGTGCCCGAGCAAAGGGGTTTACAGTGTTAATGTCTATTGTAAAAAGAAAGGCGAAGAGAAGAACTATCAGTGCTGCTTCAAGATAAAGGTTGAGTGTGGCGCTGGTTCGGAAACAGGGAAATCAGGTTTCCCGACGGCACATGCAGCGTACGGTGAGAACTGCTGTGTTTTAATGGAACCAAAAACAAGATTCTTGAGACTGGGAAAGAAAGTGAACTTTTGTGTCGAGGCGCCTGGAGCTGATTCGTTGGCGGTTATAATTGATAAGAAGTGGAACTACCTTCAGAAGGAGGTTGGTAGTTTCTTGTTCAGAGGAGCAGTGGATATCACGGGGAAAGACGTATCGCTGTTTGGAAAGTTCAACGGAGGCGCTAACTATGATAGCATTCTTGTATATGAAGCATATTAGGAAAATATTTGAGAATTTATACTATTCGCTGCTCGTTAAAAGAATCCTTTGACGAATTATCCATACTGATTTTAGGTTGTAAAAGATTTTAAACAAAATGATGACCGCTAACTGACTCTCGTAAGGATTTCTATTTTTCTAATCATCATAGAGTTTCGTTTTACTCTTTCGTAGTTCTGAACTTCGAAACGAATAGCTTATATAGTCAAATTTTCGAGAGACCTAGGCTACTGATTGTCACTAAATTAAGGATGCATTATTCAAGGAATATGCATTTTTTGAGGAGTTATAGTAGCAATAACCAGCCTACTAAATGCTGACAGCAAATTATGAAGGTTTTTTCGAAATCATACAATAAACACGATCTTTCTGTGTATTTAATAACAATTTTCTAGGCAGTTGAATGAAGTATTCTGATTTCTTCATCATTATGTTAACACTCAAACTTTATGAATTATTTTAAATGCAAGCAACCTGTTTATTAAGCAGAATATGTTTAAAATATAAGAATTTGCAACACATCACCTGTTGTGAGAGTTACAACACTTCAAGCAATGACAAAAATAATGAATTTGGCAAAATAATTTATGAAAAAAAATTGCTCTCTCCTCACCCATCTTCTCAGGCTCATAGAGAATTCACGATTTGTTTGTTTCTTTTCTTTCAACGTATTTGTTTTGAGGTAGGTCCTTGCTTAGGTCTTTTCAAAAAAATTATTTTATGGAGACTTGCTCTCCTCGTAATTCGCACTCAACTTCTTCAATATAGTCGGCGAATAGATGGTGGGTGAGTTGCCTGTGCTTCCTTTCCCTTCAATGAATGAAAATCTTTTCGTTGTCATCAGTCTCAGTGGAAGTTTCTCTGCGCTCTGCGTGTTATATTTCTCGATTTTGGAAGAATCGGAGTTCTCGTTTGTGCTTTCACTATCCATATCCTCGGGGTTTTTATCAGTACTCATACAATCTGAAAGCCCGTTGAATTTCCCAGTAAAGCCGCTGCTCTGTTGGTACCGCTTAGGGCTTTCATCCTCGAAGTTCGGGTTATTTTTCTCAGCGTTTTTAAATATTGCCGCCTTTAGCAAATTATTTCCTCCGCTAGTACGGCCTTTGCTGGGTTCTTTCTTAAAAGTCAATCCTCCGCCAGAAAATTTGGAAAGAGACCCTGAGCTTGAGTTACTTGGCTGGGATTGGCTGAGCAACAGGGAGTTATTGTTAGAATTAACGCCAGAGTTGAGAGTGTCGACTTTTCCGTTGATAATAGGCTGGCCGACATCGATGTACAGCGAGTCTTTCTGCTCATAGCGTTCTTTATTGGGATTTATCGATTGCTTGGCTTCAGAATTGCTGTGCTTGAGCAAAGGAGAAAATGAACCAGGACTGAAGAAGATGTTAGACTCTAATTGTAAAGGGGATTGATTACTCCATGGATTTCGAAAGGCTTTCAGGTGAATCGACTAGATTCAAGAGTTTGAGTGACTGAATAGGAGAGGGAGTAAAGAAAGGGTGAGTAAGAGCTTCAGCAGCTGTCGGGCGTAATTTGTGATCAAACTCGAGTAGTTTTTTCGCCAGACTAAGTCCTAATCAACAGATTTTGAGCATTAGAGGCCAATGGATAAAGAAATTCTTACCTTCTCTCGAAATCTTTGAGTTAGGATTTGCAAGTTCTTGGTCGATTCTCGCCAAGGCTTCGAATTCGACTGTATATTTGCGGTTCAGTCTGAGTATCTCTGATGCATTCCCTCCATCAAAGAAAGGAAAACCGAATAACCTATCAAAATTCATTAATATTCATCGTCGAAAAATCATTGAGTAGGCTTTTACATGTAGAACAAGATGGATCCAACAGAAAACACGTCGCATCTGTCATCATAGAACGTACTAGGTACTTTAGGGTCGTATTTGAATACTTCCGGCGCGATGTAACCAGGTGTTCCGCATTTCTTGAAGAGATACTCATCGATGTTGATGAACGTCGCGAGTCCAAAATCAACGATTTTGACCTTCTCGTTCTTTTCAAGCAAAATGTTCTCAGGCTTTAGATCTCTGTGCATCACATTCTGCGAGGCGAGGTACGCGAGAGCATCCAAGAGGCTCCTGATGAGGTTAATACACTTCACTTCCGAGTAAAGCTCTTTGAAATTCGGCTTCTTCAGAACATCTTGCAGGCTCCTGCCTTGGATGAGTTCTAGAACCAGGTAAATCGATTTTTCAGTCTCATAAACTTCGTAAAGCTGAATCACGTTCTCGTGGTTCAGGCACCTCATAATATCGATCTCGTTGATCATGCTTGGCTATTATAGATATCGATGAGATAAACATAAGGCCCTTTTGAGAAAAAGATGAGTTACCTTAGCATTTCCTTTGTTGGAGACGATAATGCTTTCCTTTGTAAACGCCTTCACCGCGTAAGTCTTGCCTGTGGACTTGCTCTCGACCAAATATACCTTGGCAAAGCTGCCTCTTCCGATCATTTTGACAGCCTTATATTCCTCGTGAAAGGTGCTGAGGATACAAATCGATTTGAGACTCGTCATCCAGCGGTTGAAAGCGTTTTCATTTTTCGTGGTGAACTCATATGTGTTTCCATTCTTCGTTAAACTGAACCCCAGCACGCCGTCTACGCCGTTGTTTTGAAGTAGTTTCATCTTTGAATTTGCGATTTCAAGCGCCATCTCTGGCTCTTTTGCCGTATTCGTCTATAAAATCAGGTTAGAACACTGACGGAGCAAGGGATATTCACCTTAAATTGAACTAAGCAGCGCCGATAGAGGAGGAAATACGCTTGGATGGTCGTCTGGGAGTTTGGAAGGGTCCTTGTCCAGTTATCCTTCTGTAAAGGAGTTTGATTTAAAACATTGGCATAAGGAGTCTTTTCTAAAGGACCCCACTCGAAGGTCTTTTCGAGATTATCGTCGTCGAAGAATGACGGCCTCCCTTGAGTCGGCTGGGGTAAAACGTCTGTCATTCGTTTTGGTATATACTATGAGTGGAATCAGGCTTTTTATTGATAATTTATCTAAATTCTGAATTAATAGCGCAATATTCTTACCTTCCAGAAGCGCTATCCCATTATATGCCTCTCTACTATATTAAAAAACCAAGCCAGGATGGTCCAGGCATGTGTGGTAAGCCTCCCAAATGATTTTTTTTATGGTCCAGGTGAAGAGTAACTAAAAGCAGATGAGTAAAAAAAGAACCGATCTGAATTCGCAAGGATTTAATTAAGTTAATAATACCTTCTCAGAAACAAACCTCTGCAGCATAAATATTTAATTTTCGAAATTAATAATGAGTCGTATTGAGTGGAATCCGTGTTTTAAAAGAAATATTAGCTCGGTTGGGTTCTCACAAGTAAGTTAGCCGTGCCTATCAGAGCTCAATTTAGAGGGAATCGGAGAGCCAAAACGGGTTAATCAATAAATCATAGAAGAATTCGGATGTTTTAAACTGAGAACTTCAGAATTCTTGGAATTAAACTTTAACAACCGTTTGATTAATCAGCTTGGAGGAGATAGAAGCCCTCACTGTAGTTGAGAACCTCGCTACTTCATAATCAGGAGCCTCTCTACAGATTATATGAAGCATTTCATGAATAAATTAGTGAAGTTAGAGAGTCGAAACACACGTGGAATAGGATATCAGCATCTAAGACTTTGTCTAAATCAGAGCTGTGTTCTCAGATTGTTTACCATTACATAGCCGACAGTAAACAGAGATAATGCTAAGAAGTTTTTGAAAAAGAATTAAATCAAGCGATCCATTATGACAAAAAATTCTAATGTCTTCATACTAGTATGAAAAATCTTTCAGATTACAAAATGAACCTATGACAGAAGTGTCATGTTTAAAACAAGAGACTCTTACATCAACTTGCAAAAGCACGAGCTAACAATCTTGAAAATATTCGAATGTTATGTGAATAGAAAAGTTAATAACACTCTCAAAATGAACAAAATATAAACAATGCTGTGTTAGTTCTAATAACAAATTTACAAAATTTTTATTTTTCTTGCGGAGATTCAAGGTACTTGGCCACCACTTGATTAAGTTTCGCTCTGTCCAGCGGCTTGAACAATATTTCTTGAACGCCTGCATGCAAAAATGCATCAATTTCTTTCTGGCCCACATACGCCGTATTCCCTACTATCGATTTCGGTTCCAAATCTCCCTCACGTATAAGCCTTCTGATTTCTCTGGCAGCTTCTATTCCGTCCATAACCGGCATATTCTTATCCATTAAAATCAGCTTTATCCACCGGCATCTCGGATTATCTGAGCAAGTACAGCCCTCTTTCCTATTGATTTTAATCAGAGCATCTGAGCCGTTGTAGGCCGTTAAACACTTTAAGTTTGATTTACTCAGCAGCTGTACCAGAGTCATCACGTTGAACGGCTCATCATCAACCACCATCACTTGAGCACAATTACACTGCTTTAATTCCTTTGCATCAATATCGATCGCTGCTTTGTGCTCCTCATGAGAAGCCAAAATTTCCGATGAAAGTTTTTGATTCGGTGTCGCGTCGTGTCCCGTCGTCGTTCCAAGTTTCATCGAGTGAGGCTTTTTCGGAACCAGAAAGACCAGACTCGTTGTGACTCTCTGGTCAAAGTTATACCTGTCAAGCGGGTAATGAGTCTCGATTTCGGTGTCCTTACCCACAATCAACTCGCTTTCTTCCTCTTTTTTCTCATCCTCCGCATCTTCCATAAGCTGATGCTTGCGCAAACGCATTTGCTTCGCGCTGGGAATGTCATACATCCTACTACTCTTGTATTTCACGATCTCGTCACCCGACACAATAGTTAGTTTAGAAACTCCATTACGAGTTATCACGTTAACCGAAGCTCGTGGTTTCTCATCAATTCGGAATTGAAAAACTGATCCTTTGTCCGCTTCCGACTCAAAAATGATGCCCGAATTGCTCGCGGGACCCAGCATCTTGGCAAGTATGCTCGAAACGCACAATCCGAGCCCTGCGCCAGTTGATCTGATCCCAATCCGGTCGCTTAAACTGCTTTTCTCAAGCATTTCTCTAAGCTTTTCGACTTGCTCCTCATCCATGCCGATCCCAGTGTCTATGAAACTTAACAGAATATTCTCTTCTTCGACCTCGACCTTTACTTTAATTGAGCCTTCATACGTGAATTTTGACGCGTTGTTCAGCAAGTTGAAAATAATCTGAGCAAGCCTCCCGTGGTCAGTACAAACGACCTCAGGCACGTCTTTCTCAATGGAAAGCTCCAGCTGTAATCCTTTACTCGCAACCTGGAACTCTACCAAATCAATGCATTCTTCCAGCGTTTCTTTGAGCTTTCTAGGCTCGAAGCGCAGCTGGATCTTATTTGAACATATTTGACTGAGGTCGAGAATGTCACTGATGATATTCCGAAGGATTTTAGACGTCCGGAGCGCTGGTAAGATATATTGCGTTTTAGCGCATTTTTGAATGCGATCATCTCCAAGCATGTCCTCTAAACTGTTAATATTCGTATTTAAAGGCGTTCGCAGTTCATGTGAGACCGAAGCGAGCACGGCGTCTTTATAATGGTTGTTATCCTCGAGCCTCGCAATGATGTCCCTTTGTGTCGTGTCTCGCAAAATAACGATTATTTTCGTGGACTCAGACACGTTGTTAGAAAAATTTGCAATTGAAATTTTCACTTCGAGCCCGCATTCTTGGCTCGGTTGAAAGTCCGGTGTGTATTTCATATCTAACACAAGGAACTCTCCTGCAGAGCTGTTGTCTAAGAACTCTTCAAATGCACGGAGATCTTTGCCGATGGCTGTTAGAATCTCGTAGAGGTTATAGTCCTTGAATTTCACGGTCTCATTGCCTCTGATCTCTTCAAAATTCATCACGTGGCTCGTATCCTTTGATTTTTCTAAAAAAAGCAAATTGAATAGCTTATGCTCAAGCGCTTGATCCCTCATCCGAGCCTTATGGATCTGAGATAGCTTGGCTTGGTAGTTCCATTTCTCGGAGTCGTTTTCGGAATTATCGAGAGCAGATAGGAGGTTTTGCTTTGAAATCCCACGAGGACGGGCTGGTTCAGTGTTTTGGCTTGGGTCGTTTTCTGGGTTTCTGCTGAAAAATTTATCAATGAGGTTATTTTTTTCAACGACAACGAGTTGGGGGGTGAGGATCAGGATCATCTCAGGGATGTTCTTGATGATGCTTGAGAAGGTTAGGTTACGGTTCCTGGAATGTCGGACCTCCATAAACACGATTTTCTTTAGTTTTTCGTAGATATACAGCAGAAAGATAGTATAAATCGCAGAAATAGCGGCTCTTAGGTACACTTCGGGAGATATGTGGTAGTCTTCTACGGCGAGCGTTCTGAGGGAAATAATGAGGATATTAGCAGCAACCAGAGCGATTTTATAAAACCATCGTTTCATCACAAGGAAGAAAAAGAGCTGGATCCAAACGCTCTGTATGCCCATAACAACGAACTCGTAGGCAGTTTTGTTTTTGTTTTCTTCATCGAAGAGGTTATAGGTGATGTAGAACGAGCCGTAGCAGTACAATATAAGATAAAGGATATCAATCACCCATTCGATCCTGCGAAATTTTTTCATGATGAGCCAAGCGGCTCCATAGCCGACGACTGCAGCGACGACAATGATGAAATCAAGTGCAAGGAAAATGGTATTATCATCGCGGATTCGCTGGTAGATTTTAAAACCGTATTCAATGATGATGACAAGGACAACAAACCATTTCATTAATTTGAATCCTTGGCCGTACTGAAAATCATCTTGTCTTTGGAACGTTTTTTTCAGCTCTTTATTCTTGAAGTTGAGGAACACGTCCATCTTAAGCGAACCGTGGGTTTTTACGAAGCTGCTAAGTGTAAAATAAATTATATTAATTTCGTTAATTCACCCATAAACTTTGGAATAATGGTTTTTAATAATCGCGAGTTAGGGAGGTAGGTAAACAACCTTTTTGAAAAATTAAAAGAGATAGATGGACGGTTTGACTACAATACAGCTAAAACTTTGATTGAAACTCGGAAAATAGCATAGAATTGAGCGAGGCACTTAGGTAAATATAGGCACCCAAGTTACAAATGCAGAGATAAACATATATGATTGAATCATTATGGTTGAAATAATTTATGGTAGGGGTAGGCTCAGCCAGCCGTTAGCTTAAGAAGCGAGTGTGTTTGCACCAAGAGAGAGCTTTGAGGGAAAGCGAGCATTTGTTTGTGAGCTAATTTGGGACTCTTTGTTCTGGATTATTGGAGTTATTTTAAGTATCAGAGGTGCAAAGAAATGCAAATTTATTTTTATCAAATAAAATAGGGCATAACGGTAAATCTCTGCTGCTTGTAGCTCAATGCGAATTCAAGGCTTTTGAAGTTCTGAAAATTTGCACCCAGAGGGGAAAAAGTTGAAATGCTGTTCGCTTTGATTATTCTGACCCTCAACAGTAGATTTTTGAATCTTTAATCAAGAATTGTCAGATCCTTGGATTTTTATTTGATTTTACTTCCACCTCACAACAATGGGACATATTGCGATTTTTCTCGATTTATCAGAACGCATTAAGAAAATTTCAATCAGCTCATAATTCAAGCAATATAAGCACCAAATACAGCAAAGTCCATCCTAATTCAGAGTTACACCTCTAAAAGGAGCAAATTGATAGAGTGGAACCTCTATTCCGAAGAGGGCATTCATTAGTGACTTCGAAAATTGTGGTGGGATGAAAGAATGATTAGTTCATCATAAGCGGTAATCCGCGAGTCGTTATGTTTAAGACAACACTTGAAAACTTCGATAAGAAATTTAATTTTGATTAGATAATCGTTAATGAACAAATCAGGACTTTTTCACCCTTTAAAACCCTTTCCAACCTTTTCGATGGCGATCAAAGCTACTATACATTTAATAACCGAAAAAGTTTTGAAAGTGCTTAACTTGAGTATTTAAACCTTTTTTGAGGCAGTGGATACATCATATAACAAAAAATCAACTGTATAGAAATAATTTGTCTCTAATGATAAACTTCATATCGCTGAAGATCGATGCATAAGTGATTCCTCGCATTAATTCAGTCTAATAATCTAGTAATGTCTAATAATGTGGTCCTTCAATACTTTTGAGAATTTCAATGTTTTTTGAGATATCTTCTTTTCAGGTTCAATATTGATTGTTGAATTAGCGGGAAATAATTGATATGGCCTGTTACAGCTATCTCTGTAAACACATTAGTGAGGCTACATGCCCGCCCTTAATCGAAGCACTATGTGAATCGTAGATTTGTGTTTAATATCGTAGTCGAAAAGAGCTCTGCCCTCTTCAAGTTGCTTTCCCGCGAAGATAAGTCTTTGCTGAAATGTTGGGATACCTTCTTCGTCTTGGATTTGCTTGGATACTATCTATCGAGTCGGAAGGTTCCACCTCGAGTGTTTTACGCTTGGAATACGCAAGTTGGACATAGATTCGCATTGATCCTGATTTGTGACTTGGTATGTCGTTGGCGTTAGCTTATTTTGCAAAGGTTTGCAAGTTTGCCTTCCTTCTAAGAGATCTGCTACACTATTTAACAACAAAATTTATTGAGCGAAATTTAGTCTAATGATTTTATTCCGGTATATCTTAAGAACGTATCAACAAAGAGGAATTAATATGGGTCTTTTGCACTGGGTACATTTAGTGATCTCGACCGAGCCTGAAGAGCCAATACATGGAAGGTTCCTTCAAATTGGCCCAACAGAACTAGGAAATTGTACAAGGCTCAATAAGCTCAGTTGGCTGAAAAAATAAGTCTCATCGTTAATCTATGATTGGTACGTTAACGATTTAGTACTCAATGCGGTAAAACTAATTGAACCTCGTATATGCCGATGGCATCGCCTTGTTATGTCTCGGAAACCTCCTCGCTGCCGATTGAGCAAAAGTGTGAAAATAAGATCCTTCGACAAAGTATCACCCATGATGGTGATTACTCAGCATTCTATCAGCAAATCTGAACTACACATGAGCACAATTACGAGAAAAATCGACGTGCTGAATATTCGGTATCTGGTTAGCAATTATGACAGCCTCAATTTTCATTTGTAATACTCTCCTGACAGACTCTCAGAGTTCGGGCATAAGATGTAGCACTACATCTACACCTCGAGGAAATACTAATTATTCTTGTGCAGAGATTATCATTTATTGACGTAGCATTTTTATATAGACTCCAAAAAAAGAAACAAAAACAAAATAAACACCAGTCTCCATCTTTCAGTCGAATGTGATTCATTCTTTCTCTCACAACTAGCAAAAACCAAGGAAGGACAATTTCATTCAGCTACCAAGAATTTTATTATTGAAGAAGTCACAGCTGCATAGATAGAAAGTTCTTAAGATATATCACTATAGAGCCGATCTTCCCTAGCTAAATTTCAACATGAAATGGGTATAAAAGCAAAACATCCGTTCTTTAATTCGAAACTATAAACTACGTAAGCAACTTGTGAAACATGCCAATTTTCGAGTTTCCTTCTCTTCACTTGGAATATTGTTTGTTGGACTAGCGGAATGCTTGACCTGCAAAGCCATTCATGAAGGAACATATCGTATTATTGACTGTATGGTAGATTCTGATTGAATATTGTAGTCGAAAAGAGCTCTGCCATCTTCGAGTAAGTTTCCAGCCAAGACAAGCAGCACCTGCTGCTCTGGTGGGATATCTTCTTTGGCTTTGATTTTAGCTTTGAGACTGTCTACCGAATCGGAAGGCTCCACTTCAAACGAAATATACCTGCACCCGCGAAAAGTTTTGACATAGATGAGCATTGTTTCTACAAAATTTATTAAGTAAAATTTATTCTAATAAATTGATTCCGATATGATACTAATAAAGTATCGATTAATAATAATCGTTTTCATTCGGAAATCCTAAAACCATGCAGTAATTATCACTCCCTTTTTGCTCTTCTGTTAATTTCTCTTAAAGAGATATATGTATATAACCTGCATGGAGTCAAAATGGAGTCAAAAGGCGTGTGTAATTTCATAAAAATTGTTTGCATTGAATTGATAATATCTTGCATTAGGTCCAGAATGGCTGAGTACTTTCTCTAAAGTTCCACTACAGATTTTAATGTTCTATGGTAATTATGAGTTTCTTCGACAAAGTGAAACTTGTAGGGCAAAATAAACTAAAAAAACGTTCTAAAACCCAGAGAAATATCATAACTCGCAAAATTGTTTTATGAAAGGATGAAGGGTAAGAGGAATATACATTGTACTTCAAAGTTAAGCTTTCTGGAAATAGATAAATTCGTGTTTCTTGATGAATTTTATATGCAAAAGTCCTCTGATAAAGTAACTAGCCTCCTGGACCAGTCAAAATGAAATGTATTATGTCATCATTCTTAATCTTATAATCGAAAAGCGCTCTCCCTTTCTCAAGTCCTATTCCATTAAATACAAGCCTCTGATACCGAATAGGAACACCTTCTTTCTCGTTAATCAAATCCATAACGCGATCAATCGAGTCAGAGGACCCGGCTTCCACGTAAAAAGTCCTTCCGCTAATTGGCTTGATAATAAGCTTTATTTTCTCTCCTCCCATCAATCCGAAGCAGAGTTGAATGGTACATTCCTTCTGGATCTTGGAATCGGAAAGGGTGTTATCATCTTTCAGTTGCTTTCCTGAGAATGCGAGCTTTTGCAGACTAACAGGGATCCCTTCTCTGTCCCGAATCATAGATTTTATCTCAATAACGGAGGCTGATGTACTAACTTCAAGAGGAAGAGTCTTTCCGTTAGGAGTTTTAACAAAGAGTTGCATCATTTCAACGAACGCAAGCAATTATTTAGTACAATAAATCGTCGGTTTAATTTGCTTTATTTTGTGAGAAATCCTTTGATTTATTTAAACTATATCAGCACCGAAACTGCGAGAATTATGATTGTTCCTTTAACAGTGGACCAGACTGCACAGATTTTTGTTGGACAGTTTTATCGAATCTTATATTTGACATTTTCGCCGAATACTGTGACGCAAATTCAAGCGAATATCAGAATTAAATTTCAATATGAAGAGCTCAAAGCATGCTCATGAATAAGTGATAAATGATATTAATTTCTCATGGCCTAAATATATAATTTCGCTGAGAGTAAAGAAACGAGAGAGATAATAGAGAGATAAAGGTTTCCTTTATTCAAACAAAAAGCAAAATTTTGCCATCTGAGCCTTTTCCCTTGATGATATTTCTCCAACTCAAAGCTGTTCCCTTCGGGCATGGTGCCTGTAGATTCAGTTTGAAATCCAGGATATTTGAAGCCACCCTCGACTTCCTTTTCTTGCATATTTCTGAAACTTCTGCAGTAAAGAGAGTTTCAGGATTGGAGTCCTGCGCAAGTCCCAAGATTGACTTACATTCGCCTTACATCAAGAAGTAAATTTAGAGTAGCCTCCTTTTGTATCTTGTAGCCAAATAAAACTCTACCATCTTCCAGTAGCGTTCCAGCATAGATGAGCCTTTGACGATAAGGTGGAATACCTTCCTTATCTTGGATTTTGGTCTTGACACTATCGATGGAGTCAGCCTGTTCTACTTCAAAGGAAATAACCCTTCCGAGGAGCGACTTCACGAAGATTATCATTGAGGATGCTGTTTCTGTTCCTTTGGATTGAGTTGAGAAGCTAATTGATGTATTTTAAATAAATTTATTCTTTTCGGTAAGCTTTGCAATAAGCTTAAGACTTATTAACTGATCTTGAGGTTGCTCGCTGGATGAATGCAATTTACTCAGTATTAATAGAGAATAGCAACAAGTATAATCAGATAGAGACATTTAGTTCTCTCTATGGGGTAATTCAAAAAGCAAGAGCCTTATAAAGAAATGAAGTTACATTAATATTCGTCAACATCCTCAAAATCTTTTCCTTCTTCTTCTGCTTGCGCAGGTTCATTAAAAATATATTGGATTTCTTCGGGCGTCCCTCCTAACACCAGACTCGCATAGATAGTAGATTCATGCTCGATATTATAGTCAAAAAGAGATCTGCCATCTTCGAGTAGCTCTCCGGCGAAGACAAGTCTTTGTAAATCTAGCGGCATGCCACAATTGCAATATAGTAAA